>Ga0335085_10002638_pt1 | contig 33011 bp, 21 predicted proteins | sample Lox_Sample_45_FD_206712 | JGI IMG/M metagenome (GOLD analysis project Ga0335085, IMG submission 206712) | Soil microbial communities from Loxahatchee National Wildlife Refuge, Florida, United States - Lox_Sample_4.5 | ecosystem: Environmental > Terrestrial > Soil > Wetlands | place: USA... | reverse complement strand
ATAAATGCTCTGCAAGTAGTCCCTTCGCGATCTTCGACTCATTCGGTTACCCGTCTCCATAACGGGTAACATTCTCAAATTGCACGACGATCCGTCACGGGTAACATTTTAGATTGCGCGATACGCCGTCTTGACTCTTGTCGCTGAACTGATATATCAGGGTTCGGCTCAATGATCCAGATCGAAAGACGCGGTTGAGCGCGGGGCACAAGGGAGAGACTAATGATAGGTCGAAGAGACTTCCTGCAAAGCTCGATTTCAGCAGGAGCCGGCGCCTGCGGCATTTCGCGAGAATCCTTGAACGCGGTGGCGATCTTCTCTGCGCAGAATCGCGATGTCGAGCCGTGCAGAGAGAGCCGCTTCAATGCTCTCAACGCAATCCTCGATCGCGAAGCCATGCAGCGCGGTTGGGCCACATCGGTGGATGCCGATTATCGGCACGCGCCTCAATCAGCCATCGACTCCTTCAAGGACCTGAAGTTCGGGCTCCGCATTCATTGGGGCCTTTATTGCATGATCGGCAGTCACGAGTCGTGGGGATTGGCCGGCGCCAACGAGCAGTTCTGGAAGGTTTACAACGTCCTCCATCAATTCTTCAATCCGGTGAGCTTTGACGCCGACGCCTGGGTGGCGCTCTTTCGCAGGAGCGGAATCCGATTCTTCACCTTCACCACCAAGCATCACGACGGATTTTCCATGTGGCCGACCAGCACGAGACAGGAATCGCCCGTGCTGACAGCGGAAGCCTTCAACTTCGGATGCGAGCACGTGAGGACCGTGACCAACACGTACAGCGTCACAGACACTCCCTACAAGAAGGACATCGTGGGAGCGCTCGTGGCGGCCGCGCGACGACACGACGTGAAGGTGGGGCTTTATTACTCCCATGTTGACTGGCACGATCCCGCATTCGCGTGGGACCCTTTTCACTACCAATACGATCCGAAGTTCACCAGAGGGAGTGACCCGGCACGCTGGCAGACCTTCATCGAACACGAGCGGGAGCAACTCCGGGAGTTGATGACGCGCTACGGGCCCATCGATGTGCTCGACTTCGACATCGGCTGGCCCGAAGCGGCGGCGAACGACATCGCCGATGTCGCCAAAATGGTGCGGAAGCTTCAGCCGAACATCATCATGCGGAATCGGGGGATTGGGGCCTATGGCGACTACTACACGCCCGAGCGCCAGATTCCGGGCTGGAACTCGAAGGATCTATGGAAAGTGATTTACCCTTGCGGGACGTCCTTCTCCTACATTCCCAGCGACGAATACCGTTCGGCGGAATGGGTGCTCGAGAGCCTGATCACGGTGTGCGCCAAGGGAGGGAACTTCGAGGTCGGCTTCGGGCCGACGCCCACTGGGGAGTGGGCGCCGGAAGCGGTGGAACGCCTTAACTACGTCGGCGAGTGGCTGCGCGTAAACGGCGAAGCGATCTACTCAACTCGACCGCGTGCAGTCTTTCAGGAGAATGACGATGTCTGGTTCACGGCCAGCAAGGACGGCCGCACGGTTTATGCGATCAGCCTGAAGTGGCCGGAGACGACATTCAGGGTTCGTTCTGTGCGGCCGCGCTACGGGTCTCAGGTTCGAATGCTCGGTGTTGAGTCGCCCTTGAAGTGGGAAATGCGGGGAGACTCAGTGGCGGTCGATGTTCCGGCAGAACTTGCCGAGCACAAACCGTGCAAGCAGGCCTACGTCATCAAGTTCGAAACTTAGGCGCTGGACGGCTGAATCGGGATCGTGCAGACATGTCACGGCATGCATCTGCGGAGCGATCGAATGGTCAGATTACTGGAGGACATATGAGGATGATTACCAACCTGATGCTTGCCATCGCTGTGGCGTTTCTGGCCGGCACGGAACCCAGGGGATTTCAAGTGTGGAGCGCGGCGCAGCTTAAGGAGGCACAATCGCAACTTGCAGCCAAGCTCGACGCTGATAAGTTCGCCGGTCAAGGCCTGGGCACGTACCCCAAAGGCTCATTCATGCTCGCGCACCGGGAAGGAAACGGCAAAGCCGAATTGCATGAAACGCAGGACGATGTCTACCTGGTGCAGAGCGGCGAGGCAACCCTCGTCATTGGCGGGTCGGTGGTGGACCCGAAGACTATCGCACCGCACGAGATTCGCGGAGCATCAATTCACGGAGGCCAGCTAAAGAGCCTAGGATATGGCGACGTGGTCTACATTCCCGCTGGAACACCGCATCAGTTGATGGTCGCGACAGGAAAGCAATTTACCTACTTCGTCGTCAAGATCGATGAAAAATAGCGCCCGTGTCCCGCTCGCCCCAGTCCGATTCATTCGACTGCCGGGCTGACCCATTTCCCCTGACGCGCGCTGTCGAGCACAGCCTCGGCCACGCCTTGCGTCTCGAGTGCGTCGCGAAAGTCAGGCCGAAAACGCTCCCCTTTTTTCAAGCACCCCAGAAAGTCGGCCAGCGCGTTGACAAAGGTGTGCTCGTAGCCGATCACGCATCCTGGCACCCACCAGTTTGACATGTAAGGATGCTCCGCTCCGGTTACCAGCACCGTGCGCCAGCCCTGAAGGTGCGAATCGTCAGCGTGGCTGAAATACTGGATCTGGTGCATGTCCTCCAGGTCAAAATAAATGGAGCCACGCTCGCCGTTGATTTCGAAACTGTTCTTGTTCTTGCGCCCGCGGGCATAGCGTGTCGCCTCAAAGGTGCCATTTGAGCCATTGACGAAGCGCGCCATGAACGTGCACACGTCGTCCAGTTCCACAGTCGCCGGACTGCCGTCGGGCCGCAGCCGTTCCTTGATGAAGATTTCGGTCATGCCGCACACGCTGGCGATGGAACCATTGAGCCACAGCGCGGTGTCGATGTTGTGAGTCGACAAGTCGCCGGATACTCCAGCGCCGGCAATCTCCTTATCCAGCCTCCATGTGGCGGGACCGCCCACCGGAACCTTGGGCGAAATCGTCCAATCCTGCAGGTACGTGGCGCGATAGTGGAAGATTCTGCCGAGGCGCCCCTCGTCGATGATCTGCCTAGCGAGAGTGATCGCGGGCACCCGGCGATAATTGAACCACACCATGTTGGGCCGTCCGGATTTCTCCACCGCCCGAACCATCTCGCGGCTCTGGGCCAGATTCATGGCCAGCGGCTTCTCGCACAGAATCATCTTGCCCGCCGCGGCTGCCGCCATGGCAATCTCGTAATGGGTATCATTCGGCGAGCAGATGTCGATAGCGTCGATCTCTGAGGACCCCACGAGCTTGCGCCAGTCTGTTTCGGCGCGCTGCCATCCCCAGCGGGCCGCGAAGGCTTCGGCTTTGTCCTTTGAACGCGCCGCGACAGCCTTGAGAACCGGCCTGTAAGCTACGTCGAAGAACTGGTTCACGCGGTGATAGGCGTTTGAGTGAGCACGGCCCATGAACCCGTAGCCGATCATGCCGATGTTCAGGACATTCGCCATCGTTATCTCCAGCTTTCAAAGCACGTCATGTCATGCCACCCAGGACTAGCCTACGGCTTGACCGCTGTACCTGCGGGCCATGGCTTCGAGGTAGACCTTGGCGTCAGCCGTGACCTCCCAGGCGTTCGGCCAGAAGCAAAGGTCAATCGTCCACCAGTTTGTAGGGCACCCACACCGGAGCACCTCCGGAATGATTTTGTCGAAGTCCAGCACGCCCTGCCCGAAGGGCGCATGGGTGCTGGTCTCGTTGTTATGAAGAGTGCCGTCAGAGTCGATCAGGTGAACGTGGCCGATTCGCCCGTTCAAACGCGTGAGCAATTCGAGGGCGCCTCCAGGGAGCGTTTCCTTCACGCCCGGCTGCCGCGCCCCGACCGACGCGCAGATGTGCGCGTGGCAGGTGTCAAACAGCACCCCGAAGTTCTTATGTCCCACGTCCTCAGGAAGTCGAATGATTTCGGATGGCTTGTTGAAGGCGAACCCGGGCTCGAATTCCCACACCACCCGGACGCCGTAATCCGCCGCCCGCTGCGCAGCCGCGCGGAAGGTGGTCACAATTCGTGACCAGCCAAGGCCGGGCTCGATCTGCTCCTTCTCGAATACATCCGGGGCGCTCACGGAGTCCACCCGAATGCAGTCGATTCCAAGATCGCTCGCAAACTGGAGGTTGTTCTCGAAAGCCGACATCCACTTGGAGTTATCTTCAGCCGGAATGATCGGAAACGACCAGAGGTCCGCCGCAAGGCCCGAGAACGCGAGACTGCGGTCGGCCACTTTCTGTTTGAGTTCGGCCCGCTTGGCCTTTGTGTCGCAGGTTCCCGGACCTGGGTGCGGGTGGAAGCCGCCCAACTCGACCCCGTCGAAGCCGAGGCTGCCGAGCTTCTCGATAACGGTGTCGAACGGAACCGGATTCGCCTGGTAGGGGCCGAAGCAGTAGGCCCAACTTCCAATCGACAGCCGAACAGGTTTCAGCATTTTCATCAGGCACCTCGATGCGCGGGCATCGCCTTATCCGATTCTTCCTCTGATCTAAAGGAGATTCCAGCTTTTCGCGCCTAAACTGCCGGCTGTCGACTTTTGTCGGTTCAAGGCCAGATTCCAACCAGAAACGACGACTTGCAGCTACTCGGTTTAGCCCCCATTTTGTTGACTCTAAAGGAGATTTCAGCTTAGGATGTAGTCCCTGTTTTTGATCTATGTTGCTGATTCCATGAGACATTCCAGCTTGGGCGGTGTGCGGATGTTTTTTTTTCGCATCTTTCCCTACCTTCACCATCCCGGGCCGCGCATGCAAAGTTGCCCAGTTCGTCCCGTTTTAGGGCGTACCCTTTTTTACCCCTCTGCTGATTCTAAAGGAGATGGTGGGTTCGTTCCTTGATCCGCACAACTCTTCGCCGGACTGTTTTTGAGACTCCGCCTCTCGTTCACGCTAGGACACCGCCAAACTACGACGTCTCTCCACCAAGCTCCGTCGGTCGAGGTAATCAGTGAACCACCACTGCGGGAGCGCTGTAAAGGTATCAGTTGTTCTGGATGCTTACAATGTACACAGGACCCTGTCCTTACATGGCCCGGCACTATTCGCTCTTTTTCAGGCCGAAGCAGTAAAGTCGCGAGTCGTGATCCACCGCGTAGATGCGTCCTCCGGCCACGGCTAGCCCGCTGAAATGGGTCCAGCCGGAGATGGAGCTTCCGCTGTCGTAAAGCGTCTTTCCAGTCCTGGCGTCCAGAGCATAGAGCACGGCATTCTTCGTGTTGAGTCCGCGTTCGGCATCCGTGAGCAGCCGGAGGTGAGTGTTGTTGACGATCACCCCGCTCTGCTCGGTCTGCATCGGATTCTCACCTGTGGAGAGGGCAAACACGACGCCATTGGCAATCGCCACGGGCTCCGGCAGGTTGAGATCGCCCGAAGTCCAGGCGGGCTCCAGCACGGGCTGCTTGGAAGAGGGATCTAGCTTCACCCTGAAGGCCATGATGCAGCCGTGCGGAACGGCACCGTTAGTTTGGGGGAAGCTCGGCGCGTCCTTCGAAACAGGCCCCGAGATCGGGACGAAGACCCAGGTGTTCGCTTCAAGGTCTCGCCAGGTTGACATCCCACCCCAGACACCCTGCCCCTGGAACGCCTTGTCGTCATTGGCCAGGTGGAGCGTTTGGAAAGGCGTCTGGTGATCCCGGTTGCCGAGTTCATCGGCATCCATCAGGTAGAGCGCCGCCTCCTTACCGGCGGACACCAGCAGGTTGTAGTTCTCGTAGGAGAACCACACCGGGCTGGCCGAGCCCATATCAAGGTCGTAGCGGCTGACCTCATACCAGTTGGTGGGGGTGTAGTAGTCTACAATCTTGAGATCGCTCAAGGAGGCCGCGATCACGGTGTTCGAGAATGCGCCCTTCGAGGGAACGTAGTCTCCGTCGCCGGTGGAAGCGTAAGCCCGGCCGTTCTTGCCGATCACGGGCCCGCCTCGCCCCCAGATGCCGCCGCCGCGGTGCGAGACAAACAGGTCGCGGACCGCAGGCCGCTCCGGGTCGTCAACATTCATCGCGTAGATGCCCGATTCGGCGCCTCCGCAGCCTTGCGACGTTGCCGTGTAGATCACGCCATCCACCAGGTTCAGGCTCCAGTCCTTCGAGAACCCGGGTACGAACTGCGCCGGGCCGAACTTGATGCTGCCCGTGCCGAGGTCGAGGCCATAGAGCTTGCCATCGACGGCAATGGCGTAGATGGTGTTCGAACGCCGGTCGATTACCGGCGTGGCGTTGAGGTTGTTCGGACACAGCCACATTCCCTCGTTTTTGGGCACAACGCGGCTGTCAAAATTGACCGTCCAGACCAGGCTGCCGTCGTTGGCGTCGTAGGCGAACAGATGATCGCTGCTGCCGGCCACGTAGACCAGCGTCTTGACTCCTTGAGCCGTCACCACGCCGCTCGCCACCACCGGCGCGGTCAACGCTGTGAGCGATCGGGGCTCGTTCTTGGCTTGCGCCTTCCACTTGAGCTCCAGACGGCTCACGTTCTCGGGCGTCAGCGTAGACTCTTCAAAAGCCCATCCCGATCGTTGCGGATCGTGGCCGAAGGTCGGCCAGTCCTGGGCGCGGAGCGTAGAGGCCGACAAGCAGGCCGCCAGAGCGGCGATGGCGGTGAGACCGGCATTCAAAGAAAACTTCATCGAATCTCCCTCGGACCATTTCAGGCGCAGTACAGTGCAGAGAGCGCACTAGCGGCGCTGTCCCCAGCGCCGGATTTCGCCGGTGAGGACACCGGCACTACAGCGACCCCTGTGAGCTCAATACGGAATCTTCATTAGCTTTAGCAGTTTGTTGAAAAACGCTCCGACACTATCATTCTGGGCCAAGCGCAGTTCGTTGCTCTGTGTCCTCTGCGAAGCCCTCCGCGTCCTCCGTGTTGAAAGCTTTCAAGGGAGAGGGCACAGAGGATCCCACGGAGGGCACGGAGCAGATTCTTCGCTGCGCTCAGAATGACAGCCTCGGAGTATCCTCATTCGAAATATCGCGTCGCAGGGCTCGTGCCGCGGCTCAATCCAGATGAAACACTTCCTTCAGCGGCGCCATGCGCTCGTCGGCGTGGCCGGCCTCCGACCCTTCAAAGAATTCTGCCATCTCCCTCTGCCAGCGATCATTCACCGCATACGTCTGCATGCCGCTCACGGCCTTGTCAAAATCGTCCGACTCAAGATAACCGACCAGCAGGCCGTCGGGACGCAGAAAGAGCGAATAGTTCTTCCAGCCGGTCTCACGCAAGGCCTGGAGCATCTCCGGCCATACCGTCTGATGGCGCGCTTCGTATTCTTCGAGACGATCCGGCTTGACCTTCAGCAGAAAGCAGATGCGCTGCATACGGGATCCTTTCCTCGTTTAGTGCCGCTCAACCGGGGAGTCACACATTGGAGCACTGTCATTCTGAGGAGCCGAAGGCGACGAAGAATCTCAGCATTGGCCTGATCTCACAAATACAGAGATCCTTCGTTACGCTCAGGATGACAGCGGGCTCAGCATGAGATGCCTGCCGCTATTTTGCCGCGTGAACGCTTCCATCCGTTTCGAGCGTCGCGCCCCGGATCCACTCCAGGATGGTCTTATATTGCCAGCTTGATTCGTTCCCCTGCCAGCGCTGCCCGCCGTTGTGCGTCGCCAGATAATCCGAGACGTCGGCGCCGGAATCGGTCGGACGCGTCGGCTTGATCAGCATGAGGCTGTGCGACGGATCATTAATGTCCACCACGCGCATGGCAGCCCGGTAATTCTCGTTCGTGTCCGGATCGGAAAAAAATCCTTCGGAGTTGGGCGGCTTCAGCTTGAAGATCACATGGCTGGCGTGGCAAAAGACGCAGGCTTTGCCGTCGGGCCCGGGCGTGGCAAGGATGGGCTGGATTTTGGTGGCGAAGAATTTCAAATCCAGGACCTCGCCGGGTTTGACGTCCGTCAGCGCATCGGAGAGCTTCTTCCCGCTGAGCACGCGCTCGGCAATCATCTGGAGGCGCGGATTGTGCTCCTGTTGGAACTTGGCGAGAGCCGCGCGAAAGTCCGGGCGATCCTCAATCCCCTTCACCTTTCGCAGCAGATCCAGCGCGGCGGCGCGAACGTTGGCATCGCGATCCTCGAGGCTGGCCATGACTGTGTTCAGGATGATGGGCTGGGCGAGAAAATCCGGAGGCTTGTAATAAGAGTTGTGGCCCAGGTAATAGGCTTGGTCCTGCGACACCGCTCCGCCCGCCACATTGAGGTGACGGCGCATGAACTTGGGGTCGTCCACTTCCTCAATCAAGATGCTGCGCGCTGAGCTGTTCAGATGCGCGAACTCCTGCGCCACGCGCGCGGAGGTCTGTGAGTCCGGCAGGAAGTGCTCCAGGCTGATGCGGACGGCGGCCCGTTGCACGTCCGGGTTAGGATCGCTCAAGCCCGCGAACATCTGATCGCGACGCGCCGGGTCCTCCACCAGGCTCTTGAAACCCGAAGCCGCGTCCAGCACCGCGGCGTAATTCGCCGGACGAGGCTGTTTGTCGAGCAGCGAGCGCAAGGCATCGAGCACTCGCGGCTCGCGGCCCCAGGCTGAATCGGCCGGCAGTACCGCCAGCAGCGGCAAGGCGACCGCCTGGCTGTCGGGATTTCCATCCTCGAGGACCTGAACCACCGTATTCACCAGTTCCGGGTCCGGTGTATTCGAGCCGGACAGATTCAGGATGCCCCGCTGTCCATTCTCATAAACATATCGGACCGTCTTGCGGACTTCTTCGCTGGGATCGAGAGTGAGCTTCAAAGCGGCGAGGGCGAATCGGGGGCCGCCTGCGCCGCTCAGCGTGCTGCCCGCCTTCAAGACTTCAATTTTCATCGCCTCGTCCGCGCCGGGACCTCGAAGACAGTCGACCAGGGCGGCTTCCAGTTCGGGACCGGAGCTTGGGAAGAAGTGAATCAGCTCGCTGTCGTTCCCGATGCGGGTCTGATAGAAGCTGTTGTGAACGTCGTACTTGAAATTCACCGCCTCGCGGTAAGGAGGATATTCGTAGCCGGGCCGGTGAAGATCGGGCACTCCTTCGACGTACTTGGTGAGAACGGAAGGCAGAGCGATCTCGACCGTGGTATCCGTCACCGGAGGCAGAGCATAGTGACGAACGTGAAAGTCCCACAGGGCCTCGAGAATCGCCTCGCGCCCGGAGGGACTCGCCTTATCGATCACGCGGGCCAGGACCTGCGCCTGGTCGCGAGCCACGGCTTCGAAGCCGCTTTCAATTCGGTCCTTCTCCTCCTGGTCGGTGACGGCTCTGATCCAGGCTGTCATGTACCCCGTGTTCTCATCGAGCGCGTCGTAGAGACTTTCCTGCAGCCCGCGGCGCACCATCGGATCTGACTCAACGCTGAGCCGCGTGGCCAGGGTCTCCACGATGGCGCTCCGCGTGTCGCGATGGTCCACCTGCCAGTAGTACCAGCGCCACAAGCCTGACGCGGCTTGAAAGCGCACATAGGGGACCGGGTCTTTGAGATCAGCAGTCAGCGCCGCGAGCAGTTTCGGATCGTCCGTGAGCTCTTTGAAATGCTGATTGAAGAGCCGCGCGGCGCCCCAACGCGTTCGCGCATCGGACGAGCCAAGAGCGGAAGCAAGGAGCGCGCGTCCCGTGGCGGCGGCGCCCGGCCGCCGCGAAATAATCATGCGGATGGCATATGCCGAGGCCGTTTGAACCAATTTGGTGGGATCGGCCAGAGCCTTGGTTAGCACCGGCAGCGCGCCTGGATCGGCCATGTGCCCGAGCGCGCGGGCCGCAGCCTCGCGAGCTAACGGCTGGTCGCTGGTGGTGAGCACGTGGCGAATCTGACGAAGCACAGGCTCCGGCGCAAGGTCCCAGTATTGATCGAGTTGAGTCAGGAGCAGCGGCAGATTATTCGTGGAGAGATGCGAAGGCGCGGGCGAATAAGCGGCGTCCCAATTTCTCGTCGTCGTCGATCCCGGATAAAGCGTCGAGAGCGCCATCACCGCGAACTGCGTCGCGCGAAAGGGCGTGTTGAAACCTTGATAGACGGGATCGCCTTCCCAGCTTCCCTCCGGCCGTTGCGCATGGAGCATCGCCTGGACTGCACGCGCCAGATGCTCGTCCGTTTCGGGCCGCCGCCCGGCGAGAGCCAGCGCCAGCACCGAGTTGTACGAGACGAAATCGGCAGGCTTCGCCGCCTTGTCGAACGGGTAGGGCCACGATCCATCCGGGGTCTCGTAGTCGTAGAGCTTGTCAATGAGCCTGTCGATCTGAGAGCTGTATTTCTGACGATCGACGGTCGCGAGGAACTGGATCTTCCAGTTCACGTCGATCATGTTCTGAGGCTCGTAGGGAACTGCCAGGCGCTCCACGTTGTCGCGTTCCGCAGCCCACTGGGAGTCTTTCGTCTGATGAAGGAGCATGTCGAACGTCTCCCAGCTCTGCGTCGCGATCTCAAACGGGCTTATGTTCGGCTCGCAGCCGTCTGCTTCCTCACCCGGCATTTCCTTCACGTCTTTGTAGTGGATCTTCAAGAAATTCCCGTACGGGATGTTGAAGTCCGCGCGCGGCGGATCGTGCGTGACGTTGGTCTCGAAAGCGTGCTCGATCAGCGGCAGACGGCTGGCGACCGTCCGCGCCGAGTAGATTACGCGAACCCAGTTTGTGCCGGGCTCACCGTAGAGTGGCCGCGGGTTGTTGTAAATCCGGTCGGTGATGAATTCGAGCGAACTCCGCTGGGTGGGCGGATAGCCATTGTGGATCGCAGTCAGATACCCGCGCGCCGTGAACTGGGTCGGATGGCAGGCGATGCAGAGCTGTGTCTCCGAATGCTCCATCGTGGTGCGCAGCGCCACGGCGCCCCGTCGCGGCTCGTTCGAGAGCCAGCTATCGCCCATGTTGACCAGGAAGTCCATCCCGGTGCGGACCGCCTGGTGTGGATCGGAATAAGGCGGCACGGGATAATCGTAGGTGCGAAGCTGGTAGGCTGGATGATTGGCTGCCACCCGCAGATAATACGTCTGGCCAGGCTTGACGATGCGCGTGCGGAACTTGTAAAGGCCCGGATAATTCTGAGTCGCCTCGATTCGGTAAACCGATGCGCCGTCCTCATAAGCCACCACATCTGGCCGGCCTGACGAATCCTTGTCCAGGGTGAACACGTCGACGTCGAAGGGCACGTCGCGGTCGGTAACGTTCACTACAAAGTAGGCGAGGCGAGGTTCGCTGCCCTGGAACGTGAACCGGAACCACTGGAACCCCTTGAGCATCGCGGCATAGTCATCTTCGGCGGGCGAAGGTGCGTAGGGCCGCTCGTCGGCGCTGCCATAGACGGTCTGACCGAAGCGGATGTCCTCGGCGGACTGCCACGTCCCATTGGGCTCGGCCGCGATCACCCCGGCATCCGGCTGGGTTTCTTTGTCAGGTTTGGGCACGCGCTTAAAAGCCGTATAGAGCGCCGGTATTGAAGCGCTCGAGGACTCGACCTGCGCCACAACGATACCGCGAGCCCGCGCTCGCAGAGTAAGGTAGAAGTCGAGATCGGCCGTGTGCAGCCACTTATCACTGATAGGGCCGGCTTTGTCGCTGACCGTCACGTGTACGGACTGGCTGCCCTGGATCTGGGCAGGGTCTGACACCGAGATCGTGACCGCGTAGAGCGCGCCAGCCTCCGCCTGCCCGAGGATGATCTTCTGGGGTTCAGGCTGATTGACCGCGGCTTGGCCGGTACGGACGGACCTGAGCCCCAGCAGTGCGATCGACAAGCCGACCAGGAGGGCACCAACATGGTAGGTAGCCTCGATCGCCGATTTGGACTTTACGCGCATTCCGGTTCTCCTATCCCCATGTGCCGTGGTAGTATGTCAGCCTATCAGACCACTCGTCAATTGCAGACTTTAGCCGGGCGCGCAACGCGAAACCTGGCCGACAGATTTGAATCGGGCGCTGCCTTGATCGTATTCTACCGAGTTCGTATTGCAGGAGGTGACATGCTAAAGCTCGGTGATCCCTACAGGAACGTGATCACGGCCGTAATCTTCGCCTTCGTTCTGCACGTCGGACTAGCCTCGGCTGCACCGGACCATCTTAATCCTCCCAACGATCTCCGTTGCGAATACCTGCGCGATCCCGTGGGCATCGACGTCCGCGCGCCGCGATTCTCCTGGGTTCTCGGCTTCGACGATCGCGGCGAGACGCAGACGGGATATCAGATCCTGGTGGCCAGCCGTCGATCCCTGCTCGATCAGGATCGCGGCGACCTCTGGGATACCGGGAAAGTGGCCTCCGAAGAGATCAATCAGATTGCTTATCGGGGAACGACTCTCGCCAGTGGTCAGAGCTACTACTGGAAGGTCCGCTCCTGGAATAGGGGCGGAGCGGCAAGTCCGTACAGCCGTCCCGCTACGTTCGAACTTGGATTGCTCTCCCGCGATGAATGGAAGGGTCAATGGATCGGAGGCGGGCACGAGCTTCGCAAGGACTGGAAGCTACCGGCGGGTGTGGTGCGCGCCCGCGCCTACGTTACTGCACTGGGCTACTGTGAGCTCCACATCAATGGCCGGCGCATCGGACATAACGTCCTCGATCCGGCTTTCACGCTCTACCCGAAGCGCGTACTCTACTCCACTTATGACGTGACGGCGGCGCTTCACGAGGGCGACAACTCCGTCGGCGCGATGCTCGGAGGCGGCTGGGCCACGCTGAGCCCGCCTGGATCCTTCAAAGGCTACTATTCATCTCCCGCGCTGCTGATTCAATTGAATGTCGAACTCGAAGGCGGCAGGCAGATGAGCCTCGCGAGCGACTCGACTTGGAAGGCTGCTGATGGTCCTATCGTAGAGGACAGCGTTTACGACGGCGAGGTCTACGACGCGCGCAAGGAGACTGAAGGGTGGGACGAGCCCAACTTTGATGACTCCTCCTGGCGTGCTGTCACAGTCACGAGCGGCACGTCGGGCGCGATCTCCGCGGAGTCCATGCCGCCGATTCGAGTGATTGGCGAAATAGCGCCGGTCTCCATTTCGAATCCGCGTCCGGGTACCTACGTCTTCGATATGGGCCAGAACATGAGCGGTTGGGTCAGGCTGCGCGTCCGCGGCCCGGCGGGAACCCGCATCCAGCTTCGATTCGCCGAGGTGCTGCACCACGACGGAATGATCAACACCGACAGCATCCGGGCGGCGAAGTCGCGCGACATTTACCTCCTGCGCGGCGGCGACACGGAGATTTACCAGCCGCGGTTCACTTACCACGGCTTCCGCTACGTCGAACTGACCGGCTACCCCGGCGCGCCGGCCCTCGATTCGGTGCGCGGCGAGGTGGTTCACACTGACGTTGATTCCGTGGGCGGATTCTCCGCCTCCAATCAGATTTTGAATCAGCTCCACAAGCTGATCGTCTGGTCCGAGCTCACCAATCTCGTCGGCATCCCGACCGATTGCGATCAGCGCGACGAACGCCAGGGCTGGATGGGCGACGCGCAGGTGACCGGCGAAGAGGCCATCATGAATTTCGACATGGCGGCCTTCTACACCAACTTCATCCGCGACATCCATGACGAGCAGGGCGACGACGGCACCGTGACCGACACGGTGCCGTTGCGATACGGCAGCCGGCCGGCCGATCCGGCGTGGGGCACAGCCTACGTCCAGCTCACGTGGTACATGTGGCAGTACTACGGCGACAAGCGCGCGCTCGAAGAGAACTACGACGGCGTGAAGCGCTACGTGGAATTCCTGCGGACGCGCGCGCCGGGCAATCTTCTCAGTTACAGCTACTATGGCGACTGGGTCTCGATTCTGCACACGCCGGGCGATTTCGTTTCGGCCTGCTACTACTATCTCGACGTCGAGCTGCTGGCGCGCATGGCGGACGCGCTCGGCCGAACCGGGGATGCGCAGACCTATCACCAGCTCGCAGGCGAGATCAAAGACGCCGTCAATCACAAGTACCTTGACCCTGCGACCGGCGGCTACGCGAATGACACCCAGACGGCCAACGCCCTGGCCCTGGGTGTTCGCCTGGTGGCCGACAAGTCGCGCGGAGGCGTAACCGGCAATCTCGTCGACGACATCGTCTACCGGCACGACACTCATCTGACCACCGGATTTATAGGAGCCAAGTTCGTGCTGCCCGTTCTGAGCGAGGCGGGACGCTCGGACCTCGCCTATGAGCTGGCGACCCAGACCACCTATCCGAGCTGGGGCTACATGATCGGGCAGGGCGCCACTACCCTCTGGGAGCTCTGGCAAAACAAGACCGGCCCCTCGATGAATTCGCAGGACCACGCCATGTTCGGCAGCATCGGCGCCTGGCTCTATCAGACTTTGGCGGGCATTCAAATGGCCGACGGCAGCGCTGCCTACCGGCATCTGGCGATCGTGCCCCAGATGGTGGAGGACCTGCGCAGTGCGAGCGGAAGCATCGATACTCTGCGCGGGACGGTCGCGAGCGCCTGGTCGCGCGAGCCGGGCCGAATCAGCATGGAGGTCACCATTCCGGCGGGCAGCGACGCCCGGATCGTCATTCCCCGCGATGACCAGATGACGCGCGTCGCGGTGCAGGAATCCGGACGCCAGGTGTGGAGCGAGGGCCACTACGCGGCCGGCGATCCCGGGATCAGCGGAGCGACGCTGAACCAGCACGGGGACGTTGTGGTTGAGGCAGGGTCGGGACACTACAGTTTTGTCCTGACGGGAGAGTAGCGTTGTAGCGGCGCTCTATGAGCGCCGAAAGAAGACGGCGGGTCGCAGACCGCCGCTACAGCAGAACGGTCGCCGGGCAAGCGGGCAGAGCGCACGGGCTGGATGCCCGTGCCACGTGGCGTGGAGGATGCAGCATGAGTAGCAATCGGCAGTCGCGTCGTACATTTCTCGCCAATACGGCTGCGGCGGGACTGGGCGGCGTTGCGGCTGCGGTGGCCGCAGCCGGAGCAACGAGATCGACTGCGACATCGAAGCGTGCAATGCGGCTGGGCGGACCGGTGTTCGTGGACTCGCAGGATCCCGCCGTGCTTGCCGAAGCGCATCGCACTCTCGGCTACCGCGCGGCGTACGTGCCGGAAGTCAAGATCGGCGACCACGACAGGATCAACGCGATCATGAAGGAGTTCGCCGCGCGCGACGTGATCATTGCCGAGGTCGGAGCCTGGCGGAACATGCTTGATCCTGACTTGGAGAAGCGCCGGCAGAACATGGCCTACATTCAGGAGAGGCTGGCGCTGGCCGACGAGCTGGGAGCGCGCTGCTGCGTGGACATCGCCGGCTCCTATAGTCCTACCTTCTGGTGCGGCCCCGATCCGAAGAACATCACCCAGGAATTCATCGACGCCACCGTGGAGAACTGCCGCAAGCTGATCGATGCCGTCAAGCCCACGCGCACCCGCTTTACGATCGAGATGATGCCCTTCAATTTTCCGAGCGGGCCCGACGACTACCTGAAACTGATCCGCAGCGTAGACCGGCCAGCGTTCGGTGTCCACCTCGACGTCTGCAACATGATGAACAGCCCGGAGCGGATGTATCGCAATGGCGACGTGATCCGCGATTGCTTTCGCAAGCTCGGCCGCTGGGTCGTCTCCTGCCACGCCAAGGACCTGAAATGGGAGGACTACGTTCAGGTGTCCTTGCGCGAGGTGATTCCCGGCCGCGGCTCCATTGACTACAAGGCGTACCTGGAAGGCCTTTCTCAACTGCCGGTGGACGCGCCGCTGATGCTCGAGCACCTGAAGACAGCGGACGAGTATGCCGAAGGCCGGAACTATATCAAGGGCATTGCGGCTTCTCTTGGATTGTCGTTCGGCGCCGACGTCGCTTGACGCCGAGTTGCCTCGCGACTCCATCGGGTCACTAACGTGCAGCTTCTCCTCGGCGTGCGGAGAAGATCTCACTATAGAGGTCACAGAGACCACTGAGAAGGCCTCTGTGCCCTCAGCGATCTCTGTGGCACAGGTTAATGAGATGCTGTTCTGCTGCGAGGATTTTCTTGCTCGCCACTTGTCACTCGCCACTCGCCCCAATGAGGACTCAACATGACAAGAAGAACGGTCCTTTGGTCGCCGCTGCTGCTGGGAGCCCGCAAGGTATGGGACGCTGTTGACGATGGCGCGGCGGCGTCGCCTCCCTCTGAGAACGGATCTAGCGAGCGGAGTGAGATTGTTCTTGAAAACGCCAATCACAGGCTGCAGTTCCACCGCCAGACCGTGCGGCTCCTGTCGTTTCGGGCGAAGGACGCGCCTGCGCAGGAATTCGTGGTTTCGAACGAGCGCGTGCCGGTGTTCGTACTTCAGCACCTGACCCGAGACCACCAATTTCGCCAGTTCACGTCGACCGATGCGAAGAGAGTAACCGTGGAATTCACCCGGAACACGCTGACCGCATCGTTCTCGGGAATTGGAAACCTGGATCTCGGAGCGACAATCCGGGTTCAGATGCCTGAAGGGGAGGCGGCGAGCCGCTGGTCCATCACCGTCCGTAACCACGCCAACCTCCTCATCACGGATGTCCAGTTTCCATTCGTAATCGCATCTTATGAACTGTCCGGCTGGCCTGGTTCTGAGTCTCTCTTACAGCCGCTCGCCACGGGGAGGTTCTGGCAGTCCCCAACACCTCAGGACCTCGAACCGGACACTCCGCACGCCTGGCAATTCCGGCCGGAGAACTACGATACCCACCACTACCCGGGGCTCACCTTTGCACAGTTCCTTGCTTACTACAACGACCAAGCCGGCCTCTACCTCGCCTGCCAGGACAACTCCGGGGGCATCAAGCTCATCAAGCCGGTGCACAGCCCGGCGGATGGAATCCGGCTGGGCTTTGCACATGTCGGAGACTGGCCGGCAAGCGGCGAAAGAGACCTTGGCTACGACGTGGTCATGCAGGCTTTCCGCGGCGATTGGTACGAAGCCGCCAGCCTGTACCGCGACTGGAGTCTGAAGCAGTCTTGGGCCGCGACTCCGCTCCACCAGCGAAAAGATGTTCCCGAGTGGCTGCTCGACTCGCCGCCGCACATCATCGTGCGGATACAAGGGCGCCTCGATAACGGTCCGGCCGAACCGAACGCGGCGTTCCTGCCCTATCCCAAGATCGTTCCGCTTCTCGAATCGATCTCGAATAAGGTCGATGCGCCGCTGGTCGCGGTAATCATGGCTTGGGAGCGGCCTGGCCCCTGGGTCTACCCCGACTGCTTTCCGCCTGCCGGAGGTGACGACTCCCTCAGTGAATTCACGGAACTCGCACACGCACGAGGCTGGTATGTGGGCAGCTTTTGCAACGGCACACGCTGGGTCACGCATCACTATTGGTCGGGCTATGACGGCGAGCAGTATCTCGCGGAACAGCACGGGGACGAGACCTTCTGCCGCACTCACGACCAGCAACTCTGGCGGGAGAACTGGGCGGCCGACTGGCGCCCGAGCTATGCCTGCTGCCTGGGGGTCGCGAGGACGCGGGAAATCGCCGACCGGTTCGTCGAGCGGCTCGTTAATGATGGCCTCGACTGGGTCCAGTTCCTGGACCAGAACGTTGGTTGCTCGGCGTTTCCCTGCTTTGCGGAAAACCACGGTCACCCGCAGATGCCCGGTAAATGGATGAACGACGCCATGCGATCCCTGCTCGACAGCTTCCGCGACATTGCCGGACGAGAAGCGGAGAAGAGCGGCGGAAAGCGAGTCTTCGCCTTCTCGGTGGAGTATCCGCCCAACGAATTCTTCATGTCGCATTTCCAGGTTTGTGACCAGCGCATCGCTCCCCCGGGGCACACCGCGTATGGAAAGCTCTTCTTCCCGCTGCACAGCTTCCTTTATCATGAATTCGTGGTGACGCAGGGAGGCTTCGGCGCGGGACCAGAGCCGTATCACATGCCGATCCGGACGGCGTGCAATCTTGTCACGGGCGAAATACCCGGCGGCGTTCTGACGGGAGACGGCGTGCTGCTGAATCGCGATACATTCGCCTGGGCGCCGTGGTCGCCTCCCATCGGAAGCAACGACGACTCGCTGGCCATGCTCCGCAGCGCCGTCGCCCTTCGGCGTGGTCGCGGCCGCGACTTCCTGGTGTTTGGAAGAATGCTCAAGCCGGTCGAACTCACGGGAGTGAAAATTGTCCATTGGGAGAACGGCCGCCAGGTGAACGACATTCCGGCGGTGGTTCACTCCGCGTGGCAATCGCCTTCGGGACGCTTCGCTGCCGTGCTAGCAAATTGGACGCGAGAAAGAGAGGTCGTAACTCTGAACGACTCACGGTTCGGGAAAGAGGTTCACGAGACCAGTTCGGAAGAGAATGTGAACACCAAGTCGCGAACGGTCGATCGAGGAGGGCTGTCGGTTAGCCTCGAGCCGCTCAGTTGTACGCTGGTCGAGCAAGCCTGAGATCCTGTCACTTTTCACGCGTTGCCCAGGGCCAGTCATCGCTTGCACTTTGGTCCCGCCTGTGCTCTGCTCCCTAGACCATGGCCGCGCCGGCGAGCCCGCGCAGGGCGTTGGGAAGGTTCTCCGGCATGATGACGTCGGCGGCGCAGGTGACGACCGCCCGCTCAAGGACGTTGCGAAGCTCCCGCACATTGCCGGGCCACGGATATTCGTGCATCAGGCGGAGGGCTTCCGGATCGAGTGCCTTCGTCCGGCGGCTGTGCTTCTGGCACAGGTCCTCGATCAGCGACGTAGCCAGAAGCTCGAGATCTTCCAGGTGGTCGCGCAGAGGCGGCATGGAAATATGGACCACGTTCAGGCGGTAATAAAGATCGTTGCGGAGGTTTCCGGACTTGACGGCTTCTTCGGGCGCCCGGTTCGTCGACGCCAGCACGCGAACCGAGATGGAGATCTCCGATTTGCCGCCGAGTCGCCTCACCTTGGAGTCCTCGAGCACGCGCAGGAGCTTGGCCTGGGCGGTCAGGGGCATCTCGCCGATTTCGTCGAGCAGCAGCGTGCCGCCTTGGGCCAGCTCAAAGCAGCCCATGCGCGAGTCGAAGGCGCCGGTGAACGCGCCCTTTTCGTGGCCGAACAATTCGCTCTCGATCAGCGATTCGGGAATGGCGGCGCAGTTCACCGCCACGAAGGCGTTGCTGCGAAACGGGCTCAGCTCGTGGATGGTTCGCGCCACCACTTCCTTGCCGGTGCCGCTTTCGCCTGTGATCAGGACGGGGGCCGAGGAAGGCGCGACCAGGTTGACAAGCGCCATGAGCTGCCGCATCTGCCGCGACTGGCCCACGAGCTTGCCGAGCGCGCCCAGGTCGCGGAGCTTACGGTGGGCGATCTGCAGTTGCCGGTCGCTTTCGTGGCGGTCCAGGCAATTGCGCAGCACCACCTGCAGGTGAGCGGGATCGGTTCCCTTCTCCAGGAAGTCGAAAGCGCCAAGGCGCGTCGCCTCCACCGCGTGCCGGATGGTGCCATGGCCCGTCAGCATGATGAAGGAGATGCCCGGATTGAACTCGCGGGTGCGCTTGAGCAGGTCAAGCCCGGTGAGCCCCGGCATCTGCAGGTCGGAAAGGACCACGGCGGGGTGGGACCCGGTGATTTTGTCCCAGGCGTCGCTCCCGTTCGGGGCGGCATCGACGCTGTAGCCCCATTCCTCCAGCAGGGTCACGAGCGCATTCCGCACCCGTTCGTCGTCTTCAACAATCAGAATCTTCTGACGCCGGGTTACCGTCAAATGTTCGGCTTTGCGCATGGGCTGTGGCACTTGTTGAGACCCCCTCTGGGTGGCCCGAAGCCGGACATCGAGCGAAACTCAGGCTTCGGGACATTTTTTGCCGGCCGCCGGAACTGGCCGGTACGGCTCGATGGCTGCGTCGAACTGCGCGTCCTCCGAGCCCGAGATTTCGGCACTGACGAAGAACGTATGATGGCAGACCGCTTCAACCGCCGGTACCAGATCGCGGCTCGCCCGCGACTTCAGAACGTAACCGCGAACGCCGGCGTTGAGCGCCCTGCTGACCATGCCGGGAACGTCGTGCTGGCTGAGCACCAGCATTTCCGTCTCGGGGTGCGCCTTGTGGATCAGCGACGCCGCGCTGATGCCGTCAAGCACCGGCATGCTGATGTCGAGAGTCACCACGTCGGGGCTCAATTGATCGGCTTTTTCCAGGGCCTCTCGCCCATTGGCGGCTTCACCGACCACTTCCCAGCCGGGATGCAGCTCCAGGAGTTCTTTCAAGCCGCGGCGCATCGGCTCGTCATCATCAACCACAAGCATGCGAAGCATTCCGTGCACTTCCTCCCCGAGACTGCGTTTTTGGACCGCGCAGTCCCGAGTGCGGATGCACGGATTCCGTACTTGGCCTGTTCTCTGCGGCCGAACCGACCATCGGCGCACGCGGGACCGGACGGGCGGAACCTGACGGGATGGCCCGGTCGATCTCTCATTCCGAACACCGGTCCCCCGAGCAACGGCCACGCGGACCCCGCAATTCGCAGATTCTTCTCTTGGCGGATAAACGTCAATCCAGAAATACCACTAAGTTCGGGTCCCGAGAGACCCTATTGTGCCGCGGGAATCAGCGTCGGGACAGCCGGCCCGGACCTGATATCCGGATTGCGATTTAGGGGCGACTCCTACGTCGCAATGTGGACCCAACCGCGGGGTTCCGGGATGCGATAAGATGGAGGGGACTATGTTGTTCCCTAGAGGACTCAGACTGTGAAGCCGGCCAAAGCAACAAAACGCACCTCGCAGAGCGTGGCGCACTCCAGGCCCACCTCCGCCGGCTCCGTTCAGGCCGATTCCCAGAAGACGCACGCGGAGGTCGGCCAAGTCGCCGGTGACCTGCGCGCCCAGGAAACCTCGCTTCAGCGCGAGGAACAGCTTCAGCTCATCCTGGATGCCGCTGATGTCGGCACCTGGGACTGGGACATCGCGACCGGCCGGGTTGAGTGGTCGGAGAATATGGAGCGAATTCACGGGCAGCCTTCGGGAAGTTTCGGCGGCACCTTTGACTTGTTTCTGCAAACGGTGCATCCCGACGACCGCGCCGGCCTGCTGGCCGCGGTCGAGAAGGCTCTCCGGGGCGGCAGGTATGAAATTGAATATCGCCAGGTGGGGGCCGGCGGGCAAGCAAGGTGGATGGGCGGCAGGGGCCGCACCATCTGCGATGAGTCCGGCCGGCCCGTGCGCATGATCGGCATCTGCGCGGATATCACCGCGCGCAAACAAACCGAGGAGCAATTGAAGATCACCCGGGCTGAGCTCGAAACCCGCGTCGCCGAGCGGACGCTCGAGGCGGCCCAGCTCAACGAGGTGCTGCGCGAAAAGGTCCGGCTGCTAGAGATCGCCCATGACGGGATCATTGTTCGCAGCATCAAGGGCACGATTCTGTTTTGGAACCAGGGCGCAGAACTCACCTATGGCTGGCGCTCCGAGGAGGCGCTCGGTGAGATCATCCACACTCTGCTCCAAACGAGATTTCCCAAGTCACTGTCCGACCTCGAAGCCCGTCTTTTTGAGCAGGGATCGTGGGAAGGCGAGTTGACTCACACCCGGCGCGATGGGAACGAGATCGTCGTGTCCAGCCGCCAGGTCTTGCAGCGAAACGACAAGGGACAGCCCGTCGCAATGCTGGAAATCGATCGGGACATTACCGAACAGAAGAAGGCTGACATGGCGCACCGGGAAAGCGAAGCCCGGCTGCGCGCCCTGATCGAGGCCACGGACGACGCCGTATTTGAATTCGATGAGCACGGCACCTACCTGAACATCTGGACCACCAACGAGGAGCTGCTGGCCCGGCCACGGAGGGAGCTCCTCGGCCGGCAACTCAACGAGGTGCTTGGCACGGAGGTTGCGCGTCCGTTCCTTGAGGCTTTCGAGCGCGTCTCGAGCACCGGACGTTCCGAAGGCATCGAGTACTCCATGGATTTTCCTGGAGGGACGCGGTGGTTTCTGGGAAAAATCAGCCGCCTGAGCCCGGTTGGTGACGCGGGCCGCGTGTGCCTTTGTGTCCGGGAGATCACCGACCGCAAGCAAGCCGAAGATGAGCTCAAGCACAGCGCCGAACGATTCCGCCTAGTGGTGCAAGCGATCAAGGACTACGCGATTTTCATGCTCGACCCAGAAGGCCACATCCTCACCTGGAACGAGGGTGCGGAACGCCTGAAGGGATACCGGCCCGACGAGATCATTGGCAGGAGTTTCTCCGTCTTTTATCCGCCTGAGGACGCGGCCGCCGGCAAGCCGCGCCGTCTCTTGCAAGCGGCCATTGCGGAAGGGCGCGTGGAAGACGAAGGCTGGCGGGTCCGTAAAGATGGCTCGCGATTCTGGGCCGACGTGGTCATCACCGCGCTTCGCGATGAGGCCGGCAATCTCCGCGGCTTCGCCAAGGTCACCCGTGACATGACCGAGCGGCGAAAATCCGAGGAGGCGGTCCGGCAGCTTTCAGGGCGCCTGCTGCGACTCCAGGATGAAGAGCGGCGCCGCATGGCGCGCGAGCTGCACGACAGCACCGCCCAGACACTCTCGGCTTTGACCTTGAACCTGGCGCTGGTGAAGCAGCGCGCCGGTTCTTTTTTCGATGCCAAAGCTTCGAAGTCTTTCGAGGAAGCGCTTCATCTGGCAGACCAGGCTTCGCGCGAGATCCGGACGTTCTCCTACCTGCTGCATCCGCCGATGCTCGACGAGGCCGGCCTGCCCTACGCGCTTCGCTGGTATGTGGACGGCTTCGTCGACCGCACCAAGATTCAGGTGGACCTGGAGGCTTCGCAGGATCTCGGCCGGCTGCCCAGCGACGTGGAGACGGCGCTGTTCCGCATCGTCCAGGAGTGCCTGACCAACATTCATCGCCATTCCGGGAGCCGCACGGCGAGGATTGAGGTACGGCGTGAAGACCATCAAGTGAGCCTGGAAGTCACGGACGAAGGCAAGGGGCTGCCCGCGGGCTTATTCCAGGAAGGGAATGGACGACCGGCGGCGCTCGGCGTGGGTATCAGGGGCATGCACGAACGCGTACGGCAACTCGGCGGCTGGATCGAGGTCAAAAACGGCCAACCGGGCACCATCGTCAAGGTGGCCCTGCCGCTTTCGGAGAAAACTGAATGAGTCCCGAACTGCGCATTCTGGTAGTGGACGATCACGAGGTGGTGCGGCGCGGATTGAAGTCGATCCTCGAATCACACCCCGGGTGGGTCGTGGTCGGGGAGGCGGCGAGCGGACGCGAAGCTGTCGAGAAAGCCGGAACCCTGAAGCCGCAGGTCATCATCCTCGACATGAGCATGCCCGGACTGAACGGCCTGGAGGCCACGCGCGGCATCCTCAAAGCCCAACCGGAGGCGCAGGTATTGGTGCTGACGCAGCACGATTCGGAGCAACTCGTCCGCGCCTTTCTTCAGGCCGGAGCGCAGGGCTACCTGGTGAAATCCGACGCGGCGCGCGAGCTGCTGCCCGCCGTGGAGTCGTTGCAGCAAGGACGGCCGTTCTTCACTTCCAAGGTCGCCCGCATGGTCCTGGATGGCTATATCAAGGGCCTGGAAGCCGACGACGGGCCGCGCAGCACCCTCACCCCCAGCGAGCGCCAGATCGTTCAGTTGCTGGCCGAGGGGAATACCAACAAGGAAATTGCCGGGCAATTGAACCTGGCCGTGAAGACGGTGGAGACCCATCGCGCGCACATCATGCGCAAGCTCGGCATCCACTCGGTCAGCGAACTGGTGCGGTATGCTGTGAGGAATAATTTGCTGCAGCCCTGAGGGATTGGGTGATTGACGATTGATCAGGCAACGAGTCCAGAGTCCGTCAGTCCGGAGTCGGTCAGCCAGGAGTTGCCCAGTCGGAAAACCACGTGAATCGGCAATCATCAATCGTCAATCCGACGCTACGGTTCGACTATCCCATTTCGGATTGCGTATCGCACCACGTCAGCCAGAGAGTGGGCGCCGATCTTACGCATGACGTTGGTGCGGTGAGTTTCCGCGGTTTTCACGGAAATGTCCAGCCGGGTGGCAATTTCCTTGTTGCTGAGGCCCTCGGCGAGCAACTGGGCGGTTTCGCGCTCCCGGGCGGTGAGGTCGGCAATGGCGGGCACCACCCCGGCGGAGGTGAATCCATGCGCCGGTGAGATCCTGGGGCTGACAAAGGGCTTGTGGCGAACCACCGTTTCCAGGGCGGCTATCAATTCCGTACCCGCGTCGGACTTGACGATATAACCGCGGGCGCCGCTGGCAATCATCTGCCGCGCCACGTGTTCGGAGTCGTGGACGCTCAAGCCGAGGATTTCGGTTTGCGGAAGAGCTTCACGGATGCGCCGCGTGGCTTCCATCCCGTTAAGCTCGGGCATGTCTACGTCAAGCAGCGCCACATCGGGTTTAAGTTCGAGCGCTTTCGCCACGGCCTCCGGCCCGTTGCCGGCTTCGCCGATCACGCTGCAACCAGGTTCCGCCTCCAGCAGCGTCCGCAACCCACGCCTGACGATTTCGTGATCGTCGGCAATCAGAATGCGGATCGGCCTCCCTGTCTTCAAGCGCTTCCCCTCCGGTCTATTCTAGCCTCCTTGGATCGAGCATGACGCCGCACCGTCAGAGCCTCCCTGAGAACCCGCTGATCGAAGCGTTTGATGACGAGAGGTCGCCCGACGGTTGATTTTATCGCTATGTTGGGAAGCCTGAGTATCGGGCCTTCAGCGACCGGCGCCCGAGTTGGAGGCGTTGCCGCCGCCCTTCTTCCCTTTCACCTCAACGGAAGCCACCCTGACGGTCTGCTGGTTTTCCATCGTGCCGGTCACCTTGGCCTTGACCTTTTTGCCCGGTTGCACCTCGACGTCCTTCAGGGCCTCCTGCGCTTTGCTGTTTCCCGAGCTGTCGAATTGCACAACCTGCCCGCCCGACATCGCCAGTCCAAATGTCTGAGTGGAAGGACTGGCCGCGCACTGCTTCGCGGCATTATCAATACGGGTTGCCTTCGCCATCTGCGCCGACTGCTGCGGGGTCATGCCGCTGTTATCCGTACCTTGGTTTGCGCCCGGAGTTGGATAGGTTGGCGTTGGCGCCGTCGCCCCGGCCTGCCCTGGCGTCGCGGCGCCCGGAGTGCCTCCCGAGCCGGGCTGCTGGCCTGCCTGACCCGTGAATCCCGAACCCATGAAATGAGGAGCGGCTGGGCCGGGACCCGTTGCGGGTGCGGCCCCTTGGTTCGCGTTATTCAGTATCTTCGCCATGCAGGGGATATCTACCAGGCTGCCGCTCCAGTGCTTCTCCTTTGTGGCACCCGTGCTGGTGGTGGCGGTGGGATCGGCGGTCGGCGCAGCGCTCGCGGGTGTCGCGGTCGACTGGCCGTTCCCCGCCGCGCCAGGCGTTGCCGTCTGCGACTGACTTTGGCTCGCTGGCGCGGGGTTTTGATCTTGTTGCGCCCAGGCGGCACCCCAAAAGAGCAAGGAGCCTGCCAGACCTGCCATAAACAATTGCCGGATTCTCATGCAATGAATCCTCCTTTCGTTCCGCATCGAAGCGAGGGTTGGCAAGAACAATGCCACGAGCCCCTCACCGGGATGTAACTGAAGAAGCGCCAGTTGTAGTTCCCCGCGAAGCCGCGCCCGATCCGCCCCGCGTGATCTTACCCGAGCGATGTAAGATTTATACCGGTATTCAAGCAGGAGTGTGGGAAGCGCGGGCAGCGGTGTCATTCGATGGTCGGAATGCCCTTTGGTCGTTCGTCATTCCCGTGCAAACGGGAATCCATAAGGAAATAGGCGAGAACAATCTCAAAACGTGGATTCCCGCTTGCGCGGGAATGACGCGATGTCGCAGGGCAGCGCTAGCGGCGAAAGACAGCCATCGGTCACTCGATGATGCCTCCGAGAGCGCGGTCAAGATTAAAGGCGGCGCTAATCAGGCCCATGTGGGTGAATGCCTGGGGGAAGTTCCCCAAAGCCTCCCCGCCCACGCCGGTCTCCTCGGAATAAAGACCGAGGGGATTCGCGAGCCGCAGCATGTTTTCAAAGATCAGCCTCGCCTCCTGGACGCGCGAAGGATCGCTGCCGCTGGCGCGCGTCAAGGCTTCGATCAGCCAGAAGGTGCACATGTTGAATGTGCCCTCGTCGCCGGAGAGTCCATCATCGGTATGTTCGTGGGAGTAACGAAAAACCATATGGCCGCCCATCAGTCCTCCCTGGCCAAGAGGCCGGGCGATGGCGGCAATGGTATCAAGCATCATGGGATCGCTCGGCGACATGAAGAAGACGAGGGGCATCATCAGGCAAGCAGCGTCGAGCGCACTCGAGTCGTAAGTCTGGACAAACGACCGCAGCCTCGGATTCCAGCCTCGATCGAGAATCTCCTCATAGATTTCGTCCCGAGTCTTGTACCACCGTTCGCGGTCGGCGGGAAACGAGCGGCGCCGCGCCAGACGCAGCGCGCGGTCGAGCGTCACCCAGCACATGAGCTTCGAATAGATGAAATGCTGCCGGCCTCCCCGAACTTCCCAGATGCCGTTGTCCGGCTCGCGCCAGTGATCGCAGACCCAGTTGACCAGTCGACGAAGGTCCCTCCAAAGCTCGGCGGAGATCGGGTTGGCGTATTTGTTGTACAGATACACGGCGTCGAGAAGGGCCCCGTAGATATCGAGCTGAATCTGGGTGTACGCCGCGTTGCCAATGCGCACCGGGCCGGAGCCCTTATAGCCTTCAAAGTGGCTCAGCGTCTCCTCCGTCAGGGTCTTGCGGCCATCAATCCCGTAGACGGTTTGCAGCGAGCCGTCGGGGTCGAGTTCGCTGCAGCGCTTTTCCAGCCATCCCATGAAGCGGACGGCCTCGTCCGTGAATCCGATTCGGAGGAGGCCGTAAAGCGTAAAGGCCGCATCACGAATCCAGTTATAACGATAGTCCCAGTTACGGGCGCCGCCCAGACGCTCCGGCAAACTGCACGTGGGAGCAGCCACCACGGCCCCGGTGGGCTCATAAGTCAAAAGCTCGAGGACCAAGGCCGAACGCTGCACCATCTCCCGCCATCGTCCGCGATAGGCGCAGCGGGAGAGCCACCTACGCCAGTACCTGGCTGTGACTTCGACCATCTCAAGCGACTCTGCGTCGGAGACTGCGGCTATAACCTCGCCGGCGCCATCCGGCACGGGTCGCAGAATGAACGTGGCGGATTGGCCTTCGTTCAGGACGAATTCGCCGACCAGCCCGCTGCCGTCCTGGCGCACAGGGTGGCTGCCTGCCAACTCCAGACTCAGGTGCGGTGAACGGAACCGCCCGCCTCCGGGTACGATTTGCGTCTGATGTGGATCGCGCCCGTAGTTCAATGCCGGCCGGCATTCCATGCGAAACGGCATGGAACCTCGAAACACGTGAACCCGGCGGACCAGTTGGGTTCGGCGGTTGAAAACCGGCATGAAGTCCGTCACCTCGCCGGCGCCATCGGGTCCGAGAAAGCTGGTGACCAGGATATTCGTGTCAGGGTAATAGAACTGGTGCGGGCGGCCCCTCGAACCATCGACAGGAGCTATTTTGAAGACGCCGCCCTTTTGGTCATCCAGGATGGACGCAAAGACGCTTGGCGAGTCAAAGGAAGGGAGGCACAGCCAATCGACAGACCCGTCCACGGCAACGAGCGCCGCCGTCCGGAGATCACCGATAATTCCGTGGTCTTCAATCGGTTGATAAGCCATGTTCGTCCCAGCGATCTCCCCGGGCAGCGCGCCTGAAGATGGCTTTCCGTCCGAGCCTGCGCCATCGCCGCGATTGATCTGTTGAGCCGGGGCTCACCCGGGCAATACGGCAGGTCTGCATGTCACAAGTTTGATTGCGGCCCCGCCAAGATCGACGGCATGAGCTGCGCGCACCCTGCGTACCGCGCAGGCAAATCATTGGCCATGAATAGGATATCGAATTCGCGGCAGATACCAGAAAGTCATCCGGTGGTTCCCGCCCTGCGCTACTGTAACTCTGCGATGGCGGTACACACTCCAACCGATTGAACACAAACGGCCGGGAATCCAGACTCAGGTTGTGGCGAACTTCACAACCTCGGGAGCGGATTAAGACATGGCTACACACCTACCTAATGAACGTGCTTTGGTTGCCGCCGCGCAGCTTGGAAACCACGACGCTTTCGCAATCCTCGTAAACCAGTATCAGCAGAACATCTTTCGGCTCGCCCTCCGCATTACGGGAAACCACGAGGACGCCGAGGATGCGCTGCAGGAGGCTTTGCTGAAGGCCTACTGTAATCTGAAGAGATTCCAGGGAGAATCACTTTTTTATACCTGGCTCGTCCGCATCACGATGAACGAAGCACTGATGAAACTGCGAAGGAGCAAGAGAAACGGAAGCAGGCAGCTTCCCATCGATGATATCCTGCCCCTGAGCAACGATTCCAGCCCCATCGGCGCCGCCGAGCCCGCCGATCCTGAGAAGTGGTACGCCCAAGTGGAACTGCGGGAAACCCTCTGCACCGCGCTGAACGGCATCAGCGGTCGGCTCTGCGATGCTTTTGTCCTGCGGAACGTGGCCGATCTCTCCATCAGAGAAACCGCCGCCACCCTAGGACTGTCCGTCGCTGGCGTCAAGTCGCGCCTGCTGCGAGCTCGTGGCCGGCTGCGCCAGAGACTCCGCAAACCACCGGCGCGCGGTGGGGCATCTTCGCGCATGGCGAGCCGGACAAGCCTGTTGGGCCCGTCAGCCACAAGACTGGTGGCCGCCGGGCAGGCCAAGCCTCAGAAAAGAATCCGTTCTCACAGCCTCGAGCCCATACCGAGGATCACCACGGATGCCCTCGGCGAGTTCATTCGCAGAGCACCCGAGTTGGGACGGGTTTCCGCCTGAATGCCAGAAGTGGCGCCGAGCCCAGGGATGGGTCGTCAATCCCTGGGCTCGCTTGTCACACCTGCCTCGAAATACACCCGCCGATTTCAGGCAAACTATTACAGGATTCTTGAGCAGGGTCCAGGTGGCGGCGGCTTGGGGGAGCGGTGCCGGGCTCGAACCAGAATTTCCCACGGATTTTGCCGGACGTTATGGGATACGAGGGATAGAGCCGCTGTCCTGCGGCTCCGTGATCGCGTCTTCTGCCAGAGCTTCGGCTGAAGTGCGCGCGGTTTGGCAAATCGGTGGGCCAATACCTGGGCAATGTTTGCTCCGAACGGCAGCACGACAAAATCGAAGGCGCCTGCCTCCAGGGCGTCCAGGCCGGCTGCGCCGTCGTCGAGATTCGATCTCGATCCCGCCTCGTCGATGGTCAGCACTACATCGATCGGAGGCGTTGCGGCACGGGCCAACGACAATACATCGCGCCAGTTGCCATGGGCAAAGCTGCTTCCTGTGAAAATGATGTCCGGAGGCCTTCGGGAAGCGAGCGCTGCGCTGATCTCTGAGCAAGTCCGAGCGTAAGCGGTATCGACACCATGAGTGTCTAAGGCAGATTCAACTTCGGACCTGATCTTCGGATTGGCATGTGCCACCAACGCCAACGGTCGTCGTTTCATCTATCTCCCCCTCTTTCTCTCACCCAACCCGACACGCCATAGCCGACCCGTCCGTCGTGAAACGAACTTGAGGTCAATTTATGAGCAATTAAGAGTTCAATCAATCGGGTTCTTTGCCGATTTCGGTACATGGTTCACCCTAGGCCGAATCCGCGGGTCAGCTCCTGCTCAGCGGCCGTCCACGCTAAAGGCAAGAAGCACATTGCCATCGAGCTCATTGGTATAGCCTGCGTGTGCGTACACGATTCCACTGACGACCGCCGGACCGCCATTGTTGAACGCGCCGCCGTGGGCTTTCACCCCGTTGACCGTGGTAACGTCGCGGCTTGCGTCGAAGTCCCAGATCACGGCGCCGTCGTCGGGAGCGTAGGCGCGCAAGTGACCGTCAAGCGACCCTGCGAACACCACCCCCGGGATCGCTGTCGGCGGAGCCATCTGCGCCGCGCTGCATCCGAATTGTCCCAAACAACCGGGCTTGGGCGGCCGGACGAACCAAGCGCGCATGCCCGTCCTCAGATCAAGCGCTGCCAGGCCGCCTCCCACCTCAGGCTTGTCCGGATTCCAGTCCGAAATCGGGAAGAAGCCATAGCGTCCAGCGGCGGCCCCGCCCCACTCGATGCCTCCCAGGGGCCCGCCTTGCGACACGCGCCGGCGCCAGATAAGGATTCCATTGCGGGGATCGAGGGCGTAGACGACTCCCGACTTCTGAGCCGCCAGCAGGATTTCCCTTCCTCCCACCTTATCGAGCATGGGCGGCGCGCCAAAATCATAGTCTGCGCCCGGCTTGCCCGGACAATTCGCCTTCGTTGGCGAAACACAAGCGATGTTCCACAGGTCGTCGGCGGTCAGCTGCCGGGACCAGAGCAGCCGGCCGGTATCCAGGTTGAAGGCCATTACCGCATCGGAGGTGCGAGTCGGCGGATCGGAGTAGTTGTTGCCCGTGGCTGCGTAAATCACACGGCGGTGGACATCGATAGTCGGCGAGGACCAGATGGGCGACCCCGAAGGTCCCCATGTCTTCACGTTACTCGAGTTCTGACCCGTCGGCCGCGCCGGTTTGTCGATCGTGTACGCCTGCCAGATCGTCCTGCCCGAGTTGACTTCGAGCGCCACGAGGCTTCCCCGGAAGGTGCAGCACGCGTACTTGGGATCCTCGGCTGCGCCCTCTTCGCCCGACGAAATGGGAACGTAGAGACGGTCACCTGAGAGCAACGGGGATCCTGTGATTCGAGCCGCAGGATGCGGCTCAGGACGCACCTTCCATGCCAGTTTGCCGTCCGAGGCCGTCACCGCGTACACGTTGCCATCGGTGTCGCCGAACAGGGCCAGGCGCCCGTCGTCAGAAATCGAAATCGCGGTCTTCACGGTGTCGCTGGCCTGGTAGGTCCAGTAGATGCATCCCGTGACCGCATCAATCGCGTAGACCGTACCGTCTTCACTGCCCGTATAGAGCCTGCCCGCGACAACGGTGGGCTGCCCATACGTGGCCGATGCCCCGGGGAAGCCAAAAGCCCATTTGAGCCTCAACTTTGGGATGTCGCTTCGATTCAACCCTGCGATTGCGCCGGGCTGGAACCGCGCGTTCTCCGCAGTGCCCCCCCATCCCCGCCATGCCGGGCTGTCCAGCGGTGGATCCACGTCGACCTTGCAGAATCCCTTTGACATCGTCGACGTGCGCGGGTTGCCCAGATAATTCGCCACCGCGACTCGCTGCGCCTTACTCAATTTTTTGCCTTGCAGCTCCATTTCGCCGGACTGCAGAGCGGTCAGGATCGACCCCGAGGACATGTCGCGTAAAGACTCCAGCAGCGGGGCCCGCGTCTGACTATTCGCCGCGTGGCAGCCTGCACAGCGCGTCCGAAAAACGTCCGCGCCGTCAATCTGCGCCGCCTGCTGCCGTCGCCGGCAGCCTGACAGGATCAGCCCTCCGAAGAAGGTAAGAACTACCATGAGGACTGCTGAAAACGGGCGCGAACCAAGGCTTCTCCGCTGTGCGGCCAGCCGCACCTTGTCGCCGTGATTCACGCCCCAATTCCCTTCTGAGCACATCAAAACCCCCGTGAGAACTCGTTCGGGCCGGCGTGATCTCTCAACGAGCAAGTGATCTCGCACGGCCCTGCACAAACCCTGAGCATGCAAATCTCCACTCTCCACCGGGCGTATCCCTTACTCCTGCCCGTGTAAAGCCGGATGAGTCCTAACCAGTTGCCGCTCAATCCAATTCCTGATGCTGCGCCAGGTCTGGGCGGAGGATTGCCAGGCAGCGAGGACGCGGGACGTCCGGAGTCGACCAGTCCGAAGTCGGACAGCCCGGACCCAGTCGTTGCACGGCCAATCCGGCCAGCGCGGTTTCGCTGAAGAGGACCAGTAAGCGGCGGGCTGAGTTATGGAATCGAAGACCAGCGCTCCACAGCTTCCCCCGCGACACTTTCCCTGGCGCGCTTTCCTGGGGTCCCTGTGTAGCCGGCTCGATTCGGATAATGTAACCGGGCTTTCGGCCGAGGTCTCCTACTACTTCAGCCTCGCTCTGTTCCCTTTCTTGCTCGTCCTGGGCGCCGTGGTCGGCATTCTGCCCTTTACGCACTCCTGGCAGGCGATCCTAGCATGGATTACCCATTACCTGCCGGCCGACGTCCAGCGTACGGTCTTTGACACGGTCGCTGGCCTGACCCAGAACCGCAAGAAGTTCCTTTCCCTCGGCCTCCTGGGCTCCGTCTGGGCTGCTTCGGGCGGACTAATCACCCTGATGTCGGCGCTGAACACCGTTTATGGTGTTACGGAGACGCGAAGCTATCTGAAGCGGCTGATCTGGTCTATTCTGTTGCTGTTTGTTTTGGCGCTGCTGCTGGTCTCAACCTTCGGACTCTTGAGCTTCGGTCACTGGTTCATCGACAGGATGGTGCCGGCAAGCGCTCCGGAAAATCACGCGTTCGCCGTCGCCGCCCGAATCACACGATGGAGCCTGTCGATCGTCGTCAGCATCTTGTGCATATCGTTCCTGGACTATGTGCTGCCGAACACCCAGCGTCCCTGGCGCTGGATCAGCCACGGCACCGCCATAGTGGTGACAACCTGGATTCTCACCAGCCTGGCTTTCAACTATTACATCCTGCATTTTGCCTCCTACCAGAAGACCTACGGCATTCTTGCCGGGTTCTTTGTGCTGATGGTGTGGATGTACCTCATGAGCCTGATTGGACTGGTCGGGGCGGAAATCGATTCCCAACTGAGAAGGGTACCCCGATGATCATCCCGCGCCAGGCCGCGAGTGCCGCACGCCTTGTGGTGCACCCATCTTGGGTGCAACGGGCTTTCGCCGGCGTCAGCCTGATCCTGGCCGCCTCCATTCTGGGCACAGCCCAGCAGCTTCCGCCGGGCGTCGATTACGACGGGCAGCCCGTCGTTAGCGTCGACCTCATCGCGCGTCCCACCATGAACATCGATGCCTTCCGGTCGCAGGTGACCCAGCAGAGCGGCAAGCCTTATTCGCAGAAACTCGTGGACCAGAGCCGCGACGCCCTCATGGCAACTCATCAGTTCAGCAGGGTGGAAGTGAACGTCACTCCGGAGGCGGGCGGCCTGAGAGTCGAGTTCATCATGGAACCCGCCTACTACCTCGGCGTTATACACTTCCCCGGCGCGACGAAGGTCTTCGACTACCCTCAGCTTCTCCAGACCGTCAACTATCCCGTAGAGGAA
>Ga0335085_10002637_pt1 | contig 33038 bp, 29 predicted proteins | sample Lox_Sample_45_FD_206712 | JGI IMG/M metagenome (GOLD analysis project Ga0335085, IMG submission 206712) | Soil microbial communities from Loxahatchee National Wildlife Refuge, Florida, United States - Lox_Sample_4.5 | ecosystem: Environmental > Terrestrial > Soil > Wetlands | place: USA... | reverse complement strand
AGCGTGTGGATCGCGCACGCGAGGCACGGGTCGAACGAGTGGATCGTGCGCAGGACCTCGAGCGGCTGCTCGGGGTTCGCGACGGGGTTCCCCATGAGGGAGGCCTCGTACGGGCCCATCTGGCCCTTCTCGTCGCGCGGGCCCGCGTTCCACGTCGAGGGGACGACGGCCTGGTAGTTGTCGATCTTGCCGTCCTTGATGACGACCCAGTGCGAGAGCACGCCGCGCGGCGCCTCGTGGAAGCCGAAGCCGCGCTGCTCGCCCTTCGGGAAGACGGGCTCGTTGAAGATGGTCGTGTCGCCCTTGCCGACGTTCTCGACGAGCATCTTCCAGTGCTTCTGTCCGAGCTCGGCGAGGACGTTCGCGCGGATCATCCGGGCCGCGTGGCGGCCGAGCGACCCGTGGAGGATCGCCGGCGTGAGCTTCGTCTTCGCGATGGAGCCCGCCGTCTCGAGCGTCTTGGCCGCCCAGCGGACCGTCGGCTCGTGCTTGAGCGCGAACCCGACGAGGACCTGTGCGAGCGGCCCGACCTGCATGACCCTGCCGCCGAACCGCGGAGCCTTGACCCAGGAGTACTTCCCGTTGTCCTCGAACTTCGTGTACTTCGGGTTCGTCTCGCCCTCGTACGGGTGACGCGACGTCGCGCCCTCGTACCAGGAGTGCGCGATCGATTCCGTCACGTTGTCGCGGAAGTACGGGTCGGCGAAGGTCTTGATCTCCTTCACGGACCCGAGGTCGCCGTCCATGATGGTGCCGCCCGGCAGGTCGAACTTCGTGCCCTTGGTGTCGAGCGGGAGGTCCGGCACGGCGAGGTAGTTCTTCACGCCGGCGCCGTAGGGCAGCCAGTCGGCGTAGAGCGCGCCGACCGCGCAGACGTCCGGGAAGTAGACCTGCTGGATGAAGGCCGTGATCTCGTCGAAGAGGTCCTTGACCATGAACAGCTTGTTCATGTTCAGGGTCGCGTCGTTGTCGAGGTTGATCGCGTTCGCGACGCCGCCGACCGCGAGGTTCTGGATGTTCGGCGTCTTGCTGCCCAGGATCGCGACGACCTTGTTGATGCGCCGCTGGTAGTCGAGCGCCTCGAGGTAGTGCGCGACGGCGAGGAGGTTCACCTCGGGCGGGAGCTTCATCGCCGGGTGGCCCCAGTAGCCGTTCTGGAAGATCCCGAGCTGCCCCGCCTCGACGAAGCCCTTCAGCTTCGCCTGGACGGCCGCGAGCTTCTTCGTGTTGTTGTTCGGCCACGAGGAGAGGCTCTCGGCGAGCGCGGACGCCTTGGCCGGGTCCGCCTTGAGCGCCGAGACGACGTCGACCCAGTCGAGCGCCGAGAGGTGGTAGAAGTGGACGATGTGGTCGTGCAGGGCGTGCGCGATCACGATCATGTTGCGGATGAGCTGCGCGTTCAGCGGGATCTCGAGGCCGAGCGCGTTCTCGACGGTCCTCACGGACGCGATCGCGTGGACCGTCGTGCAGACGCCGCAGAAGCGCTGCGTGAACAGCCATGCGTCGCGCGGGTCGCGCCCCTTCAGGATCGTCTCGATCCCCCGGAACATCTGGCCCGAGGACCAGGCGTTCGTGACCTTTCCGCCGTTGACCTCCACGTCGATGCGGAGGTGGCCCTCGATGCGGGTGACCGGGTCGACGGTGATGCGTGCCATGAGTTGCTACCCCCTCGCACCGGCGGGCGCGCCCGCCAGAATCGGGAATGTCTTGACCGCCCAGACGTAGAGAGCGGCCTCCGCGGCGACGATGCCGAACGTGATGAGGAGCTCCGGAACCGTCGGGAAGTAGGACCACTGCGGGCCCGGGTTGAAGGCGACGAGGTACGTGTCGACGCGGAAGAGCGCGCCCGCGAGGACGAGGAGGATCCCCGCTCGAACCTGCCACATCGGGCTCCGGCGCCTGGCCGCGGACGCGAGGATCGCGATCGCGGCGACGTGGAGGCCCACCTCGGCGAGGAACCAGATTCCGGCCTTCGACGCCACGAGCGCCAGCTTGCCCGAGACCGCGACGTCGACGACGCGGAACGCCGTCCAGAACGCCGCGACGCCCATCGCGACCTTCGAGAGCTTCGCGAGCATCGCGCTCTCTCGCGCGCGGCGGAAGACGCTCGCGGAGAAGTTCGCCTCGAGGACGACGATCCCGTACCCCATCCCGACGCAGTTCACGAGGAAGAGGAACGGGAGCCACGGCGTGAACCAGAGCGGGTGGAGCTTGGAGGACGGGAGCAGCATCATCGTCCCGAGGGACGACTGGTGCATCGTCGGCAGGAGAAGTCCGAGCGCGAGGATGAAGGGCATCGCCCGGTTCAGGCCGGGCAGCGTCCGGTCGGCGAGCCGCTTGAGGCTCCCGTCCGGCCCGCCCTTCCACTTCTCGAGCGCGGCCGGCGAGAGCTCGACGACGAGGACGAGGACGTACGTCGCGACGCAGAGAGCGACCTCGAGCTGCGGGGAGTGGGTCCAGCGCCAGAAGAAGATCGGGACCTTCCAGAGCTCCCAGAAACGCCCGAGGTCGATCGTCACGGCGAGCATCGCGAGGCCGTAGCCGAGGAGGCTCGTGAGGACGGCGGGCCTCACGATCGGGTGGTACTCGCCCTTGTTGAGGACGTACGCGAGGAGCGCGACGGCGTATCCGCCGCAGCCGAGGGCCGTCCCCGTGACGACGTCGATCGCGATCCACACGCCCCACGGATAGCCGTCGTTCAGGGCGCTGACGCTCGCGAGGCCGTGCGCGAACCGCCAGAGGGCCGTCACGGCGCCGATCGCCGCGACCGCGAGGAGGACCCGGAAGGCGCGGGTCAGGATCGGCCCGCCGACCGGGGTAGGAACGGCGGCGTCTCTCACGGCGTGCCCCCTTTCCCCGCCCCGCTCTCGCCGGCCTTGCGGTTCCGGAGGAGGACGCCGGCGAGGACCGCGTAGAGCGCGACGGGCGCGACGAAGCCCCTGTAGATGCCCTCCTGCACGACGTTCGCCGTGTGCGGGACCGGCTCGGTCCCGAGGTCGGGAAGGCCCAGCTTCTCGAACGGGACGTGCGCGAGGTAGAGGACCTGGGTCCCGCCGCCGTCGGTCTCCCCGAAGACGCGGGCGGGATCAGCCTCGGCGTAACCGACGTAGCGTTCGGGGTGCTCGGCGATCCGCCGCTTCGCCTCCGCGAGAAGCTCGTCGCGGCGTCCGTAGATCACCGCGCCGCGCGGGCAGACCTCGGCGCACGCGGGACCCTGGCCCGCCGGGTAGCGCGTGTAGCCCGACGCCGTCTTCTTCGCCTCGTCCTTCACGCGGTGGCGGCAGAGCTCGCACTTGACGACCTTCGGGGCGGCCTCGTCGAACTGGAAGCGGCAGATCTCGTACGGGCACGCCATCGAGCAGTACCGGCAGCCGACGCAGTATTCGGGCGAGTAGCCGACGACGCCCGTCTTCGGGTCTTTCTTGAGGGACCCGAGCATGCACGCCGACGTGCAGGCCGGGTCCACGCAGTGCATGCACTGCGCCTTGAAGTACGACCGACGCGGGGAGTCCGCCTCCTTGTAGAGCTTGATGACGTTCTTCGTTCCTCCCGAGAGGTCCACCGGCATGTCCCAGAGGCCCTTGGAGAGGCGGGTGTCGGGCTTCAGGTCGTTCGCCTCGTGGCACGCGACGACGCACGTCTTGCAGCCGATGCAGAGCGTCGTGTCGTAGAGCATCCCCATCGCCCCGGGCGGCGGCTCCTTGGCGACGCGAGCGGCCGCCGGGCCGGCGGCGAGCGCCGCGCCGGCCGCCGCGGCGCTCGTCAGGAGGGTGCGGCGGTCGAGCGTCATGGCTCAGCCCTCCTTCGGCGGTCCGGCTTCGCCCGCCTTCTTCGCGGCGGCCCAACCCGCGCCGACGAGCGCGCCCGCCGCGAGTCCGGCGAGGCCCGTCGCCACGGCGCCGACGTGACCCTGCTCGGCGCGGATCGGCGGATACGTGTCGGGCGGCGTCGGCCGCTCGATGTCGACGGTCGCGTGCAGCGGCACGCGGAACGCGAGCGCCTGCTCCGTGCAGCCGAAGCACGGATGCCCGATCCCGATCGGCCAGGCGCCCGGGACTTCGCCGAACGGGAGGACCGAGCAGTTCGCGTGCGTGGAAGGTCCCTTGCAGCCCGTCTTGTAGAGGCACCAGCCCTGCCGGGCGCCCTCGTCGCCGAACTTTTGGACGAAGCGGCCCGCGTCGAAGTGCGCGCGCCGCGGGCAGTGCTCGTGGATCGTGGTTCCGTACGCGAACTTCGGGCGGCCCTTCTCGTCGAGCGCCGGGAGCGTCCCGAGCGTCGCGAACTGCAGGACCGTGCCGAGGAGGTTGTACGGGTTCGCCGGGCAGCCGGGGATCGTGACGACGGTCTTCCCCTTGAGGATCGTCGGGGCTCCCGTGGCGCCCGTCGGGTTCGGGTCGGCGGACGGGATTCCGCCCCACGACGCGCAGGATCCGATCGCGACGATCGCGCCGGCCTTGCCCGCGACGTCGTTCAGGATGTCGACGGCCGTGCGGCCTCCCACCTGGCAGTAGATGCCGTTCTCCTTCGTCGGGATCGCGCCCTCGACGACGAGGACGTACTTGCCCTCGTGGTCCTTCATCGTCTTCTTCAGCGCGGCCTCGGCCTGGTGCCCGGCCGCGGCGAAGAGGGTCTCGTGGTAGTCGAGGGAGACGAGGTCGAGGATCAGCTCGGCCACGTCCGGGTGCGAGGTGCGGAGGAGCGACTCCGTGCACCCGGTGCACTCCTGGAAGTGGAGCCAGATGACCGACGGCTTCACGCCCTTGACGGCGGCTTCGGCCATCCGCGCCGAGAGCGCCGCGGGAAGCCCCACGGCGGCGCCCGCCATGAGGCAGACCTTCACGAAATCGCGCCGGTTCTGACCCTCATCGTCGACGTGGAGCGGCTCGAGACCGCTTGTTCCGTCAAGGTACATGTGATCCTCCGCGCTGTTAGAGCGTATGAATGCGCTCTTCCGCGGGCTGTTCACATCCTTCAGATGAATCATTCGGAGGTCCTTCGGGGGGACTACAGTCGGCGCCGATGCGTCGGGTGAGAGTCGAGGTGCACGGCGCCGTCCAGGGAGTCGGTTTCCGGCCCTGGGTGTTCCGGACCGCCGAGGAGCTGGGCCTCGCCGGCTGGGTGCGCAACGACATCGCGGGCGTTTTCATCGAGTTGGAAGGCGACGAGGAAGCCCTCCGGAGATTCCGTCGAGCCCTCGACGACGCGCCGCCGCCTCTCGCGCGCATCCGCGAGATCCTGGAGACGGAGGCCGAGCCGACGCGAGAGCCCGGCTTTCGGATCCTCCCGAGCGCGGACGCGGGCCCGAGGAGCGTCCTCGTCCTGCCCGACGTCGCGACGTGCCCGGCCTGCCTCGCCGAAGTCCTCGACCCGGAAGACCGCCGCCACCTCTACCCGTTCGCGAACTGCACGGACTGCGGGCCGCGCTTCACGATCGTGACGGACCTCCCGTACGACCGGCCGTCGACGACGATGGCCGGCTTCGCGCTCTGCCCGGAGTGCCGCGCCGAGTACGAGAACCCGCGCGACCGGCGCTTCCACGCCCAGCCGATCGCCTGCCCCGCGTGCGGGCCGCACCTCGAGGCGTGGGCGCCGTCGGGCGAGGTCCTCGCGCGCCGGCACGAGGCGCTCGTCGCGGCCGCCGACGCGCTGAGGCGCGGCGCAATCGTCGCCGTCAAGGGGCTCGGCGGATTCCATCTCATGTGCGACGCGCGGAGCGAGCACTCCGTCGCCGCCCTCAGGCGGCGAAAATCCAGAGAGGAGAAGCCGCTCGCGCTCATGGTGAAGGACGTCGCCATGGCTCGCGCGCTGGCGGACGTCGCGCCCGAGGCCGAGGCCCTGCTCTCGGGACCCGAGGCGCCGATCGTCCTGTTGCCGAGGCGCGTGGACGCGCGCGTCGCGGCGGGCGTCGCTCCGGGCCGCCCGGAGCTCGGCCTCATGCTGCCCGCGACGCCGCTCCACCACCTCCTCCTCCGGGAGGCGGGCTTCCCCGTCGTCGCGACGAGCGGCAACCGCAGCGACGAGCCGATCGCGACGGACGAGCGCGAGGCTCTCGTCCGCCTCGGGGGGATGGCGGACCTCTTCCTCGTCCACGACCGTCCGATCGCACGGCACGTCGACGACAGCGTCGCGCGCGTCGTCGCGGGCGCGCCGCGCCTCATGCGGCGCGCGCGCGGCTGGGCGCCTCTGCCCGCGCCGGTCCGCGCGGAGCTGCCGGTGATCCTCGGCGTCGGCGCCCACATGAAGGCGGCCGTCGCGCTCTCGGTCGGACGGCAGGTGTTTCTCTCGCAGCACGTCGGCGACCTCGAGACGCCGGAAGCCCTCGACGCCTTCGCGCGCGTCATCGCGGACTTCGAGAAGGTCTGGGGCGTCGCGCCCGCCGCCGTCGCCCACGACCTCCACCCCGGCTACGCGTCCACCGCGATCGCGCAGCGGATGTCGGCCGACCGCGGCATCCCCGCCGTGGCCGTCCAGCACCATCACGCGCACCTCGTCTCCTGTCTCGCCGAGAACGAGGCCGACGGACCCGCGCTCGGCGTCTGCTGGGACGGGACGGGCCTCGGGACGGACGGGACGATCTGGGGCGGAGAATTTCTCCTCGGAGACGCAAGAGGTTTCGAGCGCGTCGCGCACCTGCGCCCCTTCCGGCTGCCGGGTGGCGACGCGGCCGTCAAGGAGCCACGGAGGGCTGCACTCGCGCTGCTCTTCGAGGTTCTCGGAGAAAGAGCCTTCGAGCGCGAGGACCTCGAGTGCGTGCGGTCGTTCTCCGCGGGCGAGCGCGCGGTCCTCGCGAGAATGGTCTCTTCGGGGCTGAATGCTCCCGTGACGACGAGCGCGGGACGCCTCTTCGATGCCACCGCCTCGCTTCTGGGAATCGCCCAGAAGAGTTCTTTTGAAGGTCAATCGGCGATGGCTCTCGAAGCGGCTGCCCTCGAGGGGTCGCGCCTGCCCGGAGGCGGCCACGCCTCCGATTCCGATGCATTCCCGCTCATGCCGCTGCCCGAGGGGTCGGCGGTTCTCGATTGGGAGCCGCTCGTCTCTTACCTTCTAAGAAATCTTTCTCTGGGCGTCCCCGCCCCGGTCCTCGCCGCGCGATTCCACGCGGCCCTCGCGGACGGGATCCTCGCGGCGGCACGGCACGCAGGGGCGCCGCGCGTCGCGCTGACCGGCGGGTGCTTCCAGAACAGGCTCCTGACGGAGCTCGCCGTGGAGCGGCTCGAGGCGAGCGGGTTCGAGGTCCTCCTCCACGGCGCGGTGCCGCCCAACGACGGCGGAATCGGCCTCGGCCAGGTCCTCGTCGCCGCCGAACGCCTGAAGCATCTGCATCGGGGTGACTGAGACGCGGTCCGCACTAACCTCGCGGCGTGGGGTGCACGATGTGCCTGGGCGTCCCCGGTAAGGTCGTGAGCATCGAGGCGAGCGCGGTCGACATGCCGATGGGCATCGTCTCGTTCGCCGGGATCACGAAAGAGGTCTGCTTCGCCTACACGCCGGACGTCAAGGTCGGCGAGTACGTCCTCGTGCACGTCGGGTTCGCGATCTCGAAGCTCGACGAGGACCACGCGCTCGAGGTCTTCCGGACGCTCAAGGAGATGGGCGAGCTCGAAGGCCTCGACGTTCCGCAGCCCTCCGGGGGCGGAGCGCCGTGAAGTTCGTCGACGAGTACCGCCGCGAGGAGGACGCGCAGGCTTTCGTCCGCGCGATCCGCGCGAAGGTGACCCGTCCCTGGACGCTCATGGAGATCTGCGGGGGCCAGACGCACACGCTCCTGCGCTCGGGGATCGATCGGATGCTCCCACCGGAGATCGCGCTCGTGCACGGGCCGGGCTGCCCCGTCTGCGTCACGCCGCTCACGCAGATCGACCGCGCCCTCGCGATCGCCGAGCGCCCGAACGTCATCTTCACGTCCTTCGGCGACATGCTCCGCGTGCCCGGCTCGACGACGGACCTCCTGACGGTCAAGGCGAAGGGCGGCGACGTCCGGATGGTCTATTCGCCGCTCGACGCCGTGACGCTCGCGCAGCAGAACCCGGGGCGCGAGGTCGTTTTCTTCGCCGTGGGCTTCGAGACGACGGCTCCGGCCAACGCCATGGCCGTCAAGCGGGCGAAGCAGCTCGGCCTGTCGAACTTCTCGATCCTCGCCTCGCACGTTCTCGTCCCGCCGGCGATCGAGGCGATCCTGTCGTCGCCTCTGAACCGCGTGCAGGGCTTCCTCCTCGCCGGGCACGTCTGTACCGTGATGGGCTGGACGGAGTACGAGCCGCTCGGGGAACGCTTCCGCATCCCGATGGTCGTCACGGGTTTCGAGCCGCTCGACCTCCTGCAGGGCATCTACATGGCCGTCGACGCGCTCGAGAACGGCCGCACGGGCGTCCAGAACCAGTACGTGCGCACGGTCTCGCGCGAGGGGAACCCCGCCGCCCGCGCCGTCGTGAACGAGGTCTTCGAGACGTGCGACCGCGCGTGGCGCGGGATCGGCGTGATCCCGAAGAGCGGCTACCGCCTGAGGCCCGGGTACGCCGCGTACGACGCGACGCTCCGGTTCGAGGTCGGCGCGATCACGACGGAGGAGCCGAAGGAGTGCATCGCGGGCGAGATCATGCAGGGCCTGAAGCGCCCGAGCGCGTGCACGGCGTTCGGGACCCGCTGCACGCCCGAGCACCCTCTCGGCGCGCCCATGGTGTCGTCCGAGGGCGCCTGCGCGGCCTACTGGCTCTACGCGAGGGCCTGATGGCCGAAGCGAAGCCGCCTTCCCCCCCTCCGGACCTCGGCGCCGCCCTCGCGGCGGCCTCCTGCCCCGTGCCGGCGGGCTCCGCCGCGGAAACGATCCTCATGGCGCACGGCGGCGGCGGACGGCTCACGCAGCGTCTCATCGAGAGCGTGCTCCTCCCGGCCTTCGACAACCCGGCGCTCCGCGAGCTGCACGACGGCGCGATCCTCGAGGCGGGCGGCCTCCGCCTCGCGTTCTCGACGGACTCCTTCGTGATCCACCCGCTGTTCTTCCCCGGCGGCGACATCGGCTCTCTCGCCGTTCACGGCACGGTGAACGACCTCGCGATGTGCGGCGCGCAGCCGCTCGCGCTCTCGGCGGGCCTCATCCTCGAGGAGGGACTCCCGGTCGCGGACCTGACGCGGATCGTCGCCTCGATGCGGCGCGCGGCCGACGGGGCGAGCGTCTCGATCGTCACGGGCGACACGAAGGTCGTCGACCGGGGCAAGGGCGACGGCGTCTTCGTGAACGTGACGGGAGTCGGGATCGTCCCGCCCGGCGTCGTGATCTCGCCCCGACGCGCGCGGGCCGGCGACGTCGTCCTCGTGAGCGGCGAGATCGCCGTCCACGGGATCGCGATCATGTCGCTGCGCGAGGGCCTGCGCTTCGAGACGACGCTCGAGAGCGACTCGGCGGCCCTGAACGGCCTCGTCAAGGACCTCCTCGCGGCCGCCGGCGACGCCGTCCACGTCCTGAGAGACCCCACGCGCGGCGGCGTCGCCTCGACGCTGAACGAGATCGCGGGCCAGGCGGCCGTCGGCATCCGCCTCGAGGAAGCGAAGCTCCCGCTCGCCGAGGAGGTGCGCGGCGCCTGCGAGATCCTCGGCCTCGACCCTCTCTACGTCGCGAACGAAGGCAAGCTCCTCGCGATCGTGGCGCCCGAGGCCGAAGGCGCCGCGCTCGCGGCGGTCCGCGCCCACCCGCTCGGCGCGAAGGCCGCCGCGATCGGGACGGTCGTCGCGGAAGGGCCGGGCCGCGTGACGCTCAGGAGCCGGATCGGCGGGGTCCGCGTCGTCGACCTCCTGACGGGCGAGCAGCTCCCGAGGATCTGCTGATGCACGAGATGGGCGTCGCCGCGGAGGTGCGCCGCATCGCGCGCGAATCGGTCGCGGACCGCGGACCCGGGCGCATCACGCGCGTGCGTCTCGCCGTCGGCGACCTCGCGGCGATCGAGCCGGAGCTCCTCGCGTACGCCTGGGACGCGCTCGTCGCCGGCACGCCCGAGGAGGGCGCGGCGCTGGACGTGGACTGGCGGCCCGCGAAGCAGACCTGCCGCGTCTGCGGCGACCTGCCGGGACGCGCCCCCGGAACGTGGCTCCGGCTCTGCCCGCGCTGCGGGGGCGTCCTCCGCGTGACGGGCGGCGACGACCTCGACGTCCTCACGGTCGTCTTCGAGGAGGATGATGCCCAGCGACGGGAACAGGGAGGAGCGGGATGACCGAGGTCGACGTGAAGCAGAAGGTCCTCGCGGCGAACGCCGCGGCGGCCGCGGGCCTGCGCGAGACCTTCGCGCGCGCGGGAACGCTCGTCGTGAACCTCATCTCCTCGCCCGGCTCCGGAAAGACGACGCTCCTCGAGAAGACGATCGCCGCGCTCAAGGGCTCGCTGAGACTCGGCGGCCTCGAGGGCGACATCGCGACCGAGCGCGACGCCGAGCGCCTGCGCCGGACGGGGATTCCGGCCCGGCAGATCCTGACGGGAGGCTCGTGTCACCTCGACGCCCGCCAGGTCGAGCGCGCGCTCGCCGAGGAGGGCGGGCGCCTCTCGAACCTCGACGTCCTTTTCATCGAGAACGTCGGCAACCTCATCTGCCCGACCGGCTACGACCTCGGCGAGGACTTCAAGGTCGTCCTCCTGTCCGTCACCGAGGGCGAGGACAAGCCGTTCAAGTACCCGGCGATCTTCGCGAGGGCGGCCGTCACGGTCGTGACGAAGATCGACCTTCTTCCGTACGTGGCGTTCGACCTCGCGGCGGTCCGCGACCAGGTCGCGTCCCTCGCGCCCGAGGGCCGCCTCGTCGAGGTCTCCGCGACGACGGGCGCCGGGATGGACGCCTGGCTCTCGATCCTGACCGGCGCCCTCGCGAAAAAGCGCGCGGCCGTCGGAGCCACACGGTGAGCGCGGGCCTCGACCGGCGCGCGCTCCTCGCCCGTCTCGCCTACGGCGGCGCGCTCCTGGCCGCGTGCGTCCCCTCCGCCTGCGCGAACCGCTACGGGTCGGGCACGAAGGCCGTGGTCCCTCTCGTGGACCTCCCCCCCGGCGGCCGCCTCAAGATCCGGGTGGCCGGCAAGCCCGTCGAGCTCAGGCGCACGGCCGAGGGCGTCGCGGCGCGCTCGCTGCTGTGCACGCACACGGGGTGCACGGTCGCGTGGGACGAAGCCCGGCGGCGCTATCTCTGCCCGTGCCACGAGGGCGTCTACGACTCGAACGGCGCCGTCCTCTCCGGGGCCCCGACGGCCCCTCTCGCCGACGTCCCGGTGGCCATCGTCGGCGGCGACGTCGTCGTGGGAGCCTGACGTGGACGCGCTCTTTCTCACGCTCGCCGGAGCCGCCGTCACGGTGGGCGCGCTCCACACGCTCGCGCCCGACCACTGGGTGCCGTTCGCCGCGCTCGCGCGCGCCCAGAGGTGGTCCGCGGGACGGACGGCGCGCATCACGTTCCTCTGCGGCTTCGGGCACGTCACGGTCTCCGCGCTCCTCGGCCTCCTCGGCCTCCTCTTCGGACGCGCGATCTTCGAGCGGGCCGGCGCGCGCATGGAGGCGGTCGCCGGCATCCTCCTCGTGGGCTTCGGCCTCGCCTACGGCGCGCTGGGGATGCGCCGCGCCGCGGGTCGCCACGTGCACGGCCACGCGCACGCTCACTACGACCACGTCCACGACGCTTCCCGCATGACCGCGGGGTCGCTCTTCCTCCTCTTCTCGGCGGACCCCTGCGTCGCGGTGATCCCGCTCCTTTTCGCGGCGGCCCCGCTCGGCACCGCGCCGACGGTCGGAATCGTCGTCCTCTACGAGGGGGCCACGATCGGAACCATGATCGCGCTCGTCCTGCCCGCGCGGGCGGGATTCACGCGGCTGCGCTTCTCCTGGCTCGACCATTGGGGCGACGCGGTCGCCGGCGGCCTCATCGCCGTGACCGGCCTCGTCGTCATCGCGCTCGGGATCTGAGGCGGCGTTCTCCTCGGGCCGAGCCGACTCAGGCGCTCGCGGCGAAGCCGCCCTTCGGCCGGCGCTTCCAGGCGACGTACGGTTTCGCGAGCGTGCGCAGGGCGGCGAGCTTCGTCTCGTAGAGCCGCGTCCCGAGCGTCTGCGGGACGAGCTCGGCGGCCTCCTCCGGTTGGACGACGAGCGAGACCTGGATCCCCGGGAGAACCCCGACGGGCAGCCCGGCGCGCGCGACGGCCCGCCAGAGGTACGCGAAGACGTCCTTCATGTCCTCGGGCCTCGGCGGCGCCACGTTCTCCATCGCGCTCCCGATCGTGGGCCGGAAGATGCAGACGGTCGGGAACGCGCCCGCGCCGACGATGCGGTCGATGGCGCGCTTCGTCGCGTCGATCGGCTCGGGGCCCGCGATGATCTCGCCGGAGACCTTGCCGGGACCGAGCTTCTTCGCCGTGTACTCCATCGCCTCGAAGAAGGCCTTCTGGCCGATCGTCTGCGCCTTGCCCGGACAGATGCTCGCGAAGACCGAGGGGTCCTCGAACTCGTAGCAGAAGGAGAAGTGGTCGGTCCCGGCCGCGATGAGGTCGTCGTACTCGCCGAACTTGCGGCGCGGGACGGGCACGGCCTGCACGCCGATGAAGCCGCCGACCTCGGCGCGGATCGCCTGGACGAACGGCTCGCACTGCCTCAGGCCGTGGAGCGACTCGAGCTTGTCGACGTCCTCGAAGTGGTAGCCCGTGTTCAGGTGCGTGAAGATCGAGCCGGAATGGTCGCGCGCGGCCTTCGCGACTTCGACCACGTCCTCGACCTTCTTGCGCGACTCCTCGATCTCGCCGACGTTGCGGCCCGTCGTGCAGAACGCGCAGGCGGGCGACGACGGCAGGGTCCAGTAGAGGCAGGAGTTCGAGACGTAGATGCCGAGGTACGTGCCCTGCAGGACGCCGATCCGGCTCATCTCGGCGCCGGCTTTCGTCTTCCACGAGTACCACTCCGGCTCCGGCGGGATGTCGCACGGATAGGAATCGCCCGTGCGCGTGTCCGTCACCGCGTAGCCCCCGGCGCTCTTCACGAGAAGGAAGGGCGACCTCGCCGCGAACGCCTCCACGACCGGGACGTTGACCCAGATCTTCTTCTTCGGGGACGGCACGACGATCTCGAGGCCGGAGCCGAGGCCCGCACGCGTCCGCGCGATGCGCCGCGCGTCCTCGTCGACGTGGCAGGACTCGTCGATGCGCATCCCGAGGCAGAACAGCTCGATCTCGAGCTCGACCGGCTTCAGCATGAGTCCCGCTCTCTTTCCGGCCGTCCGGCGGACGGCAATTCCAGCATCCCGCCCCGGGCGCGAGCCCGGCCATGATGCAGGCTGTTCAGGAAGCAACCCCTAGCCCTTCAGCCTCTTGCGGCGCGGCAGGAGGTCGTTCACCTCGCGGAGCGCGAGGTCCAGACCCTTCTCGACCCCCTCGGGCTCCTCGCCACGCAGCTTCTTCATCGCGTATTCGTCCCGGAGGCGCTGGAGCTTGTGGCCGAGGGCCCAGAGGATCGTCTCGACCGCCTTCTGCTCGTCCTCGGACCGGCCCTTCGACATGTCCGCGATTCTGACCCAAGATCGCCTCCCATGCCCGCCCTCGCCGTCCTCGTCCGCACGCATAACCCTGGCAACCTCGGCGCTGCGGCGCGCGCGGCGAAGAACTTCGGGGCGGAGCTGCTGCTGCTCCAGCCGCGCGCGGAGATTTCGCACGGCGATGCCGTAGCTTTCTCATCCGGCGCTGAAGATCTTCTGAGAAAGGTGAAGATCGCCTCGGCGTGGGGCGAAATGCTCGACCGAGCCGACACGTTCGTGGCCCTGACATCCCTGCGCGGGAGGGCGACGCGCGGGCTGCCGCCGCCCACCACCTTCAAAGAAATCTCTTCTTCGCTTCGCCACGGGCGCCGCGTCGCGCTCGTGTTCGGGCCGGAGCGCGGGGGGCTGACGACGGAAGAGCTGAGGCGATGCGACGCGTGGCTCCGAATCGAGACGTCACCACGGTTCCCGACTTTGAATCTCGCGCAATCCGTCGCCATCGCGCTCGCCGCTCTCTCACCCTTCGAAGAAACGGCGCGGCGGAGCCGCGCGCGAGCTCCGACACCCGAAGACGCGCTGGCGCCGACGAAAGACGTGCGTCGCCTCCTCTCTTCACTCGAAGAAATTCTTTCTCTCTCGGGCTACCCCGGCAGGGGCCGCTCGAAAGAGGTGCTGAGCGAGATCGAGTCGTTCGTGAAGCGCGGGAGGCCGACGTCGCGCGAGGTCACGCTGCTCCTCGGAGCGCTCGCGGCCGTCCGGCGCCGCCCGGGAACGTGACACCCGTTTCGGAAAGGAGGCCCGCATGCGTCTCGCAGCCCGGCTCGGCCAACTCCTCGCTCCCGCGGCCCTCGCGCTCGCTCTTCCGGCGGCCGCGGCGGTCCCGAACGTGACGATCGCCGGCGTGGAGGTCTCTCCGGCGTCCAGCCTGGACCAGCCGTGCCCCGTGACGCTCATGTTCCGGGCAACGGTCTCCCTGGACGTGAAGAGCAAGTTCACCTACGAGTGGAAGGTCTCGACAGGCGAGCCCGACCGGGAGCGGCACGGGCCGACCTGGTCCGACGGCGTCCACCCCGTCGCCCTGACGCAGGAATGGAGGATCGGCGAGGCGACCCCCGCCTTCCACCCCTATCACGGATGGGTGAAGCTCTACGTCCGGTCGCCGCGGGCGGTCCTCTCCGAGCCCGCGGCGTTCACGATCGACTGCGGCCCGGCGCCCCCGACTCCGGCGAAGTCGCCATGACCCGCAGCGCGCCGGACGGACAGCGCCCCACCTGCTCGACGACTCTCTCGGCCGGAGCCCCGCCGAGATTCACCCACGGCCGCCGGCTCACGTCGAAGACGTCGAAGAGGCCGCGGACGCAGTTTCCCGAGTGCGTGCAGACGCGCGGGTCGAACGTCACGGTGAGGCCGCCCTTCGTGTAACGCTGGACCGGATCCTTCATCGAGCCTGATTCTCTCTCGCTCGCCCTCCCGGGGCGACCCTCCGTGACCGGCGTCATTCCGGCGGCCCCCGGAACGCGCGCTGGCGCGCCGGGACCGACGTTCGGCGCGCCCGGGCCAACGGGAGCCCTTGTCCGGGGGGGCTACCGGAAGCATGTTGGCGGGCGAAGGAGCCAAACCATGAAAACGACGAAACGAATCGCCGCTCTCCTCCTCCCCGCGGCCCTCGCGCTCGCCGCCCGACCGGCCGCGGCCCTCTCCGTCTCGTCCGTCAGCCTCGCGGTCTCGCCCGCCGCGAGCAAGGGTCCCTGCCCGGTGGAATTCACGTTCAAGGGCAAGGTCATGCTCAACGGCCGCGGGAACTTCACGTACAAGTGGGAGCGCGGCGACGGCGCGATCGACTCGACCGCCCCGCACACGGGCACGTACGACGGGGTCAACCCGGCGATCGTCGAGACGACCTGGACGCTCGGAGCCGCGATGCCGTTGTTCCACCCGTACGACCCCGCGAAGAGCACGCAGACGCTCCACATCCTGACGCCGTCGAACGTCTCGAAGACGGCGCGATTCCACCTCGACTGCGGCGGCGGCAACCCGACGGGCGGCAATCCGGCCGGCGGCAACCCGAACGGCCCGCCGACCGCGCGCTGCGACGGCAAGCCGGACCTCGTTCCCCTCCTCCACACCCCGATGGACGCCACGGTCGGCGTCAAGAACATCGGCACCGGCGTCGCCGGACCGAGCGTCCTCATGATCAAGTGCATGAAGGAGGGCCACACGGGCCCGGGCGGCGGCTGCGTGGACGTTCCGGCGTCGCTCATCACGCCGCCGTTCTTCGCGGCGCCCGGGGCGCTCGGAGTCCGCGTGCCCGAGCTCTACTGCGGGAAGGAGTTCGTCGCCACGATGCCGTGGTGGGCGAACCTGGCCTGGCCGAAGGGAACCTACGTCTTCACCGCCACGGCGGACGCGACGAACGTCGTCGCCGAGAGCAACGAAGGCAACAACACGGCGACGTCGACGCTCGTCCACTGATCCGCCACGGAGGCCCCATGTCGCGCCTCGCGCTCGCCTCGATCCTCGCCGCCGGTCTCCTGGCCGGCGGCGAGGCCCGTGCCCAGCTCACGTGCACGCCGAACCGGCTCCTCGCGGGCGCCGAGCTCCGCATCGAGAGCCCGGGCGCATTCGGAGCGTCGCCCTCGTCCGACGTCGTCCTCACGTATCGCAAGGCGACGGGCGGATCCCCCGCGAGCTTCGGTGCGCCGCGCTCGTGGAGCGCGCGCGAGGTCGCGTTCCTGCTTCCCGCCGGCCTCGCGGACGGGGTCTACGAGGTCGCGCTCACATCGCCCGCGGGGGCGCTGCGCAATCCGTCGTGCTTCACGATCGGGCCGCCGCTCGTCGCGGTCACGACGATCCGCGGGCCTGAGCCGGGCATCGTCCATCCGACGGCCCGGCTCGCGTCCGCCTCGTTCAACCCGTGTGCGCGGCCGGTATTCCAGGCGCTCGTGATCAGCGGGACCGGTTTCGCGCCCGGCACCGAGGACATCAACCCCTTCTGGGCGGCCGGCCGGACTTACGTGCAGGCGAAGACGGACGACGATCCTCCGTCGGCCGGTCCCTACGGGGACGTGCCGACTCTCCGCTGGATGCACAGCGTGCCGCGCATCGTTTCTCCGACGCGGATCGAGATCGACGCCCTGACGTGCTTCCCGCTCCAGCGCGGCGCAGCGGTCCGGGTCTGGTTCCCCGACGGGACGAAGAGCGACTGGCTCTCCGTCCGCCCTCCGTTCTAACGCTAGACGTCCAGGTCGTCCGCCTCGCGCGCGCGCTCCATGATGAACCTGTAGCGCAGCGACGCGTCCTTGCCCATGAGCTCGCCGAGCGCCTTCTCGGCCTCGAGGACGCTCGGCACCGTCACCTTGAGCGCGCGCCGCCGCTCCGGGTCGAGCGTCGTCGCCTTGAGCTGCTCCGGCATCATCTCCCCGAGGCCCTTGAAGCGCATGATCTCGGGCTTCACGTTCTTCGGAAGCTTCGCGAGGATCTCGTCCCGCTCCTTCTCGTCGAGCGCCCAGTGCGTCTCCTTCGCCGCGTCGATCCGGTAGAGGGGCGGCTGCGCGAGGTAGACGTGCCCCTTCTCGATGAGCTTCGGCAGGTGGCGCCAGAAGAACGTCAGGAGGAGCGTCGAGATGTGGTGGCCGTCCGCGTCGGCGTCCATGAGGAGGAAGACCTTCCCGTAGCGGAGCTTCCCGATGTCGAAGTCGGCGCCGACGCCGCAGCCGAGCGCCGAGACGATGTCGGAGAGCTCGCGGTTCCCCGTCACCTTCGCCGCGTTCGCCTGCTCGGCGTTCAGGACCTTGCCGCGCAGAGGGAGGATCGCCTGCGTCCGCCGGTCGCGGCCCTGCTTGGCCGAGCCGCCGGCCGAGTCGCCCTCGACGATGAAGAGCTCGGACGAGCCCGGGTCCGTGGACGAGCAGTCCGCGAGCTTGCCCGGCAGGTTGAGCCGGTGAGAGACGGCCGTCTTTCGTGCGACCTGCTGCGCCGCCCGGCTCGCCTCGCGCGCGCGGGCCGCGAGGACGATGCGGCCGACGATCTGCTCGGCGAGCGTCGGGTTCTCGTTCAGCCACTTCTCGAGCGCCGGGCGCACGGCGCCGTCCACGGCCGCCGCCATCTCCGGGTTGTTCAGCCGGTCCTTCGTCTGGCCCTGGAACTGCGGCTCGAGGACGTACGCGGACAGCAGGACGACGATGCCCTCGCGGATGTCCTCCGCCGTCACGCTCACGCCCTTCGGCAGGAGATCGTGCGTCTCGACGTAGTTGCGGACGGCCTTCGTGAGGCCGGAACGCAGCCCGTTCTCGTGCGTGCCGCCAGACGGCGTCGACACGCCGTTCACGTAGGACCGCACGTGCTCGTCGGTCGCCTCCGTCCACACGAGCGCGAGCTCGAGGCGCGGGTCCTCCGCCCTCTCGAGGAGGAACCCGCCCGCGTGCGTCGCGGCCTTCCCCCGCTGCGCGACGACGTGCGTGATCCAGTCCGCGAGGCCGCCCTCGTGCGCGAGCTCCTCGCGCACCGCGGGCTTCTGCGTCTCGTCCGTGAAGACGACGCGCAGCCCGCGGTGGAGGTAGGTCTTCGCTTCGAGACGCTCGCGGATCTCCGCCGCGTCGAACGCGAGCCTGCCGAAGATCTCGGGGTCCGGGCGGAAGCGCACGGTCGTTCCGGAGCCGCGCACCTTCTCACCGCCCGAGACCTTGAGGACCTTCGACGCCGCCTTGCCCTTCGCGTACGTCTGCTGCCACGTCGCGCCGTCCCGCTTGACCGTGACGGTCATCTCCGAGGACAGGGCGCAGACGACGGACGCGCCGACTCCGTGCAGGCCGCCCGAGTGCCGGTAGTTTCCCTGCTCGAACTTGCCGCCCGCGTGGAGCGTCGTGAGGATGAGCTCGAGCGCGCTCTTCCTGTACTTCGGGTGGACGTCGACGGGGATGCCGCGGCCGTTGTCCACGACCTCGATCTCGCGGCCGCCCTCGAAGAGCGTCACGTCGAGGCGCGTCGCGTAGCCGTTGATGACCTCGTCGATCGCGTTGTCGACGATCTCGTTGACGAGGTGGTGGAGGCCGCGCGTGTCGACGCCGCCGATGTACATGCCGGGGCGCTTGCGGACGGGCTCGAGGCCCTCGAGAACGGTGATGTCGCGGGCGGTGTAGGCGGTGGCCATGAGGCGGGCAGAGGGTGCGGCGAAAATGGCCCTCGGTCAAGTCATGTCCCGCGCCTTCGACTTCTTCCTCCTCGTCCTCGACCGGACGGGTGCGCTCGCCCGGCTCGCGGCGTCGCCTCTTTTTCCGGCCGCGATGCCCGCCGCGTCGCGCGCGGCGTGGGCGCTCGCGGTCCTCGGCGCGCTCGTCCTCCTCCTCTACGCGTCGCTCTCCGCGGGGCCCGACCGGCGCGTCCGGGCGTTTCGCGTCGCCACGCTCCTCTCCGGCTGCCTCCTGCCGCTCCTCGCGGCGCGCCTCGTCCCGTTCGGGCGCTCGCACGATCTCGGCGGCGGCGTCCTCGTCCTCGTCTTCGCCGCGGGCCTCCTTCACCGCGCGCTCCGGAGTGCGCGACGAGAGAGCCTGGCGTCGCGGCTCCTCGAACGGGTCCGGTGGCTCCTCGAGGTCGCCGGAATGACGCTCCTTTTCGCGGCCGCCCTCGGAGTCGCTCGCGAGGGCCGCGCCCCCGGCTTCACGGTTTTCGGCGGCCTCCTCTGCCTGCGCCTCTCGATCGCGGACCTCCTCGACCCTTCCCGCCTCTCGAAGGAGACCGGCCTCACGCCGAGCGCGGCGAAGGACATCCGGGCCGCGCGCAGCGGCCGGTCGCGCCCCGCGCGCCGCGGCCGGCGGCTCCTCGCGGGGCTCGCGAAGCTCGCGCTCGCGGTCGTCTGGGTGTTCCTGCCGCTCCTCGCCGCCGTCGCCCCGGGCGAGGTCGCGCGCGGCGAATGGCCGAGCGCGGCGCAATTCCTCGCCCTCTACCCGGCCGCCGCGCTCCTCCTCACGGGTCTTCTCCTTCTCGCGGGCGCGGCGCGGCGCGTCGTCTCGCGTCCGCTCGAGGCCGCGCGCGGAGCGGTCGTCGGCGCCGGGACGCTCCTCTGGCTGTGGCTCGTGTTCGTTCGCGCCGGCGCCGGCGAGGCGATGCGCGTCCTGCCGGGGCTCTACGCCGCCGAGACGCTCGCGGCGTTCCTGTTCGGCGCCGCGGCCCGCGGACGCTGACCGCCTCCGACGTAACATCTCCGGATGCCCCACGGCGCCTCCGGTCGCGAAGCCCCCGTCCTTGCGCGAAGCATCGGCCTCTGGAGCGCCGTGGCCGTCGTGATCGGGTCGACGATCGGCTCGGGCATCTTCCGGTCGCCCGCCGGCATCGCGGACAAGCTTCCCGGGCCGCTCCCGATGCTCGCGGTGTGGGCGGCGGGCGGCGTTTTCGCGCTCTGCGGCGCCCTCACGCTCGCGGAGATCGCGAGCGCGCTCCCCGAGACGGGCGGCCTCTACGTCTTCTGCCGCGACGGCTGGGGTCGGCTCGCCGGGTTCCTCTTCGGCTGGGGCCAGTTCTCGATGATCCGTGCGGCGTCCCTCGGCGCGATCGCGATCACGTTCGCGGAGTACTTCTTTCGCGTCGCCGGGCTGGACCCGCTCGCGCCCGACCGGGTCATGGCCGTCCGCTGGTTCGCGGCGTTCGCGATCGCGCTCACGGCCCTCTTCAACGTCCGCGGCGTCCGCCTCGCCGCGAACGTCACCGACGTCACGGTCCTCGCGAAGTACGGCGCTCTCGTGTTCATCGTCGTCGTCGCGCTCCTTCTCGGCCTCCCGGCGACGGGCGGCCACTTCGTGCCCGCGGCGCCGGCCGGGAGCTTCTCGATGGCCGCGTTCGGCCTCGCTCTCGTCTCGACGCTCTGGGCGTTCGACGGGTGGGCCGACCTCGCCTACAACGCGGGCGAGGTGAAGGACCCGGGGAGAAACCTCCCGCGCGCGCTCATCGGCGGCACGCTCCTCGTCGTCGCGATCTACCTCGCCGCGAACGTCGCGTACCTGGCGGTCCTCCCGATCGAGAAGATCCGCGTCTCGAAGCTCGTCGCGGCCGACGCGGCCCAGGTCGTCCTCGGGACGGCGGGCGCCGCCTTCGTCTCCGTGACGGTGATGGTCTCGACGTTCGGGACGCTCAACACCGTTCTCTTCACGAGCCCGCGCGTCTTCTTCGCGATGGCGGCCGACCGGCTCTTCTTCCGCACGGTCGCGGCCGTCCACCCGCGGTTCGGCACGCCGTGGGTCTCGATCCTGATGACGGCCGGGCTCGGGATCATCTTCGTCCTCTCGCGCAGCTTCGAGCAGCTCGCGGACGTCTTCGTGACGGCGTTCCTGCCGTTCTATGCGCTCGCGGTCGCGTCGATCTTCCGGCTCCGCCGCAGACCCGGCTACGCGCCGTCCTTCCGGGTGCCGCTCTACCCGGTGCTGCCCCTCGCCTTCCTCGCGTCGGTCCTCTACCTCCTCGGCAACGCGATCGCCGAGCCCGAGAGCCGCGCCTCGACGCTCGCCGTCCTCGGCGTCGTCGCGGCGGGGATCCCGCTGTACTACTCCACGGTCGGCAGGAAGAACGGGGCCGAAGCCGCGTAGCGGCCCGGCGGACGGCACCGAGGCCCGCGCGGGGATTCGGCGGTCACCGGAACCAGCCGTTCACGTCCACGATCAGATGGACGGTCCCCGAGGGCTGCGCGCAGCGGACGAGGACGCCCCCGCCCTCGCCGGCGGCGACGACGGCGTTGTTCGCGCGGGTCTGGCCGGCGCCGTACGAGATCGTCGTGGCGCTCGACAGGACCGTTCCTGCCGCGTGGAAGCTGAGCGTGCCTGCCGCCGTGGGACCCGTGATCGTCACGTTCACGGCAAGCGCGCGGGCGTCGGCCGGCACGCCGCAGCTCCCCGCGAGCGTGAAGAGCCGGTCCGTGTTCGCGAGGAGCGCCGGGCCGCCGACGGGCCCGCCGGCGCCCCGCGTGTCGACGATCCGGCACGGCGTGACCGTCGAGAAATTCGCGCCCACGGGAGGAGGCGGAGGCACGACGCGGCCGACCGCGGCGACCTTGAACTCCGTGAACCAGAGGTCTCCGTCCGGCCCCGCGGCGATGCCGAGGGCACCCGCGTCCGCGGTCGGGATGAGGAACTCCGAAACGCCGCCCGAGGTCGTGATCCGCCCGATCCTGTTCCTGTCGAACTCCGTGAACCACAGGGCGCCGTCCGGACCCGGGACGATGTCGAAGGTGCGTGTCGCCGCGGGCAGGAGGAACTCCGTGAAGGTCCCCGCCGGCGTCAGGCGAGCGATCCGGCTCGCGCCCGACTCGCCCACCCAGAGGTTGCCGTCGGGACCGGCCGCGATCCCGTTCGGAGCGGATGCCGCGGTCGGGATCGGAAACTCGGTCACGGCGCCCGCCGTCGTGATCCGCCCGACCTGGTTCGCGCTCGTCTCCGTGAACCAGAGCGCGCCGTCCGGCCCGGCCGCGATGCCGTGAGGCATGCTGTTCGCGGTGGGGATCGGGAACTCCGTGACGACTCCCGCCGTCGTGATCCGTCCGATCTCGTTCGCGCCGTCCGTGAACCAGAGCGCGCCGTCCGGTCCCGCCGTGATTCCCTCCGGACTGCCGGCGACGGGAAAATGCGTCAGCGCGCCGGCCGTCGTGAGGCGGCCGATCCGGCTGCCGCCCGACTCGGCGATCCAGAGCGCGCCGTCCGGTCCGGACGCGATCCCGTGCGGGTTGCTCACGGCGCCGACGACCCAGCTCGTGATCGATCCGGACGTCGTCGCGCGGCCGATCCGGTCGGCCTCCGTGAACCAGAGCGCGCCGTCGGACCCGGCCGTGATGTCGTACGGGAGGACGCCCGCAGGGAGCGGGAACTCGCGATCGACCTCGGGGGGCGGACTCTCGCCGATCGCGTAACGCCCGACCTTCGAGGTCAGGAACTCCGTGAACCAGAGGTTCCCGTCCGGCCCGGCGGCGATGGCGTAGGCCCCGGCGTCCGACGTCGGCACGAGGGTCTCCGAGATCGCGCCGCCGGTCGTGATGCGTCCGATCCGGTTCGCGTCGAACTCCGTGAACCACAGCGCGCCGTCGGGCCCCGCGGCGATGTCGAACGCGCGCGTCGCCTCGGGCAGCGGAAACTCGGTGACGACGCCCGCCGTCGTGACCCGGCCGATCTGGCCGGCGTTCGATTCGCCGAACCAGAGGGCCCCGTCCGAGCCGACCGCGATCCCGAACGGGCCCGACGACGCCGTCGGCGTCGGGAACTCCGTCACGACGCCCGCCGTCGTCATCCGCCCGATCCTGTTCCCGCTGAACTCGGCGAACCAGAGCGCGCCGTCCGGACCGGCCACGATGCCCGCCGGGCCCGTGTTCGGCGACAGGATCGGGAACTCCGTGAATCCCCCCGCCGTCGTGAGGCGCCCGACCTTGTTGCTCGACTCGGTGAACCACAACGCGCCGTCCGGGCCGACCGCGATCTGCTGCGGGGCCCCGGGCGCGGGAAAATGCGTGAGGACGCCCGCCGTCGTGAGCCGGCCGACCGCCGCCGATTCCGTGAACCACAGCGCGCCGTCGGGCCCCGTCACGATGCCCTGCGGGTTGCTGACGGCGCCGACCGCGAGCTCCGTGATGACGCCGCCGGTCGTGATGCGCCCGATCCGGTCCACCTCGGTGAACCAGAGCGCGCCGTCCGGCCCGGCGGCGATCTGGTTCGGGAGGCGGTTTCCCGAGAGCGGGAACTCGAGGATCGCCTCCGCGGGGAGCGCCATCGCCAACGAGAGACCCGCCAGGCCGGCGAAGGCCGCGAAGACGCCGACGGAGCGAACGCGTCCGGCCATGGTCAGCCTGCCATTCTCTCCCTCACCGCGCTTTCGATCTCGGCGCCGTGCGCGACGAGACCGTGGTCGCCTCCCGGGACACGGTGGAAGCGCGAGCCCTTCGCGAGGCGGCCCGAGCCCTCCCAGCGCGCCCAGGCCGCGGCGACCTGATCGAAGGGCACGGTCTCGTCCTCGGTCCCCATCACGACGGACACGGGCACGGGGGGCGGCATCTCGCCGACGTCGACGAGCGCCATCTCCTCGAAGAAGCGGCGGTGGATCGGGAGCGGCCGCTCCTCGCCGTGGTGGAAGAGCTCGAACTCCTCGCCGTCGGGCAGCTTCTCCTTCCAGCGTTCGTGAAAGCCCAGAGCCGGCGCGACGAGGACGAGAGGAGGAGAAGAAGAAGAAAGAGATTCCGAGAGTGAAAGAGCGACGAGGGCGCCCAGCGAGCTTCCGATGACGACTCGCGGCCGGGCTCGATCGCAGGCTTCGCGCGCCGTGGCGACCATTTCCTCGAAGCTCAGCTTTCGAAAGGACGGGACGTTGAGGTCCGGAGCGACGATCTCGAAACCGTCGGGCGCGAAACGGTCCTCGAGGACCGCGCGTTTGCGGCCCCGGGGCGAGGACGCGAGGCCGTGCAGGTAGAGGATTCCCGAGGCCATGGCCGAGACTGTAGCAGCGCCCTCGATCCAATCGCTTGGACGAAACATTGATTCGATCCCGGACGTTAAATCGTGGTAAGACACCACCTGCACGTCCACTTTCTTTTGGAGGAGGTTCGCCATATGCGGTTGATCCTGCGCTTCTGCCTCGTGCTCCTGCTCACAGCCTCCGCCGCCTTCGCGGGAGAGACGGGATCGGTCTCGGGCACCGTGAAAGACGGCACCGGCCTCGCCGTCCCGGGCGCCGCCGTGAAGATCACCGGCGCGCAGGCGCCCCGTGACACGGTCACGAACGCGAACGGCGCGTTCAAGTTCACGACCCTCCTCCCCGGCGACTACGTGGTGACCGCGGACCTCAAGGGCCTCGGGACGGCGAGCCACAAGGTCCACGTCTTCGTCGACAACGACGCGCAGCTCGCGCTCACGCTCGTCCAGTCGACGAAAACGGAGGTCGTCGTGACGGCCGCCGCCGCCGACATCGACAAAAAGGCCTCCGAGGTCAACTTCAACTACACCGACAACACGATCAAGGACCTCCCGCTCGGGCGGACGTACGAGGGAGTCCTCAAGGTCATCCCCGGCGCCGCCGCCGACACGAGCGGACAGGGCTTCGTCGCGATGTCCGGCGGCACGCGCCAGGACAACAAATACATGCTCGACGGCGTCAACATCACGAACCCGGGCTACGGCTACCTCGGAATCGACACGAACCAGCTCGACATCGCGGACTACAACGTCAAGAAGGGCGGCATCTCGGCCGAGTTCGGGCGGACGTCGGGCGCGATGATCAACGCCGTCACGAAGTCGGGGACGAACGAGGTCGCCGGCTCGGTCCTCGCCAACATCTCCCCCAGCTCCTTCCAGTCGAACAACGACTTCGCCACGACGCAGGACACGAGCACGTACAACGGCCAGGGGAACGTCGGGTTCCCGATCGTCAAGGACATGCTCTTCGGCTATGCCTCGGCGGCGTACTACGACACGACGATCTCCGGCCAGTCGAGCCCGTACGGCACCCAGCCCGACTCGAAGTCGCACAGCGGCGACTACTTTGGAAAGCTGACGTTCTTCGGCGGGCAGTCCGTTCTCGTCAACGCCGGCTTCCGCGCGCTGCCGAACCACGGAACCGACCAGTTCAACTCGGTCTACGACGCGCCGACCGCCGCCTACGGGACCGACACGACGAACTACGTCGGGAACGCCTCCGTCGACTGGTTCGCCTCGAAGGACACGGTCGTCGAGGCGAAGTACGTCGCCCTGCAGGAGAACGACACGTCGACGGGCCAGACGCTCGTCACGCCGTTCTCGCCCATGGTCATCAACCCGAACACGCTCGGGGCGTACGGCGAGTACGACGACCCCGCGCGGGCGTTCGGCAACTCGGGCGTCGCCCAGTTCCAGGAAACCGGCGACCGGTACAAGCGGAACGAGATCAAGGCGACGCTCAGCCAGTACTTCGACATCGGCTCCACGCAGAACCAGTTCAAGGTGGGCGGCGGGTACGAGGACGACACGAACGACACCGTCCGCGCGACGAACGGCTGGGGCATCTGGGCGACCGGCATTTCCTGTCCGGCCTCGGTCTGCGGCGCGGCGTACTCCAACACGGATCGCGCGCGGTACTACACGTCGCAGCCGACGCAGAACTCCAAGGCGCGCACGTATTCGGTCTTCGCCCAGGACACGATCACGATGAAGAACCTCACGGTCTACGTCGGGGTTCTCGCCAACAAGGACGACTTCGCGCAGGTCTGCCCCGCGGGCAGCGTCTGCGGCCCGACCGGGACGGCGCCGGAGACCTCGGACACGCGCATCAACTTCATGACGTTCGACTGGAGCCAGCAGGTCCAGCCGCGGCTCGGCGTCACGTGGAACCCGAACCTCCTCTCGAGCGACAAGCTCTACACGACGTACGGCGAGTACGCGAACCTCGACCAGAAGTCCACGGCGCGCTCCTTCGCGCCGTTCCGCATCCGCCAGGACCAGGCCTACTTCTGCACGGCCGTGGCGGGCTGCGGCGCCGTCCCGTACGGAGGCTTCCTCGGCTCGCAGTACCGCGGCTCCTCGGGCGGAAAGCTCATCCCGACCGACCTGAAGCCTCCGTACTACCAGGAGTTCGTCTTCGGCTACTCCGGCGCGGTGACGAGGGACGTGAGCTTCGACGCCTACTACCAGTACCGCAACCTCAAGAACGCCTTCGAGGACACGCCGATCGACCCGGCCAACTACTTCGGCTCCTTCCAGGCGAAGAACTTCCCCGACGCCCGGCGCAAGTACACGGGCGTCACGCTCGACCTCCAGAAGCGCTACGCCGACCGCTGGTACGCCGACGCGAACGTCACGTTCAGCAAGCTCTCCGGCAATTTCGACGAGGACTACGGCCTCGCCCTCTTCAACACCTCGTCGTTCCTCGAGGACGAGCCCGGCTGGTACACCACGGACCCGAACCGCTACGGCCTCATGTCGCAGGACCGGCCGGTCATCTTCAAGATGATGGGGACGTACGACCTCCCCATCGGCATCACGCTCGGCGGCTTCCTCCGCGTCCAGAGCGGGACGCCGTGGGAGGCCCGCGGCGCGACGCCGTCGACGACCGACGGCCGGTATCTCGAGCCCGCCGGCAGCCGGCGGCTCCCGACCTGGACGAACTTCGACCTCCTCGCGGCGTACACGTTCAAGCCTTCGGGCAACCTCGGCGTCCGCCTCGAGGCGCGCGTCCAGAACGTCTTCAACACGCAGACCGTCCTCAGCGTCGACCACACGAAGTACCTCGACGGGTACGTGGATGGCAATCCGGCCTCCACCGAGGGGCCGCAGGGCACGTCCAAGCCGAACCCGAACTTCGGAAACGCCACGAGCTGGGCCCCCCCGCGGCGCTTCGTCCTGACGGCGCGGCTGGACTTCTAGGAAGCCGGGGAACCCCGCCGCTCGCGCGGCTCGAAAAAGGGTTCCCCGGACCCCTTCTCTCGCTTTTTTCAAGGGCCCGGCGGAAACGCCGGGCCTTTTCGTTCCCTACCGCAGGGCCTTCAGCAGGGCCTCGGCCTTCTCGTAGCCGGGCTGGAGCGCGAGGGCCTCGCCGGCGAGCGCGCGGGCCCGATCCGTCTCCCCCGCCATGGCGCACGCGACGGCGAGGTTGAGGCGCGCCGCCGCGTTCGCGGCGTCCACGCGGACGGCCTCCTCGAGGTCGGCGCGCCCTCCCGCGGCGTCGCCGGATGTCGTTCTCGCGACCCCGCGTTTCTCGAGGAGGGACGACAGAAAGGTCGCGACACCGGCTCGGGAGGCGTCGATCGCGCGAGCCCTCTCGAGCGCCGCGATCGCCTCGTCCCGCTTCCCCGCCGTCTCGAACGACCGCCCGACACGGAACCAGAAGACGGCCGGCTCCGGGTGGCCCGGCGCCACCGCCTCCGCGCGGCGCATCGCTCCCGCGTCGCCCTGCTCGATCTCCCAGAGGACGAGCTGCATGTCCTCGTCCGCGCCGCCGTCGTAGAGGCCCGTGGGCCAGAGCGAGATGGCCGCGAGGACGGCGGCGGCCGCCGCGGCGAGACCGATGCGGCCGTCCTTCGCGCGCCGGGCCTCCGGCAGCCGCGCAACGGCGGCCCCGCCGAGCGGAGCGAGCGCGGCGAGGAGCGGCAGGCGGTACCGCGTCGCGACGAAGAACGCCGCGACCGCGACGACGTAGGCCGGAACGAAGGTCGAAAAGACGAGCAACGCGCGGCGCTCCGCGCCCGCCGACGCGAAGAAGGCGAGGACGAATCCCGCGCCCGCGAGCGGCACGAGGAGGCCCGGTCCGACGCACAGGAGCTTCAGGACGACGCTCTTCTCGCGGTACCAGGGGAAGCTGAAGTTGAGAGGAGCTTCGTCGCCCGAAAGGGATAATCGGATCTTCCTCAGAAAGAGGGAGGCCGCGGCGCCGGGGCTCTCGCGGATCCAGGACCACGCTTTCTTCGCGAAAAATTCGGAGACCTCGCGGCTCGAGAGAGGGCGTCCCTCGGCCGTCTCCGCCACGTTCCTCGCATCCCGCGCCTGCCCTCCGATGTCGGGCGTGATCCCGGGGATCGTCCGATAGACGCCGCTCGCGCCGGGCCCGTTGCCGACGAGGAAGTTCAGCCCGCCGTGGGAGGAGATGAGGACGGGCTCACCGGAGACCAGGAGGTTTCTCAGGGTGACAGGAGCAATCACGACCGCGGCGCCGCCGACGAATGCCGCAGCGATTCCCACCCTTCTAAGAAGATCTTCTTTGAATGGGTAAGAGGGGCCGTTCGCCTCGGCCCGGCGGCGCGGAGCGAGCGGCGCCAGGGCGAGGGCGAGGGCGACCGCGGCGACGCACAGGAGGGCGTTGGGGCGGTTGAGGGCCAGAAGACCGAACGCCGAACCCATGACGAGCCAGCGCCCGAAGCCAACCGCCCCATTCACCTTCGAAGGAATCTTCTCTTCCCTCTTCACCTTCAAAGAAATCTTCTCTTCATCCCCGTCCCTCTTCACGGCCTTCGCCAGCAGGAACAACGCGAGGGCGGTCAGGAACGGATCGAGCGCCGACTGCAGGATCACGACCTCGTGGAACGTCACGACGCCGGACAGCGCGAAGAGGGCGCCCGCCGGCAGCGCGGCGCGGTCGCCGAAGAGCCGCCGCGCGGTGAGGAAGACGAGGGCGACGGCGGCCGTCCCGAGGAGGATCTGGACGACGCGCGCGACCGGGAACGACGGCCCCGTCATCGCGAGGAAATACGCGTAGAGCGGGCTCACGAAGTACGGCTCGGCGCCCTCGCCGCGCAGGAGGACGTCTCCGTGCGCGATGCGCGCGGCGAGCCGCGCGTAGACGCCGCCGTCGATGTCGCCGTAGGGCTGAAGGAGCGGGTGGCCTCCGAGCCGCGCGAGGACGGCCGCCTTCGCCGCGAGCGTTCCCGCGAGGAGGAGGAGCAGGCGGCGCGTCACCGGGCAAGGTTACCTCCCGCGCCTTGTTAAGCTGGCCGCATGCCCGCGTTCTGGATCGGCGTGGACGGGGGCGGCACGCGCACGCGGGCCGTCGTCGCGGGAGAGGACCTCGTCGCGATGGGACGGGGGGGCTCCGGCCCCGCGAACGCTTCCACGCGGCCCCTCCCGCTCGTCGTCGAGACGATCCTCGAGGCCGTGGGCGACGCCGTGGCCTCGGCCGCCGTCGCCGTCTCGAACGCGGAAGGCGTCGGCGTGGGCCTCGCCGGCGTGGAGTCCGCGGGCCTCGCCGGGCCGCTGACGGCCGCGCTCGAGGAGAGCCTCGGCCCGGGCCGCGTCCTCGTGACGACGGACGCCCGCATCGCCCTCGCGGGCGCCTCGCCGGGCGACCCCGGCGGGCCGGGAGTCGTCCTCATCGCGGGAACCGGAGCGATCGCCTACGGCCGCCGCGCCGACGGCGCCGAGGCCCGCGCGGGCGGCTGGGGCCCGCTCCTCGGGGACGAGGGCTCCGGCTACGCGATCGCGCGCCAGGGCCTCGCGGCCGTCGTCCGCGACCTCGACGGACGCGGCCCGCACACGGCGATCCGCGACCTCCTCTTCGCGTCCGAGCGTGGCGTCCACACGCTCGAGCAGCTCCTCGCGAAGGTCTACCGGTCCGAGGGCGGCGCCGGCGACGTCGCGGCGTACTTTCCCGTCGTCCTCCAGGCGGCGCGGGGAGGCGACGCCGAGGCGCGGCGGATCCTCGGCGAGGCGGGAAAGGAGCTGGCGCTCGCGGCGACGACCGTCATCCGCCGGCTCGCCCTCGAGAAGGAGGCCTTCCCGGTCTCGACCGTCGGCGGCGTCTTCACGGCCGGGTCTCTGCTTCTCGCCCCCCTCGTCGCCGCGCTTTCCGAGGTCGCGCCTCTCGCGCGCGTCGGGCCGCCGGCGTATCCGCCCGAGATCGGCGCGATCCGGCTCGCGCGCGCCCGAGCCGAGGCGCGCCGATGACGGAAACCGAGGCGTTGCTCCTCGCCATGCACGAGGCCGACGCCGCGATTCACGGGGCCGTCGGCGCGGCTCTGCCCGCGCTCGCGAGGGCCGCCGACGCGATCACCTCGCGCCTCGACGCGGGCGGCCGCTGGATCTACGTCGGCGCCGGGACGAGCGGAAGGCTCGGAGCCCTCGACGCCGCGGAGCTCCCGCCGACGTTCGGGACGGACCCCTCGCTCGTCGTCGCGCTCCTCGCGGGCGGGCGCTCCGCGATGTTCGAGGCAGTCGAGGGCGCCGAGGACGACGCCGGCGCGGGCGCGCGCGACCTCGCGGCCGCGGGAGCGTCGGAAAGGGACGCGGTCGTCGGAATCGCCGCGAGCGGCGCGACGCCGTTCGTCCGCGGCGCGCTGAAGGAAGCGCGCGCGCGCGGCGCGCTGACGGTCGCCGTCGTCTGCCGGCCCGGGGCGCCGCTCCTCGCCGAGTCGGACATCGGCGTCCTCCTCGACACGGGACCCGAGGTCCTCGCCGAGTCCAGCCGGCTCAAGGCGGGCACGGCGCAGAAGATCGCGCTGAACATGCTGTCGACGGCCGTCATGGCGAAGCGCGGCCTCGTCTACGAGGGCGAGATGGTCGCGATGCGGCCGACCAACGAGAAATTGAGAAAGAGGGCCGTGCGGATCGTCTCTGAAATAGGCAAGGTCTCGGCCGACGACGCGCTGGATTTTCTGAGAAGGGTGAGTTGGCATCTGCCCACTGCCCTCGTCGCCGCGAAATGGAAGGTCGACGTTCCTGCCGCCGCCCTTCACCTTTCTAAGAAGAATTCGAACGTGGCCCTCGCGCTGAGTCAGCCGCCCGAGGTCGGCCGCGGATGAGAATGGGGAATTACCCTTCTAAGAATCCTCCGCACGTGGCGGCTGCCCTGACGTCACCCTCCGAGGGAGGCCGCGGGTGAGCGAGGGAGCAAGGAGCCCCTCCGTGGCTCCGGTCTTCGTCGACCTCCACATCCACGGCGCGTTCGGCGTGGACGTGCTGACCGCGTCGGCCGCCGAGATGGACCGGCTCGCCGTGGGGCTCTGGGCGAGCGGCGTCGCCGCGTTCCTGCCGACGCTCGTGCCTTTGCCCCTCGCGGAAATGGCGGCGGCCGTCTCGCGTCTCGCGGCCTGGATGAGGACGAGGCGCGAAGGCGACGGCCGCGGAGCGATGCCCCTGGGCCTCCACTTCGAGGGGCCGTTCGTCTCGCCCGCGCGCTGCGGCGCGCTCCACCGGCAGGACTTCCTCGACGGGACGGACGCCCGCCGCGTGGACGCGTTCTTCGAGGCGGCCGCGGGCTTCCCGGGTCGCGGGATGACGACGCTCGCGCCGGAGATCCCGGGCGGCATCGCGGTCGCGAGGGAATTCGCCCGGCGCGGCTTCGTCGTCTCGATCGGCCACACGGAGGCCGACGTCGAGGCGCTCGAGGCCGCGCTCGCGGCCGGGGCGCGGCACATGACGCACTTCGGCAACGCGATGAAACCGCTCCACCACCGGGCGGCGGGCCCGGTCGGCTGGGGCCTCGTGACGGACGGCGTGACGGTGGACGTCATCGCGGACGGGCACCACCTCTCGCCGGAGATGCTCCGGCTCGTCATCCGCGCCAAGGGGGACGGCCGCGTGGCACTGATCAGCGACGCGATGCCCGCCGCGGGCCTCGGCGACGGCGACTACGCCGCCTGGGGCGAGACGCTCGCCGTACGGGACGGACAGGCGCGCAACGCCTCGGGCGCGCTCGCGGGCTCGACGGCGCTCCTCGACGACTGCGTGAGGCACCTCGCGGGGATCGTCCCGGAAGAGGTCGCGATCCGCGCGGCGTCGGAGGTCCCGCGCCGTCTTCTCGCGTCCTGATCCGTCAGATCTTCCAGAACCAGCCCTTCTTCTCGAACGCGCGCAGGACCGCCCACCAGAAGAGAATCGTGACGAGCGCGAAGGCGTGCGAGCGCAGCGTCGGATCCGCGATCCACGAGAACGCCGTGCGATAGAGCCAGGCCTGCAGCGAGATCGCCTTTCCCGTGACGTCCGTCCACCGGATCAGGCTCATCGTCTTGGCGAGGAGGCCGGAGAGGACGAAGACGAGGAGCGGGTTCGTGCCGAACGTGAGGAAGAACGCGAAGGGCTTCTTCCAGCCGAGGACGTCGACGACGTAGAGGCAGAGGCCGAGCATGACGAGCGCCGCGCCGGACGTGAAGACGACGTACGACGCCGTCCACAGGTTCTTGTTGATCGGCAGGAACCGTCCCCAGAGGAGCCCGGCCGCCGTCGCGCCGGCGCCCCACGCGAGCAGCTTCCCGGCCTTCGCCTTCGCGCCGGCGCCGCCCTTCAGCAGAAAGCCCGTGAGCGTGCCGGTCAGCATCGTCGCGATCGCCGTGAGCGTCGACACGATCCCCTCGGGGTCCCACCCCTGGACGTTCTTCCAGAGGTGGCCCTTCAGGACCGCGAGGTCGACGGCGCGCTGGACGTTGCCGGCCGGCGTGAGGTCGTAGCCCGTCCCGAGGAGGAGCCACGTGTGGAGGGCGAGAAGGATCACGAACGCGGCCGCGACGCCGGGCACGCGGCGCTTCCAGACCGCGAGCAGCAGACACGTCCCGAGCGCGTAGGACACCCCGATGCGCACGAGGACGCCCGGGATCCTCAGGTGCGAAAGACGCTCGAGGAACGGCACGAAGGGGTAGAACCCCATGAGCCAGCCGACGAGGACGATCGTCATCCCGCGGCGGAGGGCGTGGCGCGCGAGGGCCGCGCGGTCCGCGCCGTGCGCCATGCGCTTCTCGAGCGAGAACACGCCCGCGACGCCGACGATGAAGAGGAACCACGGAAAGATGAGGTCCGTCGGCGTCCAGCCGTGCCACTCCGCGTGGTCGAACGGCCCGTACAGGTGCCCCCAGTCGCCCGGGTTGTTGACGAACACCATCCCGACGACCGTGAGGCCGCGGAACACGTCGAGGGCGGCGAGGCGCTGCTCCTTCTCGATGACAGGCATGTTAGAACGGACAGAGGATGAATATTTCTGCCATCGGCGGCGGCTTTCGCCGCCGCCGCCGGATCGAATCTGGGCCGGGCGCGGGGTGGGCCAGGCGCGCGAACCCCCCCCCGCCCCGCGGGCGCGGCCAGGCGACCACCCCGGCCGCGCGAATTATTAAAAAAAAACGGAGGCCGAAAAGGAACCCCAAAA
>Ga0335085_10002636_pt1 | contig 33047 bp, 29 predicted proteins | sample Lox_Sample_45_FD_206712 | JGI IMG/M metagenome (GOLD analysis project Ga0335085, IMG submission 206712) | Soil microbial communities from Loxahatchee National Wildlife Refuge, Florida, United States - Lox_Sample_4.5 | ecosystem: Environmental > Terrestrial > Soil > Wetlands | place: USA... | reverse complement strand
GACGCCATCTGCAACACCCCGCACACTCAGACGCGCACCGCATGACCAGCAGCATCCCGAAGATGATCTTGCTTACCTACAAATCTGACGTGCACCCGGAGTTCACCGAACCGCGCCTGGCTGTCAGCCGGCCCCGCTAGTATCCGATGGTGTGTTCGATCGAGGACGGGGCGATCGCCAGGGTCATCAGCGCCATCGACCAGCTGGCCGCCGATTCCGGAGCAGGGCTCACCGCGGCGGACATGCGCTCGCGGGTGGCCGACGTCTGGGCCATGCTGGCCGCCCTCGATCCTGAGCTGGCCCGGCTCAGCGCGGGCTACGAGCAGCCGGGCCAGGATCAGTAACCGCGCCTGGACGCCGGCATGCGAAAACCGGCCGCGCCCGGGGCGATGTCCCAGGCGCGGCCGGCTTTCGCGCGATCAGGCCGCGACGACCTCGATGCTGATGGTCGCGGTGACCTCTGGATGCAGCCGGACCCGCACCTGGTGCATGCCGGCGGTCTTGATCGGGTCGGGGACCTCGATCCGGCGCCGGTCGAGCTCGGGGCCGCCGGAGGCGCGGACCGCGCCGGCGATGTCGGCGGGCCCGACCGACCCGAACAGCCGGCCGTTGGTGCCCGCGCGCCGCGGCAGCCGTACCGTCAGGTCCTGTAGCTCGGCTGCGGCGGCCGTCGCGTCGTCCAGGCTGCGGATCTCGCGGGCGGACCGCGCCCGCGAGATCAGGTCAACCTGCTTCTCGGCGCCCCGGGTCCACCGCATCGCGAAGCCGCGGGGGATGAGGTAGTTGCGTCCGTAGCCGCTGGCGACGTCCACGACGTCACCAGGGGCCCCGAGGCCGCTGACCTCCTGGGTGAGGATGAGCTTCATCGGTGTGCGGCTCATGTCAATGCCTCCCCGCGGACTCAGCGAGCCGTGCTCGTGTAGGGCAGCAGCGCCATCTCGCGGGCGTTCTTGATCGCCGTGGCGACGTCCCGCTGGTGCTGCGTGCAGTTACCGGTGACCCGCCGCGCGCGGATCTTGCCGCGGTCGGAGATGAACTTGCGGAGCAGGCCCGTGTCCTTGTAGTCCACATAGGAAATCTTCTCCTGGCAGAAGACGCAGACCTTCTTCTTGGGCTTGCGGATTGGTGGCTTGGCCATCATGGTGCTCCTTTGCAGAGCCCCGCCGCTGGCGGGGATGGTCGGTTAATGATGTCGGTCCCGGCGCGCTGGGGCGTCCGGTTAGAACGGCGGCTCGTCGGAGAATCCGCCAGTTTCTGCGGTCGCCCACGGGTCGGCCTCGGGCCGGCCGCCGCCGGACCCGCTCCCGCCGGACCCGCCTCCGGATCCGCCGCTGTAACCCTGGCCGCCGCCCTGGTTACCGCCGAATCCGCCGCCGGAGCGGCTGGCCCGGGCGACCTTCGCCGAAGCGTTGCGGAGGGACGGGCCCACGTCGTCGACCTCGACTTCGTAGACGGTGCGCTTTTCGCCCTCCTTGGTCTCGTACGAACGCTGCCGCAGCCGGCCGGAGACGATGACCCGCATGCCGCGCTGCAGGCTCTCGGCCACGTTCTCGGCCGCCTGCCGCCAGACGTTGCAGGTCAGGAAGAGGCTGTCGCCGTCCTTCCATTCCCCGGTGGAGTTGTCGCGGAAGCGCGGCGTGGAGGCCACGCGGAAGCGGGCGACCGGTTGCCCGGCCGGCGTGAATCGAAGTTCGGGGTCGTCAACGAGGTTGCCCGCGATCGTGATCTGGGTGTCGCCTGCTGCCATCGGGCTGCTCCCGGTCGTTACTGTGATCTTGGGGGTGTGAGGAGAAGGGGTGCGTGCCCCGGTCAGTGGGCCTTCGGCCGGACGACCTTGGTGCGGAGCACAGCTTCGTTGAGGTTCAGCTGACGGTCCAGCTCCCGGACCGTGTCGGGCTCGGCGGTCAGGTCGACCACCGCGTAGATGCCCTCGGCCCGCTTGTCGATCTCGTAGGCGAGGCGGCGCCTCCCCCAGATGTCCAGCTTCTCCACGCGGCCGCCGCCGGACGGGACGACCTGGAGAAACTGTTCAAGCGACGGCTGGACGGTACGTTCCTCGAGAGTGGGGTCGAGGATGATCATCATTTCGTAGTTGCGCATGCTCGAGTCTTGCCTCCTCTGGACTGGCGCGGTCACGGTCTCTCCGTGACAGGAGGGGCTGGGACGACGGCGGCTCCGGTGGCCTGCCGCAATTTCACAGCCTGGTCAGCATACCTTGGGGCACCGACAGTCCGGGCCGGCGCGCGGAAAGCGGTGATTCCTCGCCCGGAAGGGGGAAGAATCGAGATCAACGGAACGCCGGTGGATTTGCTGAGACGGAGGTGGCGGACGTGGCGGGCACGGACATGTCAAGCACAGGGCAGGCTGATCCGCAGGCGCAGCAGATGACGCTGAACGCGGGCGGCACGCGCCAGCTGACCCTGAAGGCCCTGGCCATCGTGACGATCGTGCTGGGCCTGGTCTCCTTCGCGCTGGGCATGATCGTGCGGAACGAGCCGTCGGCCTCGGCCGCGCTGCACGTGACCGCCACGGCGACCGGGGCCGTCTCCGTCGTGCTGGGCCTGTACGTGCAGATGATCTCGGCCACCCGGACGGAGCGGATCGTGGTCGTGACCGGCATGATCGCGGGGTTCGTCGGGGCCTGCCTCGGCCTGGCCCACGGCGGTTTCTCCGGCTGAGCCGTGCCCGGCCCGGGCGCCGTGGCGGGCGGGCCGGGCACGGCCGGGCCCTCGGCTAGGCTCGGGCCATGGTGCGTATCGGTGTGCACATCGACGGCCCGGACCCGCTGGCGGAAGCGACCGCCCGCGGCGCGGACGCGGTGCAGTTCTTCCTCGGCGACCCGCAGGGCTGGAAGGGGCCGGTGCTGCCCGGTGACCCCGCGCAGATGCGTGCGGCCTTCACCCGGGCCGGTGTCGATCCCTATGTCCACGCGCCGTACGTCATCAACGTCGCGACCAGCAACAACCGGATCCGGATCCCGAGCCGCAAGCTGCTGACCCAGCAGCTGGAGGCGGCCGCGTCGATCGGCGCCAAGGCCCTCATCGTGCACGGCGGCCACGTGACGAGCGGGGTGGACCCGGCGGACGGGTACGCGAACTGGCGCAAGGTGATGGAACGGGTCGATCGCCCGATCCCGCTGCTGATCGAGAACACCGCGGGCGGGACGAACGCGATGGCGCGGACCCTGGACGCCATCGGGCGCCTGTGGGACGCCGTGATGGCCGGGGCCCGGGACGGCGACGGCGAGGTGGGCTTCTGCCTCGACACCTGCCACGCCTACTCGGCCGGGCTCGACCTGGCCGACGTGGTCGACAAGGTGAAGGCCATCACCGGCCGGGTCGACCTGGTGCACGGCAACAACTCACGGGACGAGTTCGCCTCCGGCCGGGACCGGCACGCGAACCTGACCAGCGGGACGATCGACCCGGAACTGATCCTCGGGGTGGTACGCGCTGCCGGGGCGGCGGTCATGTGCGAAACGCCGGATCAGGACGGCAGCCTGGCCGGCGACGTGCGCTGGCTCAGGGAGCATCTGGCCGCGGCCTGATTGCGGTGATCCCGGCCGGGGCGGCCCGGCCGCGGCGCAGCACGAACCGGTCCGGCGCCCCGGCGAGCACGCCGCCCGCCGGATCGTCCTGGCCGCCCGCACGGACCACGTCCCGGCCGGGACGCAGGACGTCGCCGACCACGTAGCCGCACAGCAGCGCGACCGTACCGAAGCGCGCCAGCAGCGCCGCGAAATACCAGCCCGGGCCGATGCCGTTGTAACCCGGGATCACGGTGCCGTTGCGGTAGACGAAGATGAGGTAGCCCCAGATGCCGAAGAAGTACCCGACCTCGGCCAGCTGCCACAGGGCGTAGGGCCAGAACCGTGGCCGGGCCAGGACCGCGAGCGGCACCAGCCAGATCACGTACTGGGGCGACCACACCTTGTTCGTCATCAGGAAGGCCGCGAGCACGAGGAAGCAGAGCTGCGGCAGCCGGGGACGGCGCGGCGCGGCCAGCGCCAGGGCCGCGATCGCCACGCACGCCGCGCCGAACGTGACCGCGGACAGCAGGTTGAGGGGGCCGAGGCCCGTCGCGCCGAGGACGGGGACGCCGAGATGCTCGAAGAAGTACCAGATCGAGCCCCAGTCGGCGGGCCGGGTCCTGCTGAACGAGTAGAAGGTCACCCAGCCCGCCGGCGCGATGATCATGACCGGCAGGTTCACCGCCAGCCACGCCGCCGCGGCCGAGCCGAACGTCACCCAGAAGTCCCGCATCCGGCCCGCCCGGACGCAGAGCAGCAACAGCGGGCCGAAGAACAGCAGCGGGTAGAACTTGGCCGCCACCGCGAGGCCGAGCAGCACACCGGCCAGCACGCCGCGCTTGGCCGCCCATGCGGCGAGGCCGAGCGCCGCCAGCGCCATCGCGGTCAGGTCCCAGTTGACGAACGCGGACAGCACGAGGCCCGGGGCCAGCGCGACCAGGAGTGCCTGCCAGCGCCGCCGGGGGCCGGCCACCTGCGCGGTGGCGACCACCCCCACGACCGCGCAGACGACCAGCAGGATCACGGTGACGTCGAAGAACTCACGCCCCCGGCTGTACGAGTCGGTGATCGAACGCACCAGCCACGCGGCGCCCTGCATCGCCGCGCCGATCAGCACGGGGTATTCCACGTGGTGACCGGCGTAGGGCACCTTGCCCGAGGCGAGGCCCTCGCCGTAATAGAGGGGGTAGATATCGGTGTAGCAGGCGTCCTGGAACTGCCGGGCGTAGCTGCCCCACGCGCCCGCTCGGCACGGCACTTTCTCCAGGAACGCGAGCAGCGCGCCGATCAGTGCCGCCGCCACCAGCACGCTGGTGGTTCCCGCGAACAGCGCGACCGGCCGGCCCGGCGGGACCCCGGCGCCCCCGGCGGGCTCCCCGCCGGGGTCGGGGTCCGCTGGCGCCGGCCCGCGACGCCCGCCGTCCCCCCAGTGCGGCATGTTCAGCGACACTTCCGTTTCCGCCTGGACCGGAGCCACGGCAGCGGGACGAGTACGGCGAAGCCGGCCGCCGCGCCGCCCAGCGCGCCGCCCTGCGCCGGAGGATTGCCACCGTTCCCGTTCCCGGTCCCGGTCCCGTTGCCGTTGCACGGCGTCCCGAGGAGCGGCCCGCAGGTGGGCAGGGCCGTCACCGTCGGCGCCGGGAACGGGTTGCTGACCGGGACCGTGGGGCGCGTCACCGGAGCCCTCGGCGGGGCCTTGGGCCGGGCGGAGTGCGTGGCGGTGGGCGTGGGGGCGGGAAGCATCCCCGGGCCGAACATGTCCCACGCCTGCCCGGTGAACTGCGGCGGCGGGAACTGCTCGATCGGCAGGGAGGCGAACTGGTCCTCGGCGAACGTGTGCCAGATCCGGGCCGGCCAGTAGCCGCCGAACCCGCCGCCGACGTTGCCGCCGAGACCGTTCAGCGTCTCCTTGGAGCTGCTGCTCTGGTTCTCCGTAAAGATGCCGACCGTCAGGGCGTACTGGGGAATCGCACCGATGAAGAAGGCCGACTGTGCGTCGTCGGTGGTACCGGTCTTCGCGATGATCGGGCGCCCGTCGCTCATCGCCGCGGCGGTGCCGGTGCCGTTGATCGTGTCGTACGACATCGCGTACTGGACCTGGGAGTCCTGGGCCGACGTCAGCACCTGGGCCGACCGGACCCGCGCGGGATACGTGACCGTCCCCTGGCTGACCTGCTGGATGATGTGCGCCGCGTGGTAGGTGCCGTTGTCGGCCAGCGTGGCCAGCATCGTGTCCTGCTCGTTGACGGACAGTGAGTCCTGGCCCAGCGCCATACCCACGTGGCCCTCGTCGCCCTGCAGTCCGGAGGTCGTGGTGTCCACCCCGAACTGCGCCGCCATCTTGATGACATTCTGGGTGCCCACGCGGTGGATCAGGTCGGTGAAGGCGGTGTTCGAGGACTGGGCCTCCGCCTGCGCGACGGTCATCGGGCCGTAGACCTCGTTGTTGTCGTTCTGCTCCCGGAACCAGTTCGACGAGGCGCCGGCGGCCGTACGGCTCGCGTACGTCATGGGCTCGCTGTCGGGCGGAATCCACAGCGGGCTGAACCCGTCAAGCTGGGTGGTCTGCACGTTCATGCCCTGCGACACCGCGGTGGCCAGTACGTACGGCTTGAAAGACGAGCCGACCTGCTCGCGCGTGTACACGGCCGTGTTCTCGTAGCAGTCGTGACAGTACTTCGCCGGGACGTTCTCGCCCGGCCCGCCGTAGAAGGCGGCAATGGCCCCGGTCTGCGATTCCTGCAACTCGGCGCCCACCAGCCCGTACCAGGGCATCGCGCCGCCGTCGGCGGCCATCAGCTTCTCGTTCTGGTTCACCGCGCGGTAGAGCCGGTCCATCATCGGCTTGCTGATCGTGGTGACGATATGCAGGCCCCCGTTGTCGATCTGGGGCTTGGTGAAGTTGTAGGTGTCCTCGAGCTCGTTCTCGACGACGTTGAGGATGTAGGGGTCGTACGGGTCCGCGCCCACGTGCTGGTCCTGCGCGGTCAGGACGGTGGGGAACCGCTCGGCCGCGGCCTGCTGCGCGGTCAGGTCGCCCATGGTGACCAGCCCGCCGAGAACGTAGTGCCAGCGGGCGACGAGGGCCTGGTGGCCGGCCGGGGTGGAGTAGTAACTCGGGCTCTGGATGATGGCGGCGATCATCGCCGCCTGCGCGATGGTGAGCTTGGAGGCCGGCTCCCCGAAGTACGTCTGGGCCGCGGCACCAATCCCGTAGGCGCCGTTACCGAGATAGATGGTGTTCAGGTACTGCGTCAGGATCCATGCCTTGGACTTCTCCTTCGCCACCTTCAGCGCGACGAAGATTTCCCGGATCTTCCGGGTGGCAGTCTGCTGCGTCCCGATGTTGGCGTAGTAGTTGCGGACGAACTGCTGGGTGATGGTCGAGCCGCCTTGGAGCGAGCCGCCGCTACTTCCCCCGCTGTTGAACACGTCCTCGTAGGCGGCGCGCATGATGCCCCGGGGCGACACGCCGCCCTCGGTGTAGAAGCTGCGGTCTTCGGCTGCTACCACGGCATCGCGCACGTAGGGCGAGATCTGGTCGTACTGCAGCAACTGCCGGTCAGTGCTCCCGAACGTGCCGACGACGGTCTTGCCGTCACTGAAGTAGACGGTCGACTGCTGCTGCATCGCCGCCTGGGACGCGTCGGTGGGGACGGCCGTGCTCGCATAGGCATAGCTGACCCCGGCCACGCTGATCAGCACCAGGCCGCCGAAGCCCGCAGCGGCCAGGCCGACCACCTTCCGCCAGGTCCAGTGCCGCCACCAACTGCCCTTGACCTTGACCCGCCCGGGCCAGCTTCCCCGGCCGCCACTCCCATTTCCGCGGCCCCCACCGCCACCGCCACCCCCGCCACCGTGGCCGGAATCGCCAGCGCCCCGGTGGTAACCGCCGTCCGCGGTGCCGTCGCCGCCCGTGGCGGCATCGTGACCGGCGCGCCCGCGCGGGTCACCGGCCGGGGGGCGGTACCCGCCCCCGGCCGGGCCGGGAAAGCTCTCGGTCAGGTGGTCCGCGCTGCCACGGCCGCCGCCGGGGCGGCCGCCCTGCCGCGGGTCATACAGATCGCCGCTCGGCCCGCACCCGCCGCGGGCCCCCCGGCCAGCCGGGCGATCCGGCCAGGAACGGCCGTAATCACCGGCTGCGTGCGGCGCTGGCCGATAATGCCCACTGACGTCTCTGCTGCTCACGCATCCTCGCTGTTGGCTGAACGGATGGCGGCTAGGCGGCACCGCCGAAGCTAACGAAGCTAAACGGTACCCAGGGCCGTCGGCCGCCGCTGGCACGTCCGCTCGATCGCACCGTCGCGACGTGACGTGCCGTCCGGTACACCCTTACTGGCTCGTCCTGGCCCGCCGGCCGCGTCGCGCGCGCGGCTCACCCGTGCCGAGAACGTACGACGACGCAAGGTGGTTCCAGCCACAACTTTGGCAGACTTCAACCACATAGACCCGGAATTCGCCGTATTCGGCGGCCATCTCAGCCAGTTCAGGACCACGTTTCACGCGTCCCTCGTACTGCCCAAGCTCATCCCCGTACACGTAGGTAACGTGAGTGAGCTTGGCTTTCCGGCAGATCGGGCACCTGCTCTCGGTCGGCTCCCCGTGAAATTTGGCGGCCCTCAGCAGATACGGGTGTGCGTCGCATACGTCGGCGACCGTGATGTGGCCAGCCTGCACGGACGCGAGCGTTGCCCGCCGGGCAAGCCCGTAATCGACGACGGAACGCCTCGTCCCCATGACGGACAGGGTACGTCGGAACTCGCGCCAGTCCGAGCCCGGATGTGCGGCGGATCTCGCCCGGCGCACAGAATGTCCAGGCTGGCCGTGGGGTGCGGCCCCGCCCGCGAGTGCCCCCGCCGCACCGTCGAGCTTGCCTAACCACCGGGCGCTCTATATCCTATCGATGTATCGATTCGATACATCGATACGAGACATCGGGCAGATACATCGGCTCATGGATACAGGCGGCGGGCCCGGGCCAGCCGGCGGTCGGGGGTGGAAAGGTGACCGGTAAGCGATCCGGAGTGCTGGAGCTCGCCGTGCTCGGGCTGCTGGACGGATCGCCCATGCACGGCTACGAGCTGCGCAAGCGGCTCAGCTCGGTGCTGGGCGCGTTTCATGCTTTCTCCTACGGATCGCTGTACCCGTGCCTGAAGGAGCTGCTCGGCCGGGGCCTGATCGCGGAGGAGGACCCCGATCCCTCGCCGCGGGCCCGGGCGGGACGCCGGTCGAGGATCGTCTACCGGCTGACGGCGGAGGGCAAGGACCGGCTGCATGAGCTGCTGAGTGAGGCAGGGCCCACGTCGTGGGACGACGACGGCTTCGGTGTGCACTTTGCCTTCTTCGGGCAGACCCGCGCCGATGTCCGGCTGCGGATCCTGGAAGGGCGCCGCAGCCGACTGGAGGAGCGGATGGAGGCCGTCCGGGCCGCGTTCGCCCGCACCCGGGAACGAGTGGACAGTTACACCCTTGAGCTGCAGAAGCACGGCCTCGAGTCGGTCGAGCGGGAAGTCCGGTGGCTGAACGAGCTGATCGCCACGGAGCGGCAGCGCGACACCGGAGCCGCCGGCCAGCCGCGGCCGGATGAGACCGATCGGGGCCACCGGAACACTGACAACGCATGAGTGCCACCGGAACACTGACAACGCATGAGTAAGGACAAGAAGGAGTCATCCTGATGGGTTCGGTACGTGTGGCCATCGTGGGCGTGGGCAACTGCGCGAGTTCCCTCGTCCAGGGGCTGGAGTACTACAAGGACGCTGACGACAGCAGCCGGGTGCCCGGGCTCATGCACGTCCGGTTCGGCCCCTACCACGTCAGCGGGCTGGAGGTGGTCGCGGCGTTCGACGTGGACGCCAAGAAGGTCGGCTGCGACGTGGCCGACGCGATCAACGCGAGCGAGAACAACACGATCAAGATCGCGGACGTGCCGCCGACCGGGGTCACCGTCCAGCGCGGTCCGACGCTCGACGGGCTGGGCGAGTACTACCGGGACATGATCACCGAATCGGACGAGCACGCGGTGGACGTGGTCGCCGCGCTCCGGGAGGCCCGCGCCGACGTGCTGGTCAGCTATCTGCCGGTCGGTTCGGAGAAAGCGGACCGCTACTACGCGCAGTGCGCCATCGACGCCGGCGTCGCCTTCGTCAACGCGCTGCCGGTGTTCATCGCCTCCAACCCGGAGTGGGCCGCCAAGTTCACCGCGGCGGGCGTGCCGATCATCGGTGACGACATCAAGTCTCAGGTCGGCGCGACGATCACGCACCGCGTGCTGGCCAAGCTCTTCGAGGACCGGGGTGTCGAGCTGCTCCGCACCTACCAGCTCAACGTCGGCGGCAACATGGACTTCAAGAACATGCTGGAGCGCAGCAGGCTCCAGTCCAAGAAGATCTCCAAGACCCAGTCGGTCACCTCCCAGATCCCGCACGAGATGGAGGGCGCGGCCGTCCACATCGGGCCGTCGGACCACGTCCCCTGGCTGGATGACCGGAAGCTGGCGTTCGTCCGGCTCGAGGGGCGGGCCTTCGGCGACGTGCCGCTCAGCCTGGAGTACAAGCTCGAGGTCTGGGACTCACCCAACTCGGCCGGTGTGATCATTGACGCCATCCGCGCCGCGAAGATCGCCAAGGACCGCGGCATCGGCGGCCCGGTCACCTCCGCGTCCTCCTACTTCATGAAGTCACCGCCCGAGCAGTTCGGTGATGACGTCTGCCGCGATCTGGTGGAGAAGTTCATCCGGGGAGAAGTCGAGCGCTAAGGACGGGGCGCGGGCCCGCTGACCCATCCGGACCGGGATGCGGCCTACGAACGAGGCGGCCGCCCGGGGGGCGGCCGCCTTTCCACGCCGGCCCGGCACCGTAGGCTGGGCTGGTGGCCCCGCACGCGGTCTCACGCCCTTCGCGGTCCTCGTTCGGCCTCGACCTGCGGTCGGTTCTCGCCGAGCGCGGTTTCCGGCGCCTGTTCGCCACCCGGCTGATCTCGCAGGCCGGTGATGGCCTCTACACTGCCGGGTTCGGCGCCTACGTCTTCTTCTCCGCGACGACGTACCCGGACCCGGCCGCCGCCGCGTCCGCCTTCGCGGTCCTCTACCTCCCCTATTCGCTCATCGGGCCGTTCGCGGGGGTCTTCATCGACCGCTGGTCCCGGCGCCAGATCCTGCTCGTGTCGGCGCTCGTCCGCGCGGGCCTGGTCACGGTGACCGCGCTGCTCGTGCTCTCCGGCCAGCTCGGTGTCCCCCTGTACGTGAGCGCGCTGGCCGCGCTGGGCGTCAACCGGTTCTTCCTCGCCTCGCTGTCCGCGGCCCTGCCGCACGTCGTACCCAGCGACAAGCTCGTGATGGCGAACTCCGTGGCCCCGACGGTGGGCGGGATCGTGACGGCAGCCGCCGGCATCGCCGGGGTCGGCGCCCGCCTGCTGCTCGGCGGCGGCCACGGCAGCGCGGCGGTGATCGTGCTCGCGGCCGGGGCCTGCTACCTGCTGGCCGGGCTGACGGCGTCGACCATGCGGCGCGACCTGCTGGGGCCGGTCCAGGAGGCGGGCCGTGCCCCGGAACCGCTGTCGCGGGCCCTGCGGGAGGTGGCCCGCGGGCTCGCCGCGGGGGTGGCCTACCTCACCGGCCGCCGGGGCCCAGCGGCGGCCATCGGCGCGATCGGCGGATACCGGGTCCTGTACGGGATCGCCTTTCTCATGTCGATCCTGCTGTACCGGAACTACTTCTACCCGGCCGGCAACGGGAACGCGGCCCTGGGGCACTTCACCCTCGTGATCATCGTGTCCGCGGTGGGCTACGGGCTCGCGGCCGTCATTTCCCCCCCGGTCACCAGGCGGCTGGCGAAGGAATCCTGGATCGCCCTGCTGCTGGCCTGCTCCGGCGTGGTGGCAGCCCTCGGCGCGACATTCAGCCAGGTGTCGTTCCTGATCATCGGGTTCGTCCTCGGCCTGACCGGGCAGGGCATCGCGATCTCGGCCACGACGATCATCCAGGAGCAGACGGGCGACGCCTACCGGGGCCGGGCGTTCGCCCTGTACGACATGATGTTCAACGGGGTGTTCGTGGTCGGGGCCGTCGTCGGGGCGGTGTTCATCCCGGTAGACGGCAAGTCCTATCCGCTGATCGCCGTCATCGCTATCGGCTACCTGCTGGTCGCGGCGGCCTACGCGCGGTCGCGTTGGGGCCGTTCGCGTCACGCCGCGGCGCCGCCGGATCCGTCGCCGTCCGTCGCCTCGCCGGGTTCGTCGCCAGGCGCAGGTGACGGCACGGACAGCCCCTCCGCCTCCGCCCAGCGGAGCAGCTCCTGAGTGGCGCGTTCCGCGCCGATCAGGCCCTGGTCGATGCGGAGCTCCAGCAGGAACGCGTATGCCCTGCCGACCAGCGGGCCGCCCGGTATGCCCAGGACCCGCATGATCTCGTTGCCGTCGAGCTCGGGCCGGAGCTTAGCCAGCTCCTCCTGTGCGGACAGCCGCTCGATCCGCTGTTCCAGATCGTCGTAGGCGCGGGCGAGCCGCTTCGCCTTGGCCGTGTTTCTGGTGGTGCAGTCGGCCCTGGTGAGGGCGTTCAGCCGGGTCAGCAGGGGCCCGGCGTCCCGGACGTACCGGCGGACAGCCGAGTCGGTCCACCCGGCCTCGCCGTAACCGTGAAAGCGCAGGTGCAGCTCGACCAGCCGGGAGACGTCGCTGGTCACGTCCTTGGGAAAGCGGAGCTCGGTGAGTCGCTTCCTGGCCATCTTGGCCCCGACCACCTCGTGATGGTGGAAGGTGACCCGGCCGTCCGGCAGCCGGTCGCGCGTCTTCGGCTTGCCGATGTCGTGCAGCAGGGCGGCGAGCCGCAGCACCAGGTCGCCGGTGAGCCCGTACCGCTCCTCCAGCCCGATGGCCTGGCGCAAGACGGTGAGACTGTGCTGGTAGACGTCCTTGTGACGGTAATGCTCATCGGCCTCGAGCCGCAGTTGCGGCACCTCCGGCAGCACATAGCCGGCGACGTCGGTGTCGACCAGCAGCTCGATGCCGCGGGCCGGGTCGGGCGTCAGCATCAGCTTGCTCAGCTCATCAGTGATCCGTTCGGCGGAAACGATCTCCAGCCGGCCGGCCTGGCGTCCCATGGCCTCGCGCACGTCATCGGCGACGGCGAAGCCCAGCTGGGCGGAGAACCGGGCGGCGCGCAGGATGCGCAGCGGGTCATCGGAAAACGACTCGTCCGCCGTTCCGGGCGTGCGCAGCACCTTTTCGCGTAGCGCCACCAGGCCGCCGAACGGATCGACGATCTCGTGGGCGGGCAGCCGCGCCGCCATCGCATTGACGGTGAAGTCCCGGCGCCTGAGATCGGCTTTCAGGGATGTCCCGTAGCTCACCCCCGGTTTGCGTGACCGAGGCGCGTATTCCTCGCTCCGGTACGTGGTGATCTCGAGGATGGTGCTGCCTTTGCGCAGCCCGACCGTGCCGAAATCAATCCCGACCGTCCACACCTTGTCCGCCCAGTCCCCGACGATGGCCAGGATTTCCGGTGGCGGCGCGTCGGTGGTCAGGTCAAGGTCTCCCGGCTGCCGTCCCAGGAACACGTCACGGACCGAACCGCCGACCAGCGCGAGCTCATAGCCGTGGCGGGCGAACAGTAGGCCGAGGTCGTCGGCGGCGGGCGCCACCCGCCGCAGCAGGGCCGCAGCGGCCTTACGCTGCTCATCGTTCAGCGGGTTCACGGGGCTCACCGGGCGCAGGGAGATGGAATTTGGCACGGTTATTGAGGGTAGGGGGTGTGGGAAGCGAGGATACCCGGCGCGGCGCGAACGCCAATGCGAACCGGCCGGGGAGCGGACCCGGGCCGCCGGGCGGCTGGCGGCACGAGCCGGCCCGATCGCCCGCGACGACGGCCGCCTTCAGGAAACGGCAATAACATTTCAGACGTGCCCTGTCAGCGTGCCGCGCCGGGTTCCTTCATCCGGGCCACGGTCGTCCTCGCCCTTGCCGTCGCCGCGATCGTGGCGGCGGGTGGCGGCCTGCTGGCGATGGCTCCCGCCGCGCGGGGCGCGGAAACGGGGGGGCTCGCGGCGGGCCGGAGCGGCGCGTCTGTGGTCATCGATTCGGTTAGCCCCCAGGTCGCGCGGCCCGACGGGACGGTAACCGTTTCGGGCACGGTCACGAACGAATCGCGCAGCACGCTGCCCGGCCTGTCCATCCAGCTGCGCTCGTCCGCGTCGCGGGTGATTACCCGGGACGACCTGGCCGGCTACGCCGACGGTACCGTGGCCGCCGACACCCCGGTCGGCACCCCCCTTCGGGTCACCGACAGCCTGGCCAGCGGGGCCACCGCGCAGTGGCGGGTGTCGCTGTCGGTGACCGCGATCGGGATCAGCGAGTTCGGTGTCTACCCTCTCGCCGCGCAGGCCATCGACGCCATCGGCCTGCCGGTCGGCACGGCCCGCACCTTCCTGCCGTTCTGGCCGGGCGCCGCCGCGGCCGGCATGTCGCAGCGCCTGAAGGTCGCGTGGGTCTGGCCGCTGCTCGACGCACCCCAGCAGAGCATCTGCCCCGCGCTCACCAGCAACAGCCTGGCCAGCAGCATCGCTCCCGGCGGCCGGCTGGGCACGCTGCTGGCCACTGGTTCGGCCTACGCCGCGAGCACGGACCTGACCTGGGCGGTGGACCCGGGCCTGCTGCAGAGCGTCGCCACGATGACCCAGGCGTACCGGGTCGCAGGCACAGCCGACTGCACCGGCGGCCGCGCTCAGCGGGCGAGCCCGGCCGCGGCGCAGTGGCTGTCCGGGGTGCGGGCGGCCGCCGCCGACCAGCGGATGTTCACGACGCCGTACGACGACGTGGACGTCGCGGCGCTCAGCCACCAGGGACTGGACAGCGACCTGACGAACGCCTACCGCCAGGGCGCATCGGTCACGAGCTCGCTGCTGGGCGCCACGCTCGGGCCGTCACTGGCGGGCGGCAGCAGCGGCCGGACCGGGCCGTCGTCGGCGGCGTCCGGCTCGATCGCGTGGCCCGCCGACGGGCTGGCCGATTCCAGCGCGCTCGCGAACCTCGCGGTCAACGGGATCGGCACCGTGGTGCTCAGCAGCGACGAAATGCGGGCCACCAGCGGCACCTTCACCCCGGATGACGCGGTGACCTCGACGCCGACGGCCACCGGGACCACCATGAGGGTGCTGCTCGCCGACTCGACGATCACCAGCGTCCTGGGCTCGGCGACGTCCGCGCCGGGCAGCTCCTTCGCGGTCAGCCAGCGGTTCCTCGCCGAGACCGCCATGATCGCGGCCGAGGATCCGGGCGAGGCGCGTTCGGTGGTCGTCGCGCCGCCGCGCGAGTGGGCTCCGTCCGCCGCCCTGGCCGGCCAGCTGCTGAGCGAGAGCGAGACGGCCAGCGCACCGTGGCTGGTACCGGACACGCTCGCGGCGCTGGCCAGCTCGCCGGTGAACGCCAGCCAGGCGTCCCGCCAGCCCCCGCCGGACAATCAGGTCAGCCCGAATGAGCTGAACGGTTTCTATCTCAGGCAGGTCGGCACGCTCGACTCCCGCGTACGGGTGTACAAGGGCATCCTCTTCCAGCCGAAGGCGCACTACCTGGGCCAGCTGAGCGCGGGCGTGGCGGCGACCGAATCGTCCGCGTGGCGGGGCAGCCCGGCGGCCAGCGCAGCGGGCGCGGCCATGCTGGACCGGGTCACCGATTACCTGTCCGGCGTCTTCCGCAAGGTGCAGATCGTCAACTCCGCGCGGGCGACCCTTGTCGGGTCGTCCGGGACGCTCCCCGTGTCCATCGTGAACGGGTTGCCGGAAGGCATTCAGGTCGGGCTGCAGGCCACCGAGCCGCCCGACGGCCGGCTGACAGTGACCGGCCAGACCCCCCCGGGGCTGATCACGGTCGGCGCCGGCCAGACGATCACCGCCCGGCTCTCGGTCCGTTCCGGCGCCATCGGTGACACCACCATTGAGCTCCGCCTGCTCGGCAAGGACGGCAGGCCGCTGCCGACCGTGCCCGTGTCGCTCAGCGTGCAGTCCACCCAGTTCGGGTCGATACTGCTCGTTATCATCTACGTCGCGCTCGGGGTCCTCGTACTGACGGCCATCGCGACGGCGATCCGCCGGGCGCTGCGTGACGACCCGCCGGGGACACCCCGGGGCGGCCGGCCAGCCAGGCCCCGGCACGGTAACGAGGCAGAACGGCCGGACGGTCCGCCCACCGCGGTCGACGGAGCCGCTACCGTCGAAAGAGACCACGAAGGCACCGATCACCGTCACCCACCGGAGGCCCCGGATGATTTCGCCGACGTACGAGACTCGGCCGGGTACACCTGACCGCAGGCTCCACGCGGGCGCGCAGGCCGGCCTGACCGTGGGGAGGCCCGGTCCGGCCGCCGCCGGAGGCGGCCCGGGCCGTGACGACCCGGCGGGTGGCACGTGAGCGGCGGGTCCTCCGGCGACGTACCGCGCCGCGGCGGGGTCAGGGGCGGCCACGGCCGGGACTCGCGCTACCAGCCTCCCGCCCCCGGCGGACGGAACGAACCGGACGAGGACGGGACCGCCGCCAGGCCCGGTTCCGGGGATCTCAGCGACCTGTGGCGCGAACCCGACCCGTGGGCGGCCGACGCGCGGCGCGGGCTCGAGGCATGGCAGGACGGCGACCAGCCCGGGCACGGGGACCAGCCCCCGTACAGCGACCAGCAGGGGAACCGGGACCAGCCCCGGTACAGCGACCGGCCCGGGTACGGGGACCAGCCGGGCTACCCGGACGGCCGGGGCCAGGCCGGCCGCGCCGGCTACGGGCCGGGGCCCGGCCACGGCGGGCGGGAAGACGCCGGCGGCACGGCCCGCGGCCACCGGGACGATGACCCCTGGCACGGCGGGCCCGCGCCGGACGAGACCTACCAGGGCCCGGTCACCTGGAGCGGCCGGGACCGAGGGCGCGGCCAGGCGAGACGTGAGCCGGACGCGCCCACCGAGGTGCGCCGGAACCCCAGCGGATGGTACGACCCCCCGGAACGCCCCCGGGACCAGGTGCTGGGCGCCCGCACCGGAAGTCAGCCGCGTCCGCCCGCCGGACAGGCCGCCTGGCGGCAGGCTCCGCCGCCGGCCGGGCCCCCGCGGCGCCCCGCAGCCGCGGCTCCCGGCCCCACCGGACCGGGCGACGGCGAACCGGGTCCCACCGGACCAGGCCAGGGCGAGCCGGACTACGGCGAGCGGGCCTGGTGGGACGACGCCTTCCGGCCTTCCGCCACGTCCGATCCCGGCCGAGGAGGATTGGCCGGGGAGCGCAGGGCCGAGCCGGGCCGACCGCAGCCGGGCCACGCCCTGCCGCCGGGCCAGCCGCCGCACCCGCCTCGACCCGCACCGCCGCGGCGGCCCTCGGCCCAGGGCTACGGCCTTCCGCCCGGTGAGCTGACCCAGCCGATCCCCATCTTCCAGCCGCAGGGCACGTTCGTCGCGGACGCGTACCGGGCGGCCGACGCCGACGACGAGGATGCGCTGGCGGAGACGGCGTACGTCCCGCAGCCGGCCGTCCGCCGCGACCGCGCGGCACCCGGGGGGACCGGCCTGGCCCGGTCGATCGGCTCGATGGCGATGGGCACGCTGATCTCGCGGGTCACCGGCTTCCTGCGCCTCTTCGTCTTTGTTTACGCGCTCGGCACCGTCACCCTCGCGAACGCCTACAACAACGCCAACACGCTGCCGAACGCGGTGTACGACGTGATGATCGGCGGCGTGCTCACCAGCGTGGTGGTGCCGCTGCTGGTCAAGGCGGCCAAGGAGCACCGGGACGGCGGTGAGGCCTACGACCAGCGGATGTTCACTCTGACCGTGGCGGCCCTGGGCGTCGTGACGGTGGTGGCGACGGTCGCGGCCGGGCTGCTCGTGGAGCTTTACGCGTCGTCGGTGCACGGCGCCGAGCACCGCCTCATGGTGGTGTTCGCGTACTTCTTCATCCCGCAGATCTTCTTCTACGGGCTGAGCTCCCTGATCGGCGCGATCCTGAACGCCAGGAACAGCTTCGCCGCGCCGATGTGGACACCGATCATCAACAATGTCGTCGTCATCGTGGTGGGGCTGCTCTTCGTGGTGATCGACGGGCAGAACAGCGCCAGCACCGTATCCGGCGGGGGTGTCCTGCTGCTCGGGGTCGGGACGACCCTGGGCATCATCGTGCAGACCATCGCGCTGTTTCCGGCGCTGCGGAAGGTCGGCTTCCGGTGGCAGCCACGGTTCGACTTCCGCCGTGCCGAACTGGCTGAAATCGGCCGGATGGCGGTCTGGATGCTGGGCTACGTCGTGTCCACGCAGATCACGTTCATCGTCACCACGAACCTGGCCAATGCGGCGAGCGTGCACGTGCCGGACGCCGGGGTCTCCGCCTACAACTACGCATACACCCTGTTCCTGCTGCCGTACGCGATCATCGGGGTGTCGGTGACCACGGCGCTGCTGCCCAGGATGAGCAAGCACGCCGCCGAGGGCCGGTTCTGGCTGGTGCGCGACGACTTCTCGGCCAGCATCCGGCTGTCCTCGGTCGTCCTCGTGCCCGCCGCCTTGCTGCTGGCCGTGCTCGGGCCGGCCTTGTGCGAGGTCTTGTTCAGCTACCACAGCTCGACGGTCGAGGACGCGCGGTACATCGGGGAGGTGTTCGGGGCCTTCTCGCTCGGCCTGGTGCCCTTCGTCATCTTCCAGCTCCTGCTGCGGGTCTTCTACGCCCTGCACGACAGCCGCACCCCGGCCATCATCGGCTTCCTGACGATGATCGCCGCCGTCATCGGAAACCTCATCGTGGCGGCGATCCTGCCGCACGGCGAGGTCGTCGTCGGCATGGCCTTCGTCTACGGCGTCAGCTACGTCTTCAGCGCCGTCATTGCGTGGCGGCTGCTGAACAGGCGCGTCGGCAGCCTGGATGGCCGCGTGATCACGCGCAGCCTGGTCCGCATGCACGTGGCCACGATCCCGCCGCTCATCCTCGCCGTCGCGGTCAGCGCCGCGGTGGGCACGGTCGCCCACGATCCCGGCCGTGTTTACGGATTCCTTACCGTGCTCATCGGGGGCGGCGGCGCCCTGCTGCTGTACGTCATCGTGGCCAGGGCGCTCCGGCTGGACGAGCTGAGCCAGCTCATGGGCATGGTGGGCGGCCGGTTCGGGCGCCGCGCTCAGGGCCGCGCAGGCCGTTGACGTCGGCCTTTCCGGCGATTTGCCCGGCTCGCCGGCCGGCCGTGGCGTGCTGTCCGCGGCCCTGGCGTATGACAGATGTACAGCCCATGTCAAGACGGCGCCCGCCTGGGAACGGGGCCAGGGCCATGGGATCATAGAGGAGACACTGACGGCAATCGCGTATAACGGTTTACACGGGGCCGCTCGCTCGTAGCCCCGGTGGGAGGGGAAAGCGTCTTACCATTGTGGATACCTACGGCAGCGCCGGGGACAACTCCGCCGATCGAACCGGGGCCTGGAAGGAGGGTCGAGAGCCTGTCCCGCTCTTGACGGGTGATGTATGAGCACGTACACCTCTGAACCGGGAACCCGGCTAGCAGGCCGCTACCGCCTCGAGGACCAGGTCGACGCGGGCGGTGGCTGGGCGCTGTGGAAGGCTATCGACGAAATACTGGCCCGGGCCGTCACGGTCTTGATGTTCGCGGAGAACTTCCCCCGCGTCCGGGAGGCGGTTACGGCGGCGCGCGCCGCGAGCCGGATGAACGACTCGCGGCTGTCTCAGGTGTTCGATGTGGACGATTCGGGCGATCGTGCCTACATCGTTATGGAATGGGTGGCGGGCGAGTCGCTCACCGACATGCTCAGCGATGGGCCGCTCGATCCCTCCTGGGCGGCCATCCTGGTTGCCCAGGCGGCCCAGGCGATATCCGCCGCGCACGCGGCCGGCCTCGCGCACCTGCGGCTCGTTCCCGGATCACTGCGGTGGACCTCGGGCGGCGGCGTGAAGATCACCGGTCTCGGCATGGACGCGGCCATCGCCGGTGTCGGCGCGGAGGAGGACTCAGCCGAAGACCGGGCGCGCACCGACACCCGCCATCTCGCCTGGCTTATGTACGCGGCGGTCACCGGTTACTGGCCTGGACCCGAGGCGACGCCGCTGCCACCGGCGCCGACCCTGGACGGCTCCCCCTGCAGCCCCCGCCAGGTGTCCGCGGGCGTGCCCGCCAGCATCGACTCGATCATCTGCCAGGCGCTGTTTCAGCGGCATGGCCGCAACGGACCGGTGATCACGACACCGATGGAGTTCGCCGACGCGCTCACCCGCGTTGCGCCGCGCGCCCTGCCCGCCCCGCCGCCGTATGACGACAGGGCGCGGACGGTCCGGACACCCGAAGCGGCCCGTACCGCGCGATACGGCAGCCAGCAGGCCCCACGGCCGCAATCGCCCGGGCGGGGCCGCCCGGGGCCGCCCGACCGGCGGGCGGCCGCGTACCGGGGTGGTGCCGACCGCCGCAGCAGCGGCACGGCCAAGGCGCTGATCAGTGTGGTGGTCGTGCTCGTGCTCGCGGCCGTCACCGCCGTCGCGTGGTCGGTCTTCCACACCGAGCACGGTGCCCCGACCCGGGCCACCGGCGGCCACAGCAGCTCGGCCAGCCCATCGACGGCGGCCACGGTGGTCCTGAAGCCGGTCGGCGCCAGCGCCGCCGACAACAATTCGCAGGCGGGCGCCGCGATCGACGGCAGCGCCAGCACCAGCTGGAGTTCGCAGTTCTACATCGGCAACCCGGTCTTCGGCGGCCTGCGTAAGGGCACGGGCCTGATCCTGGACATGGGCAAGCAGGTCCGGCTCGGCCAGGTGCAGGTCCAGTTCGGCTCGGCCTGCTGCGCGGCTGTGCGCATGGAGATCGGCAATGCGGACGACCCGTCATCGGAAAGCGGGTTCACGACGGTGGCGAGCGCCAGCAACGCCGTGGGCCCCACAAAGTTCAACGTGACCAGCCCGACGCGGGGGCGTTACGTGATGATCTGGTTCACCAGCCTGCCGCCGATGACGGGAAGCCCGAACCAGTATGAGGCCCAGGTCTACAACGTGGTCGTGCGCGGATCCAGCTGAGATCCACTGGCAGCCGTGACGGACCGACTCTTCCCTGACCTTTCGGACGCTCAGCTTCTGGAGCGCCACCTGCAGGGCGACACCGACGCCTTCGGCCAGTTGTTCCTGCGCCATCGTGACCGGTTGTGGGCCGTCGCAGTGCGTACTGTCTGCGATCCGGAGGAGGCCGCGGACGCCTTGCAGGAGGCCATGATCTCCGCGTTCCGCCGGGCCGGCGACTTCCGCGGCGATTCCGCCGTGACCACCTGGCTGCACCGGATCGTGGTGAACGCCTCCCTCGACCGGCTGCGGCGCAAAACGGCGTACGCGGCCAGTTCCGTGGGGGACGAGGGTGCCCTCGATCTTCTCGCCACCCAGGGCCGGGTGCCCGCGACCACCGACCCGGCCAGCACCCGTGACACCGCCCTCGACGTGGAGGCGGCGCTGCGCCTCATCCCGCCCGAGCAGCGCGCCGCCCTGGTTCTCGTCGACATGCTCGGCTATCCCGTGGCCGACGCCGCGGCCGTGCTGGACATCTCGGTGGGGACCGTTAAGAGCCGCTGCGCGCGCGGCCGCGCCCGGCTGCTGCCGTTCCTCGAACACCTCCGCTGTGGCGCGGCGGAACCAGATCCCGGGACAGAAGAGGGGTTTTCACGGAACCGTACCGCGACCGGCAGCGTCTCACCTGGGCAGGGAGGAGAGGGATGAGGCGTCATTCGGCGCATGTGGACACGGTCGTCCTGGCGGAGCTCGGCGCGGGGATGATCAGCGGCAGGCGCGCCGCCCGGATACATGCGCACCTGGCCGGGTGCCCGCGGTGCGCCCGGGTAAGTGCCGGGCTGTCCGGGGTGAGTGTCCTGCTGGCGTCCGTTCCGCCGCCCGCCATGCCCGCTGCGGTGGCCACGCGGCTGGATGCGGCGATCGCGGAAGAGGCGGCCGTCCGCTCCGGTACGGCCGTCACCCCAGTGCGGCTGGCCGGCCGGGGGCCGTTCCGCCCGGCCGAACGAGCCGGTGCTGGGCGTCCCAGGAACCGGCGGACGAGTCCCGTGGCCGTGCGCGCTTTCGCCGCGGCCGCGGCCGCCTGCCTGGTCGCCGCGGGCGGGTACACGATCGCGCAGCTGACCTCACCCGGCGGATCGGGCCGGGTCCTGTCGCCCGCCGCGGGCGCAAGCATCCCTAGGAACGGGCCCCGGGCCGGCGCCGGGCCGCTCCAGGTGAGACCGACCCATCAGGGCAGCGCTATCCACGCCCAGCCGGCCCACGGCCAGCCGGCCTTCGAGGTGGTCACGAGCGGTACCGACTATCAGCCCGCGACCCTGGGCGCGCAGGTCGAGGCCGAGATCGGCCGGATCAGCAAGATCGCCCCGAACACGGCGTCCGGCGAGCGGATCCGGCACCAGCCCACGGCTCAGCAGGACGAATGCGTGCAGGGCATCATGCCGGGCGTGCCGCCGACGCTCGTGGACGCGGCCCGCTACCAGGGACATCGGGCCATGGTCATCGCCCTGGCGTCGGGGGCAGGCGAGCTGGGCCAGGCCTGGGTGGTGGGCCCCGCATGCTCGGCCGGCCGGGCCGACATCCTCACGCACGTGCGGCTGCCCGCCGCTGGGGGCTAGCCAGCCGGGTACGGTCACGGCATCCGGCGCGGCTCGCCGGCCTGCTCGCCGACGGCGCTGCCTGCGGGAATCAAAGACCTCTAGGATCAGTTGAATCCCGTGCCAGTGAAGGAAGGGCAGCAGGAATGACCGCCGTGCGCAACGTCATCATCATCGGATCCGGTCCCGCCGGGTACACGGCTGCGATCTACGCGGCGCGCGCGCGGCTCGAGCCGCTCATGTTCGAGGGCTCGGTCACCGCCGGCGGTGCGCTGATGCAGACCACCGACGTGGAGAACTTTCCCGGCTTCCCGGACGGCGTGCTCGGACCGGAACTCATGGACTCGCTGCGGAAGCAGGCAGAACGTTTCGGCGCGGAGCTCATCGCCGACGACGTGGTCTCGGTTGACCTGGCCGCGACGCCCAAGGTGGTGCGGACGGTGGACGAGACCTACCTCGCCGAGGCGGTCATCGTGGCCACCGGCTCGAAGTACCGCGAGCTCGACATACCCGGGGAGAAGACGCTGGCCGGCCACGGAGTGTCCTGGTGCGCCACGTGTGACGGGTTCTTCTTCCGCGAGCAGGACATCGCGGTGGTAGGCGGCGGCGACTCGGCGATGGAGGAAGCCACCTTCCTGACCAGGTTCGCGAGGTCCGTCACGGTCATCCACCGGCGTGACACCCTCCGCGCCTCCAAGATCATGCAGGACCGTGCGTACGACAATCCCAAGATCAAGTTCCTCTGGAACAGTGAGATCGTCGAGGCGGTCGGCGACACCAAGCTGACGGGCCTGCGGGTACGGAACGTCAAGACGGGGCAGGAGCATGTGCTCGAGGTGAGCGGCGTCTTCGTCGCGATCGGCCACGACCCGCGCAGTGAGCTGTTCACCGGCCAGCTTGACATCAACCCCGAGGGTTACCTGCTGGTCCAGCACCCCACCACGCGGACCAACATCGAAGGCGTCTTCGCCTGCGGCGATGTGGTCGACCACATTTACCGCCAGGCGGTCACGGCGGCCGGCACCGGCTGTGCCGCCGCCATCGACGCGGAACGCTGGCTGGCCAGCCGGGAATCGTGAATACACAAGTAATCCATCAAGGCAAGGGAAGTGAACGGCTTGGGCGCGACCAAGGTTGTGACCGACGCGACCTTCGAGAACGAGGTCCTGAAGAGCGAAAAGCCGGTAGTCGTGGACTACTGGGCGGAATGGTGCGGGCCGTGCCGGATGGTAGCGCCGGTGCTTGAGGAGATCGCCGCCGAGCACGCCGACAAGATCGAAGTCGTCAAGCTCAACATTGACGAGAACCCGACCGTCTCGCAGAAATACGGGATCATGGCCATCCCGACGATGAACGTGTTCTCCGGCGGCCAGGTCGTCAAGCAGATCGTCGGCGCGAAGCCGAAGTCCGCGATGCTCAAGGAACTCGCCGAGTTCCTCTGAACCGGCCGCCTACATCAGCGGAGTGCGGGCGCCCGGGCGGGCATTGGCTGCCTCCCCGGGTGCCCTTTGCGTCTGGCGCCAATTGCCCGCCGGATGCCGTCACGCGGGCCGGAGCGCACGTTCCGGGGCCCGGGCGGGGGTCATTGATCCCAGCAGTCGCTCCAGCGCCACTTCCACATCCTCGCGCCACGACAGGGCGGTCTTGAGCTCCAGTCGCAGCCTGGGGTAGCGATGATGCGGGCGGACCGTCTTGAAGCCGACGGCGAGCAGGTAGTCAGCGGGCAGCATGCACGAGTGCGGCTCCCAGTCGTGCACCCCGAAGGCCTCGATGGCCTTGACCCCGCGCCGGGTCAGGTCTTTGGCCATGCTTTGCACGAGCATGCGGCCCAGGCCCCCGCTGGCGAATTCGGTCAGCACGTGAGCCGTCATCAGCAGCACCGCGTCCGCGCTCACCGGGCTGGTCGGGAACGCGACCGACCGCGGCACATACGGCGGCGGCGCATACAGCGCGTACCCGGCCGGCGCACCGTCCACGTAGACGATCTTCCCGCAGCTGCCCCATTCGAGCAGCACGGACGACACCCAGGATTCCTTTTCCAGAGCCGGCTCCCCGGCGTCGGCGGCCCTCGCCCCGCCAATCGGATCCAATTCCCAGAACACGCAGCCGCGGCATCTGGGCGGCAGATCATCGAGGTTATCCAGGGTGATATTGACGAGTCGGCGCGACACTTGGCCCCCAGAGTTTCGCATGGCCCCCCATCCGCTGGGGGACCGGTGCGCGTTTTGTCTGCAAGCTTCACACAGCGGCACTGTGCTCCCGGCCCTATGCTGGCATGATACCGACCGTTGGGAGACGAGGCCATGAGCGAGGGCACACGGCATACGAATTCCCGCCCGCAGAGATCCCGGATTGATCCCTACTTCGACCAATATGCGGAGCGTGCCCGCGGCATGGTCGCCTCCGAGATCCGGGCCCTGTTCGCCGTCACAGCCCGGCCGGAGATCGTCTCACTGGCCGGCGGCTCACCATACGTAACGGCCCTCCCGCTCGACGTCGTCGGGAACATGGTCGGCCGGCTGGTCACCGACCGCGGCAGCGTCGCGCTCCAGTACTGCACCGCACAGGGCGACACCGGGCTGCGCGAAAAGATCTGCGAGGTCATGTCGCTCGAGGGCATCCGGGCCCACCCGGACGACGTGGTGGTGACGGTGGGCTCACAGCAGGCCCTCGACCTGATCACCCGGATTTTTGTGGACCCGGGTGACGTGGTACTCGCCGAGGCACCCTCCTACGTCGGCGCGCTCGGCGCGTTCGCCGCCTATCAGGCCGACGTCATCCACGTGGCGATGGACGACGACGGGCTCATCCCGGAGGCCCTGGCGGAGACGATCGGTCGGCTCACGGCGGCGGGACGCCGGATCAAGTTCCTCTACACGGTGCCGAATTACCAGAACCCGGCGGGAGTCACGCTCGCCGCGGAGCGGCGTCCCCGGATTCTGGAGATCTGCCAGGCCGCCGGGCTCCTCATTATCGAGGACAACCCGTACGGGCTGCTCGGCTTCGACGGTGACCCGATGCGCTCGCTGCGCGCGGACGATCCCGAGGGCGTGGTGTATCTCGGCACGTTCTCCAAGACCTTCGCGCCCGGCGTGCGGGTCGGCTGGGCCGCGGCCCCGCCCGCGATACGCGACAAGCTGGTCCTGGCCGCCGAGTCCGCGGTGCTCTGCCACTCCAGCTTCTCCCAGCTCGTGGTGGGCGAGTACCTGGCCACCCAGCCCTGGCGGGAGCAGGTCAAGGACTTCCGTGAGCTGTACCGGCAGCGGCGGGACGCCATGCTGGACGCCCTGTCCGCGCAGATGCCGGACGGCTGCCGGTGGACGACCCCGGCCGGCGGGTTCTACGTCTGGCTGCAGCTTCCTGAGGGCGTCCATTCCAAGGCGATGCTGCCGCGGGCGGTTGCCTCGCGGGTGGCGTACGTGCCCGGCACGGGTTTCTACGCGGACGGGGACGGCACCAGCCACCTCCGGCTTTCCTACTGCTTCCCCCCGCCCGACCGGATCAGGGAAGGCGTGCGGCGGCTTGCGTCCGTGATCGAGGCGGAGATCGACCTGTGCGCCACGTTCGGCCCGATGCCCCCGCCCGGCCGGACGGGGCCCGACACTCCCGGTCCCGGGGACTTGTAAACGGTGGCTTTGCGATGACAGAACTCGATCATGTCGTGGTGCTCGCGGGCGGGCTCTCCCCCGAGCGCGAGGTCTCCCTGCGCTCGGGACGGCGGGTGCGCGACGCGCTGGAAGAGGCGGGCGTCGACGCGAGGATCGCGGACGCGGACGCGGCGCTGATCCCGGCCCTGCTGGCCGACCCGCCCACGGCGGTATTTCCCGCGATCCACGGAAGTTACGGGGAAGACGGCGCCATCAGGGAGATCCTCGCCCTGGTCGGGGTCCCGTACGTCGGATCGGTGGCCAGCGCGTGCCGGGGGGCGTTCGACAAGCCCACGGCCAAGGCCCTGGTCGCCGCGGCCGGCCTCGTCACGCCGGAGTCCGTCACGCTGCCCCGGGAGATCTTCCACGATCTGGGGGCGACCGCCGTCATCGACCGCATCATCGCGCGGCTCGGCCTGCCGTTGTTCGTCAAGCCCGCCCGGGGCGGCTCCTCGCTCGGCGCCGGCCCGGTCCGCACCGCGGCTGAGCTCCCCACCGCGGTCGTGAGCTGTTTCGCCTATGGCGACACCGCGCTCATCGAGCGGCTCATCGATGGCACCGAGATCGCCGTCAGCGTCGTCGATTTGGGCGACGGGCCGTGCGCCCTGCCCGCCGTGGAAATCGTCCCGGCCGCCGGGCAGTACGACTACATGGCCAGGTACACGGCGGGCCAGACCGCGTTCTACACGCCTGCCCGGCTGCCCGATGCCGCGCTGGACGCGGCCGCCAAGGCGGCGACGTGCGCGCACTCCGCCCTTGGCCTCCGCGATATCTCCCGGACCGACCTGATCGTCAGCGAGTCCGGTGAGGCGTACTTCCTGGAGGTCAACGTGTCCCCGGGGATGACCGAGACGAGCACGCTGCCGATGGCGCTCGACGCCGCGGGGCACGACTTCGGCCCGGCGTGCCTGACCCTGCTGCGCCTCGCCGCCGCGCGCGGCAACTGAGCCGCGGGACCCCCGTCCGGCCCGCATAGGGTTGGCAGGCATGGCTGAACGCAAGAGTTTCGGGAGCGACAACCACGCGGGGGCACACGAGGCGGTCCTGCGGGCCGTCATCGAGGCGAACACGGGCGATGCGGTGGCGTACGGGGATGACGAGTGGACCAGGCGCGCGACCGCGGAGCTGCGCCGGGTCTTCCGTGCGGATGGCGATGTCTTCCTGGTCTTCAACGGGAGCGCCGCCAACATCCTCGGGCTGAGCCTGCTGCTGCGGCGCCACGAGGCGGTCATCTGCGCGGAGTCGGCGCACATCAACACCGACGAGTGCGGCGCGGCGGAGCGCATTGTCGGCAGCAAGCTGCTGACTGTCCCGGCGCGGGACGGCAAGCTCACCCCTGAGATGATCGCGGAGCAGCTCGCCGCGCGCGGCGATGAACACCGGGCTCAGCCCGGCGCGGTGGCGATCACCCAGGCCACCGAGCTGGGCACCTGCTACACGCTGGCGGAGCTGCGCAAGATCGGGGATTTCTGCCGGGCCAGTGACCTGCGCCTGTACATCGACGGTGCCCGGCTCGCCAACGCCGCCGCCTATCTGGACTGCTCCCTGGCCGAGCTCGCGGAATGCGCCGACGTGCTGAGTTTCGGCGGGACCAAGAACGGCGCGATCGGCGCCGAGGCTCTCATCGTGATGCGCGATGGGCTCGCGGCCGATGCTCCATACCTGCGCAAGCAGCAGCTCCAGCTCGCATCGAAGATGCGGTACCTGGCGGCGCAGTTCCTGGCCCTGACCGAGGGTGAGCTGTGGCGGCGCAACGCGTCGCACGCGAACGAGATGGCCCGGCGGCTCGCGGATGGCGTGCGGGACGTGCCCGGGGTGGACATCCGTTTCCCGGTCCAGTCCGATGCGGTCTTCGCCCGGGTGGACCCACGGCATCTGGAGGATCTCCGGCGCGAGTGGTTCTTCTACCTCTGGGACGCGCAGACGTCCGTGGTCCGCTGGATGACCGCCTTCGACACCACCGAAGCGGACGTCGACCAGTTCGCGGCCAGCATCCGGAGCGTCGTGGCGCATTCCGCCCGCACGTAGGACCGGCCGCACGTTTCACGTGAAACCGCGGCCCCATCCCGGTGCTGGCGGTGGGGCCGGGGGCTCAGCCCGGGATGGCGGGCGAGGCGGGCGGCTCGGGCTCCGGGTCGCCCGACATGGCCTTGACGATGCGGTCCAGGTCGTCGAGCGAGGCGAACTCCACCGTGATCTTGCCCTTGCGCCGGCCCAGCTCCACCTTGACGCGCGTTTCCAGCGCGTCGGAGAGACGGTCCGCCAGATCCCGCAGGCCCGGGGCGGCGGGCTTGGCTCCCTGCCGCCGGTGCGGCCGGGCCTGCTCGTCGTTCCCGACGGCCACGATCTCCTCGACCGCACGCACCGACAGCCCCTCCGCCACGATCCGGTGCGCGAGGCGCTCCTGAGCCTCCGGGCTGTCCAGCGCCAGCAGGGCCCGGGCGTGCCCGGCGCTCAGCACCCCCGCGGCGACGCGCTTCTGCACCGCGGGCGGCAGGTTCAGCAGACGGAGCGTATTGGAGATGTGCGGGCGCGAGCGGCCGATCTTCCGGGCGAGCTGCTCGTGCGTGGCACCGAAATCATCGAGGAGCTGCTGGTAGGCGGCGGCCTCTTCCAGCGGGTCGAGTTGCTGCCGGTGCAGGTTTTCGATCAGGGCGTCGCGCAGCAGGTCGGTGTCGGCGGTTTCCCGGATGATCGCGGGGATCAGCTTGAGGTCAGCGCGCTGACTGGCCCGCCACCGGCGCTCACCCATGACCAGCTCGTAGTGGCCGGGCATCACCTGGCGGACCACGACCGGCTGGAGAAGTCCCACCTCGCGGATCGATGACGCCAGCTCGTCCAGTGCTTCCTCATCGAAGGTGCGCCGTGGCTGGCGCGGGTTGGGGGTGATCGAGCCGGTGGCCACCTCTTCGAAGTAGGCGCCGGCGATCGGCTGAGCACCCATGGCGGCATCGTCCGCGGCCCCATGATCGGGTGCGGGTACGGCGCGTGGCCCGGGGGCCGGCTCGGCCTCACCGGTGCCGACCACCGCCGGGATTAGCGCCCCGAGTCCCTTGCCGAGCCCGCGCCTCTGCTGAGCCACCCGCATCTCCTTGATCCGCACCGTGTCACGCCACTCGCTATCCTGCCAGGTGATGCGGCGCCCGGCAGCACCGAAGCCAACTCCGGGCCTACCGTGAGCCAGCCTCCGGGCCCGCCTCGAGCCCGGTCTTTCGCACGATACCGGCGGCCCGGAAGAGGGCACGGATGTCGTCCCGGACCCGCTGGTCCCGTGTCCGCCTCATCCACTCCCCGGCCGTGGTCCCGGCCAGCGTCATCAGGGCCGGCACCTGTGCCAGCAGCCCGGAGATCAGGGTGGCCTGGTCGGTCAGGGCGCGCGGTTCGCCCGCCCGGTTGACCAGGTGACCGTGCCGGGACACGTAGACGCTGCCCCCCGGCACCGGCGGACCCGGCCGCAGCCGCACGGGGTAGCGGGATGGCAGGCGGATGCGCCGGTAGTTCGGCTCGGTGGCGTCCATGGCGAAGAGAGCCGCCGGGTCGAGCCACAGCACCCACAGGTCCGATACCGCGGCCGGATCGGCGATGGGCGTGGCCGGCACGTATCCGGGCCCGCTGACGTGAGCAGATACCCCCACGGCCAGGCCATGGGCCGTGACACCGGTGATCGGCACGACGATCCGCAGGCCGGCGTTCGCCATCTTGCGCCGCACCTGCGCCGGTGACGCGTTCGAGCCGACCGACAGAACCGGCGTCCGCTGGCCAACCGGCGCTACCCCCTCCTCGCGGAGGAAACGGTCGAGCGGCTTGTCTGCTCCGGCGGGCCGGCCGGGGCCGGCGTGCCCATCGGTTGCGGCCTTCCCGGCCAGCCTGACCGGCCACTGACCGAGGCCTGCCGCCCGCACGGGCTGGACGTCGAAGACGTCCAGCCCGGTGACCAGCACGCCCGGCCGCCGCGGCGGGAGGCCGGGATAGGTCAGCGGGGCCGTGAGCGGGTCCATTGCATCCACTTCACTGCGCTCCGCTGACCCCGCCGCGCTCACCCGGCACCCGGGGCAGGCCGGCGGCGGCTGCTCGGCGGGACCGGAGCCAGCCGACGCCGCGTGCACCGCGATAGCCGGATGACGCAGGTCAGCCCGCCATCTTCGGGCTGCGTATGGACAGCTCCCGGGCCGCCTCCACGTACGCGATCGAGCCGCTCGATCCCGGGTCGTAGGTGATGACCGACTGACCGTAGCTCGGCGCCTCGGACACACGCACGCTGCGCGGGATGATCGATTGCAGGACGACCTCGCCGAAGTGCGACCGGACGTCGTCGGCGACCTGGGAGGCGAGCCGGGTGCGGCCGTCGTACATGGTCAGCAGGATGGTCGTGATTTGCAGGACCGGATTCAGGTGGGCCTTGACCAGGTCGACGGTCCGGAGCAGCTGCTCGAGTCCCTCCAGGGCGTAGTACTCGCACTGGATCGGGATCAGCACTTCCCGCGCCGCGACCAGGGCGTTCAGGGTCAGCAGGCCGAGCGAGGGGGGACAGTCGATGAGGATGTAGTCAAGGTCAGAGGAATCGTAGGCTGTCACGGCCCGGGACAGCCTGGACTCGCGCGCGACGAGGGGAACGAGCTCGATCTCGGCTCCGGCCAGGTCGATGGTCGCCGGAGCGCAGTACAGCCCGGGCAGGCCCTCGACGGGCTGCACGATGTCGGCCAGTGGCCGGTCCTCGACCAGCGTGTTATAGACCGACGGCGTCCCCACGTGGTGATCGACGTCCAGCGCGGTGGACGCATTTCCCTGCGGGTCAAGGTCCACGACAAGGACGCGCGATCCGTGCTGGGCCAGGCTGGCGGCGAGGTTCACCGCCGTTGTCGTCTTTCCGACCCCGCCCTTCTGGTTGGCGATGGTCATGATCCGGCAGCCGGCCGGGCGCGGCCACGGGCGGCCGTCCCCGCCGCGCACCCCGACCGCAGCCTCGGCGGCACGGCCGATCGGGGTGTCCTGCGGATTCCGCGGCACCTCCGGTATCACGACCGAGCCGGCCTCGCCCTTGCCGTGCCTCGCCGTTCCCCGCCGCATCGCATCCTTCCCTGCATTCCGGGCCGGCTCCCGTGCCGCGGGCTCGGCGGCGGCAGTCGCCGTTTCACGTGAAACTGCCGCCGACAGTGCCTGCTGCACCCGGGACGAGCTGATTCCAGTCGGGGTATGTGCGCCGTTCGCCACGCCGCCTCCTAGGGGAGCGCTAGGTGCCGCCGCCGGAGCGGGCCGCCGTTCCGCTGCGGCGGAAACGGAGACCACCCCGGTATGAATTGATATCTCACTGGGCCACCCCAGTCCGGTAGCGTCCCCCGGTGGGCCACCGATGGCGACCGGTGCCTGCGACAGCTCCGGCCCCTCGGGCTCGGCGTGCCCGCGGTGCAGTCCCGGCCGTGCGGGATGCCGCGTCGCGGCGGGTGGCCGGTCGGGCCACCCGAGGCCCTCCGCAGGCACCATTAAGCTGCTCCTCTCCACGCCCGGCGTACCGGCCGGGCACCACCACGCTCGCCAGGCCCCGGTTGCCCACGGCCCGCCGCCACGCCGGCACGCTCCCCGTTATCGGCCGGAAGTGCCTTTTGTCAGCGGCCTCCGCGCCTTGCCTGCCGTCAGAATACGGACGACCGTGGCTGGTGGTTCGACGATACCGTGGCCCACCTTCAGAACCTCGGCACTCCGTGTACCGAGGCGCCGCAGTACCGGGGCAGCCTGGTCCAGTTCCGCCTGCGCGTGATCCCCCTTGAGCGCAAGGATCGTCCCACCCGGGCAGACGAGTTCCGCCGACAGTTCCGCGAGCCGTCCGAGCGGGGCGACCGCCCGGGAGGTCGCCACGTCCGCTCGGATCACCCCCGCCATGTCCTCCGCCCGGCCGCGGCACACCGTGACATGGCCAAGGCCCAGGGCCGAAATGCATTCTCCCAGGAACGTCGTGCGCCGGAGCATCGGCTCGAGCAGGGTCATCCGCACCTGGGGCCGCAGCATCGCGATGACCAGGCCCGGCAGGCCCGCCCCAGAGCCGATGTCCACCACCGCGGCGTCGCCGGGCACCAGTGCGGCGAGCACGCCGCAGTTCAGCAGGTGGCGCTCCCACAGTCGCGGCACCTCCCGGGGGCCGATCAGCCCCCGCTCAACGCCGTGGGTAGCCAGCAGGGACGCGAAGTGGCACGCCGATTCGGTGGCAGGGCCGAACAGGGTGACCGCGGCGTCGGGAGGGGCGGGGGCAGCAGATCTCATTCAGCGGGGTAGACGACGACCCGCCGGTTTGGTTCCTCACCCTCGGACTCGCTGCGCAGGCCGGCGTCCGCCACGGCGCCATGCACGATCTTCCGCTCGAACGGCGTCATCGCACCAAGCGGCTTGGGGGTCCCGGTCCGCTTGACCTCATCGGCCGCGTCCCGTCCCACCTCGGTCAGCTCGGCCCGGCGGCGGGCCCGGTATCCGCCCACGTCCAGCATCAGCCTGGCCCGCTCGCCCGTCTGCCGGTGCACGGCCAGCCGGGTCAGTTCCTGCAGCGCCTCCAGCACTTCACCGCGCCGGCCGACCAGTTCGTCGAGCGTCGCGCCGACCACCGACACGACCGCGCGGTTTCCCTCGACGTCCATGTCGATGTCGCCGTCCAGGTCGGCGATGTCCAGCAGGCCCTCGACATAGTCGGCGGCAATATCACCTTCCTGTTCCAGATCGGCGAGGTCGACCAGCGTGTCGTCGTCGCCGCGCTCGCCTGGCTCGGTGGGCTCATCGGTCTCGTCCGGCCCGTTCAGGTCCTCCGCCTCGAAAGAAGCGCCGCCCTCTTGCGGCCCGTCAAGCTCCGGACCCACAGCGGTCTCTATCGAACCCGGCCTCACCATCGCGTCCCGATCGTCACCTGGTACGTCACTCAGCATGTCCTCCGCCTGGCTCACGACCGGACCCTCGCGGGGGAGGGCCGGTTCCTATCAACCAACGTCATCGCTTGCCGGAACGCTTACTGCGTGACTGCCGGACCGGCTGCTGCCTGACGAGCCTAGCGGCCGGGACCTCCGGCTCAGGCTCAGGCTCGGATTTGCCCCGCACCAGCCTGCTGAGACCTCGGCGTTCCGTGCCGTTCGGCGCTGCATCGGCGCTCTTGGCCGTCTGCGCGCGCGCGGGCGCCGGTGCCGCTCCGGCCGTGCGCGGCTGGTTTCCGGGTGGGCGCTGGCCGTCGGCGCCCTTCCGGCCCGCCTTGACGGTCCCGGCAGGGGCGGCCGCGGACTCCGGGGTGCTCTTCGCGCCGCCCGT
>Ga0335085_10002634_pt1 | contig 33084 bp, 29 predicted proteins | sample Lox_Sample_45_FD_206712 | JGI IMG/M metagenome (GOLD analysis project Ga0335085, IMG submission 206712) | Soil microbial communities from Loxahatchee National Wildlife Refuge, Florida, United States - Lox_Sample_4.5 | ecosystem: Environmental > Terrestrial > Soil > Wetlands | place: USA... | reverse complement strand
TTAATCGCGGCGGAATTGGGGTCCACTACGTAGAGCGTGACCACGGCGTTCACTTTAATGGTCACATTGTCTTTCGTGATCACATCTTGTGGCGGAACCTCCAGCACCTCCTGGCGCAGGCTGATGCGCACAATCTGGTCGAGAGGGCGGAAAACGAGAATGATGCCGGGTCCTTTGGGCGTTCCCAGAACGCGTCCCAAGCGGAAGATGACCCCGCGCTCGTATTCGCGAAGAATCTTGATCGAGTTCAGCAGGTAAAGCACGATGATGGCGATGATCACCAGGGTCGGAATCGACATATCACCAATGGACATGGGAACTTCCTTTCACTACACAGCAGGGATTGTACTCCTCGGCTGCGATTGCGGATGTTCACTTGTAGGCGCGGCCGGTTCAACCTTCAAGATCAATTGATCGTGCCCCGTGACGCGCAATTTCGCTCCCTTGGACACTGGAGCGCTCGCCACGGCCTGCCATATTTCACCTTCCACCAGCACGTGGCCCTGCGGATCGAGTGGCTCCATCGCGGTTGCCGCGTAGCCCACCATCGCATCTGCGCCGATGCGCGATTTTCTTTTTCGCGCGCGCACGGCCAGCCGCACCAGAAACACCGTGATCGCGCCAAACGCAGCACTGACGCTGATCGCCACCAGCGGGCTGACCCCCATCTGCGGAACCGGCGCCGCCACCAGCGTCAGCATTCCGAACGTCAGGCAAACAATTCCCCCGATCGCCAGCGCACCATGCCCGCCAAACTTCGCTTCCAGTAGCAGCAACACCATCGCCGCAACCAGCAGCAGCACCGCGGTGTAGCGGATCGGCAGCAGATTCAAGCCGAAGACCCCCAGAAGCACCATCAGCGTGCCCAGCGCGCCGGGAACAATAGTGCCGGGCGCATTGAATTCCAGATAGATCAGCAACGCACCGCCCACCAGAAACAGCAGCGCGATATTCGGGTCAACCAACCAACCCAGCAGCTCGTCGCGCATCGTGGGCTTGATCAGGTTGATGCGCGCGCCGGCCAGGTGCAGCGTCATCTTCGATCCGTCCATGCGCGTAATCTCGCGCCCATTGAGCTCATTCATCAGCTCCGAATCACTGTTGGCGATTACGTCGATCAGGTGCTGGTTCAGCGATTCATCCGCGGTATAAGAATGCGACGACTGCACGGCTGCCACGGCAGCATCCGTGTTTCGATTCCGCTTGGCCGTATAGGAGCGCAGAAACGCCTCGGCATCGTTCTCCACCTTTTGCATCTCCGTGCTGTCGGATTGTCCGCCAAACTCGAACACAGGATGAGCTGCACCGGCCTCGGTGCCCGGAGCCATCGCCGCCACGTCCGCCGATTCCAGAATGAAAAATCCGGCCGAACCCGCGCGCGCCCCTGAGGGAGCCACGTACACAATGACCGGAACGCGAGAGCGAAGAATTGCGCCCACGATGTCGCGCATTGAATCGAGCAAACCGCCAGGCGTGTTCATCTCGATCAAGAGTGCACTTGCTCCGTCGCTGTTCGCGCGGTCAAGAGCCCGCGTAACCTCGTCCGCGCTCACCGGCTGAATCGTGTCATCCAGCACCAGCTTGTCCACGATTGGTCCCTGCGCGAATGCCGGTGTCCCTACTCCAAATCCAAGCGAAATCAACAAAGTGACCGCCATTGCCCAGGCGGCAATGCGGATCTTCGCAACGAAGCCTTTCATGGCTCGCCTCTTTCCAACTGGAACGCGAACTCGGTTTTACCCGCTCAGTGAGACGGCATTCCGCCTTCGATCTTCAGGAAAGGCGTGAACACCAACTCAGCGACGAAGACTGACCACTGTTCACTGTCTTCCTGTCTTCGCCTCAATCTTGCGCTTCAGATCCTGCGCCGCCCGGTTCGCCGGAGCCAGCTTCAGCGCCTCCCCGGCTTCAGTATTCGCCGCATCCAGTGACCCCGCCGTAAAGTCCAGCTGGGCCAGCACCAGGTACGCATCCGCCGATGGTCCCAGTTCCAGCGCTTTCTGGGCCTCCTTGCGCGCGCCATTGGCGTCCCCGCTCCGTTCGCGCACCTCGGCCAGGCCTGCATGTGCCTGTGCGCTCGCGCCATCCGCGGCCACAGCGTCCTGATATAGCCTCTCCGCTTCCAGCAGCAGCCCGCGGTCCAGGAAGCCCTTGGCCTGCGTGCTCAGCCTTTGCGCCCGGTCGTGGGGCGTCAGGGCCGCCAGCCGGCCTGCATTGACTTCATCCAGCATGGCCGCCGCCTGCCGAAAGGCCGTCTCGTCGAAACTCCTGACAATCCTCTCCAGTGGCTCCGCGCTCGCATCTGTGCCTGGAGTTCCGTCGGCCGCAGCGGCTCCCGGCTTTCCATTCCATGCATCGTTCAGAGCCTGCGCCTCGCTGTCATTTGGACGCAACTTCAGGCACTGTGCCAGCTCATTCAATGCTCCCGCAAGATTTCCCTGGCGCTTCAGGGTTACCGCCAGGTTGAAGTGGTAATCCGCGGCATTGGGATCGGTCGCCGCCGCCTGGATAAACAGAGACGTTCCATCTTTTCCCTGCCGGCTCACGGCCACGCCTTCGTTGTTCACGACTTCAGCCAGCGGCAACACGCGCGCCACCTCGGCAAAGGCCTGCTCCGCGTGCGCGTAGTCGCCCGTGAACATCAGCGACAGCCCGCGGTAAAAGTCTGCTTCGAGCCCATCGGGCCCGTTCTGGTCAACCTTCGCGAAGGCATCGGCGGCTTCCTGGTACTGCTGCCCGTTGTAGTCTTCGCGGCCCAGCGCCATCCATGCCGGTCCATAGTCGGGACTCAACTTCACTGCATTTTCCAGGTGTTGCAGCCGCTCCGCCTGGTCGGGCTCCGTAATCCCGCGGATGTACTGTTCAAACGCGTCCAGCCGCATGTTCTTTCCCGCGGCGGCAAAGGTCTCTTCGGCCACATTGAACTGGGGGTCGAGTTGTTTTGTCAGCTTCCAGGCCAGCTCGCTAAACACGGCGATCAGATCCTTCATCTCGCCGCGCGCAGTTACCTCCGGCAGCATCCTGAGGTCAGGCACGTCCACAAGCGAGGCCTCGGCAACAATCCCGCTTCCGTCGGTCGTGTAGCTGCCCACCACGATCGAATCGGCGTCCAGCGTCTGCGCCAACTTCAGGGCGCTCGCTCGCGAAGGCTGAAAGCCCTGCGGCAACCCCAGGTGGTCCAGCGCGTACATGCGGTCTGCGCGTCTGGTCGGCTGGAAGCCGGCCGAAGCGAAACGCGTGCTCAAAATCTGCGACGCTGCCTCGCGTATCCACTCCAGGTTCGGCTGCCCGGTGCGGTTGTCAAACGGCAGCACCAGCAGCACCCGCGAGTCGCCTGGAAGCGAGGCCGCTCTTTCACTATTCGTCGCGCCGCCTGCGGTGTCTCCGCTCGCCTGCCCATGGGCGCAAACGGCCGCAGACAGTACGCAGAAAACGAGGGTCGCCGCGCCAGAAAAGATCCTCCGCGCCCACCGCGATCGCATTGCATTTCGTGGATACACTTCAGGGAGATTATAGGCGCTGCGGGTTGCGCTGGCTCGCAGTCGCGCATCGCCTGCGGGTCCAGCGCTCGTCCGAAAATCCTTGGGTTTGCACGCTTTAGCCAGTATCATCGCAGCAGAGCGTCCATTCCCGCTTGCCGCGATTCCAACCCGCTCTCACTTCCTGCTGGCTGCAGCGGATCACAGAAATTCACATGGAACTCCATTTCCAAACCGCGACCATGCTGCTGCTGATTGCCGCCGTTGTGGCAATGCTGACCCGCCGGCTCCGCCTTCCCTACAGCGTTGGCCTGGTCGTCGCGGGAATCATTCTTGCGGCGTTCCCGTTTGCTCCTACAGTCGCACTCACGAAAGACCTCATTTTCACTGCTTTGCTGCCTCCGCTGCTTTTTGAGGCGGCGTTTTATCTAAATTGGAAGGAACTCCGCCGCAACTTTCCGGTCATTCTGGTCCTCGCAACCTTGGGAGTCGTCTTATCCGCGGGTCTCACCGCTACGGGCATGCACTTTCTTATGCGCTGGGAATGGATCAGCGCCCTTGCATTCGGCGCCCTGATCGCCGCCACCGATCCCGTCTCCGTCATAGCAACATTCAAGGAAGCAAAGGCCCACGGCCGCTTGTTGACCCTGATTGAAGCGGAGAGCCTCTTCAACGACGGTACGGCCGCTGTCGCGTTCGGAGTGATTGTCGCTGTGGCTTCGGGAGAGCAGTTCGGCGCCACGCAGATCGTCATCCGCCTTATCGCAACCATCGGTGGCGGCATTCTTTGCGGAGCCGTCGTCGCAATCGGCGCGCTGTTCCTCGCTGGCAGAACGACCGACCATCTGGTCGAAATCACCTTCACGACCGTCGCCGCTTATGGTTCGTTTCTACTCGCCGAACACTTCAACTTCTCCGGCGTGTTGGCCACCATCACCGCCGGGCTCGTAATGAGCAACTTCAAATGGATTGACGCGATCTCGCCTCGCGGAAAGGAGTCCGTCCAGACGTTCTGGGAGTACGCCGCCTTTGTCGCCAACTCCTTCGTGTTCCTGCTGATCGGGATGCACGAGGCCCATCAGAACCTGATCGCCATCTGGCTTCCCGCCGTCATCGCGATCGCGCTCGTGACTCTGGGACGCGCAGTTGCCATCTATCCCAGCTGTCTTTTCTTCGCGCGCTCGTCTCTCCGCGTGCCCGCGCGGCAACAGCACATTCTGTTCTGGGGAGGCTTACGTGGAGCGCTTGCCCTCGCTCTCGCACTCGGGCTCTCTCCTCAAATTCCCCTGCGCGAGACGATCATTGCCATCAGCTTCGCCGTCGTCGCGTTCTCTGTCTTTGTGCAAAGTCTCACCATGGCTCCCTTTCTTCGCAAAATGGGAGAGATTCCGCGCGGGAAATCGTAAGCATGGTTTTCGGCCACCGGATCTTCGGTTTTTCTGCGCAAAAAGTTACAGGAGCGCAAGCCGGCCAGCGGTCCCGCAAATCGTTCTGTATTTTTGAAGTTTCTGCCGGCATTTCGCCTGCGCCGCGTCCTGAGCGCGAAGAGCTGGTAGCTAGAAGCTAGCAGCTAGTAGCTGCTTCTCTCAGTCCGCATACACCGGTTCTTCAACTCTGGCTGCGGTCGGCGGCAGCTCCGGGTAGTAGGCATTGCGAGCGTATTGCTTCACCATGCGGTTGGTATTGAAGTACGATCCGTTGAACGCCAGCGTCGTGCGCATCAGCCGCGCCCACTTCTCCGGCGCGTCGCGATACAGCGGAACCACCGCGTTCTCCAGCTTCGCGTAAAGCGACTGCGCTTCCTCGGCATCGTTGGCGCCATCTTCAATCGCCCATCCGGTCACGCCCTCGATGCACCCCTCGATCCACCATCCGTCCAGAATCGACAGGCTGGGCACGCCGTTCATCGCCGCCTTCATTCCGCTCGTGCCAGAGGCCTCATAGGGCCGCCGCGGCGTATTCACCCACACATCCACGCCCGCGGTCAGTTGCGCGCCCAAGCCCCACGCATAGTTTTCAAGATACACAATCCGCAAGTCGGTGTTCGAAAGCTTCGCCGCCTCCTCCACAACCTGTTGGATCAGGGCTTTTCCCGGCTCGTCCTGCGGATGCGCCTTGCCAGCATACAGAATCTGCAGGCCGCCGGCCTTCGCCGCTATCTCCTTCAGCCGCTCTGGATCGGTGAAGAGCAGCGTCGCGCGCTTGTAGGTCGCTGCACGCCGCGCAAACCCCAGCGTCAATACCTTGGGGTTGAGCACGAGCCCTGTCCGCGATCCCACCTCGGCCAGCAGATTTTCCTTGGCTCGCGCGTGCGCCTCCAGTATCTGCGGTTCCGGCACGTCGATCATGTTGCGCAAATACAGGTTGTCTCGCCGCCATGCCGGTACATGCTCGTCCAGCATGTGCTCCACCGGCTCGCTGATCCAAGTCGGCGCGTGCACTCCATTGGTGATCGAGCTGATGGAGAACTCCGGGAACATCGCCTGCGAAACTTTGCCGTGCTTCATGGCCACGCCGTTGGCATAGCGCGAGAAGCGTAGCGCTAGCAGCGTCATGTTCAGCAGGCCGTCGCGGAAGCATCCCAGCTTCTCCAGGCGCGCCGTCCGCTCTCCGCCCAGGATCCGAATCGCCTGCTCTGTTGAGAATCGATCGTGCCCTGCCGGAACCGGCGTATGCGTCGTGAAGACGCACTTCCTCCGCACCACCTCAATGTCCGCATCCGTGAACGCGCCCTCCGGCCCGCCGCCCAACTGGCTCTCCAGCAGTGCCAGTGTCAGCAGCGCAGCGTGGCCCTCGTTCATGTGGAACACATTGATGCGCAAACCCAGCGCATGCGCCATGCGCACGCCGCCCATCCCCAGCACAATCTCCTGCTGCAGGCGGTAATTCGTGTCCCCGCCGTACAGGTGATCCGTCAGCCCGCGATCCCATCCGGAATTTTCTTCAAGGTCGGTGTCCAGTAGATAAATCGGCACCACGTGCCCAAACTGCCCCGCCAGATCGTAGCGCCAGGCGCGAACCGTGACCGTGCGACCTTCCACCGAAACCGTTACTCGCGCCGGCTCTTCCGTGCAGTAGTCGGCGGGATTCCACGGCTGCACCTCTTCCGTCTGGCCGCCGTTGGGGTCCAGATGTTGCTGGAAATACCCTTTGCGATGGATAAGCGAAAACGCTGCCAGCGGAATGCCCAGATCCGCAGCCGACCGCAGCGTGTCGCCCGCGAGCACACCAAGTCCGCCGGAGTAGGTCGGCATCTCCGGTCGGATCGCGATCTCCATGCTGAAGTAGGCCACCTGGCCCGATTGAGGAATGGTTTCGTGTAAGGATGATTTCGTAGGAGTGGGTTCCATATATTTTTGTTTCCGGCTAACCAGTCGTCCAACTTGCCCGCCCCAAATCAATTCGAACCGGCCAGGGTCGGAACAGTTGCTTGTTTCATCGGGGCAAATACCACACAAGTTTAGCAAGGAATCCGCACCGGAAAATATCCCGGCCCAGTTGCGAACATGGTTCTTTCGTGTGAGTGACTTGCAGGTTTCCACCCGCAAGATAAGTCTTTTCAAATCTGTCCAGGGGGCGTGTATCTTTCGATCGTTTTGACTCGCGGACTGCCGGCTCGGTGGTTCTTGAAAACCGCCAACCCAGCCAGCTCCGCCGACCCCGCTGCATTACTCCAGCCTGTGCGCGCCTCCCGATGCATGGCAAACGTGAATCTGTGGCTCGATTCCCGTTTTCGCCGCGTACCGCGCACCCAGCGACTCAGCAAACTTTGCCGCCTCGCTCTGCTCGACCAGATTGATGGTGCAGCCCCCAAACCCTCCGCCCGTCAGGCGCGCTCCAATCAGGCCTGGAAGATCCTGTGCCAGCGCCACCATGGCGTCGGCCTCTGCGCAGCTGCCTTCAAAGTCCTCGCTATAGCTTCGATGCGCCTCGGCCATCAGCCGTCCCAGCTCCTTCATGTCGCCGCGTAACAGTGCCTCACACGCCGCCACGGTCCGCAGGTCCTCGCTGATTACGTGCTTGGCGCGCAGGTAGCTCTTCGGCTCCATCTCGTTGCCCCACTTCTCCAGATCTTCAAGTGTCGCGTCGCGCAGAAAGGGCACTCCCGGCCTGTGGCTCGCGATCACCGCGCACGCCGCCTCCGATTCCCGCCGCCGCGTCGGATAATCTCCGCCCGCCACCGAGTGTTTCACCATCGTATTTGCAATCACCAAAGCCACGTGGTCTGGAATCGGCGCCAGCTTGTAGCTCAGGTCTCGGCAATCGAGCAGCAGCGCGTGATTCTCTTTCCCATTCACGCTGATGAACTGGTCCATGATCCCGCAGTTCGCGCCCACAAACTCGTTCTCCGCCCGCTGGCATAGCCGCGCCAGCACAGGTCCCGGATAACTTGCTCCTGTCAGTGATAAAACCGCCAGCGCCGCCGCCACCTCCAGCGCCGCCGAACTCGAGAGTCCCGATGCCAGCGGCACGTCGCTCCAGATGCTCAGGCTGAACGCGGGAATCTTGTGTCCCTCGCCCGCGAGAATCGACACCACGCCCATCGGATAGTCAGTCCAATCCTTGCTCCCCTTCGCGGGCAGCGCCGCCGCGTCAAACGTTTTTTCCTCGCCAAGGTTTTCGGAATAGATCACGATCTTGCCATCGGGCCGCGGCGAAATCCCCGCCAGCGTGGCAAAGTTGATCGCCGCCGGCATCACAAAGCCTTCGGCATAATCGGTGTGCTCGCCGATCAGGTTCACGCGTCCCGGCGCCACAAAAATTGCCGGCTCCGCGCCGAAGCGTGTCCGGTGCATGGTGCGAAGTACTGCTGGATCGTGCATCTTCCTCAACTCCCTCTTATGTTCAAACCCCTGAACTCTCAGGCGGCGGAAAACAGCCGGTCCCGTGGTCCATGACATGATAACGTTTTCTTCCCAAACTTTGTCCATCTCCGCGAAACGGCTTGCCTACTTCCCAAGAACTTCCGCGGTCGCCGTGCTGAGCCGCCCCCAGATCTCGCCCATCCACGCCTCATGCTCCGGCTTCATCAGCACGCTGCGCAAACAAGTCAGCATGCCCTGCCCATTTTCCGCCCCGTCGCCCGCGCCGAACCATTGTGCCGGCAACTGTACCAGCGCCAGATGCAGTCCGCTCGCCGCGCACGCATCGAACAGTTCCTGCGCGCGTTTTGACGATTCCTCCGTCGAGTCGGTGCGAACCGCCCAAACCACGATGTCCAACTCCGGCAAACGTTCCGGGTGCCCCGGGTCCCTGGCAATTGGGGACCCGGGAAGCGATGCCCCCAACGTCACGAACCTCGCATCAGCGCGCAGTCTCCGATCCAGTTCCAGCGCCGCCCGCCTCCCTTTCGCCAACCCCTTTGCAAACTCGCCGCCTGGCACAAGCGGCAATAGTCTTTGCGTTGCCCACAGCGCAACCGCCGCCGCCCCGGCCCGTGAGCACTCCAGGCTGATCTCGCCTAAATGCAATTCCTTCGACGTGAAGTACGTATATGGCGAATCGTGCTTGTAGAATCGACCCTCCGCAGGGCTCTTGAACAGCACGCATCCGCATCCATACGGCTGCAGCCCCTGCTTGTGCGGGTCGATCACGATTGAATCCGCCTGCCCGGTCGCCGCGAACGCTCGTCGCGCCCGCTCGTCCAGATCCTCCGCAATGAGCCCAAAGTAGCCGCCGTACGCCGCATCCACATGCACCCGGAACCTGTACCGCTCCTTCAGCTTCAGAATCTCGTCGAGCGGATCCACCGCTCCCAGCGCCGTCGTGCCCAGTGTCGCCACCACTGTGCCCACATCGCCCTTGCGCAACTCGTCTTCCAGCGCGTCGAGACTCATACGCCCGCGCATGTCTGCAGCAACACTTGTGTACTCGAGCTTCAATACGCCGCTGATTCTTTGGTGCGTGTAGTGAGCCTGCCCCGATCCCACAATCCGCCGTCCCGGAGCCAGTTGCCCCGCCATCCACAGCGCTTCAAGATTCGCGAAAGTTCCGCTTGAGGTCAGGTGGCCCAGGAACTCCTTCCACCCGAACATCGCGGCAATCTCCTTCACTGCCTCCACTTCCATCGCCGAGCTCGCTCGCCCGCCGTCCAGCGCATGGTTGTTGGGATTGAGCTTCATGGCCAGCGCATACGCCGCACGCGCCACCGGATGCGGCGGCTTCAGCATCTGCCCCGCATAGAGAGGATGAAAGTAGGGATAGTTGTCGCCCAGCCGCCGCGCCGTCTCTTCCAGAACCTCTGCGAGCCGGTCGCCCCCCGGGACCGGATCTTCTCCAAGGCCAGGAAAAAATGCCTCAAGCACCTCGGTGGCGCGAGTCAGTAATTCGGGAACAGGATCCTTCGCCATGGCGACCTCTCACCTTACCACAAGCCGCCACGTGGCGCTAAGCCTCAATGGTTCAATAGTTTCCGGAGCCTAACACGAACTGGTGAGATGGAACACACAATTCCTGCTGATTATTTTGACGGAAATGGTAGAATATGGTCAGCGTTAGAACCGAACCGGGCGTGAGCAGTACTCGCCCAAAAGCAAGATTCTGCCAGTGTTCGCTCCGATTCATCCAGCGCAATTCAATACAGGAAATACGAACAAAATGGAACAAGGTACTGTGAAGTGGTTCAATGACGCGAAGGGCTTTGGCTTCATTTCGCGCCAGAACGGCGAAGATGTTTTCGTGCACTACTCGGCGATCAACTCAAGTGGTTTCAAGAGCTTGCAGGAAGGTCAAGCCGTGCAGTTTAACGTGGTCAAGGGCCCCAAGGGTTGGCAGGCTGCTGACGTACAGCCGCTCTAAACAAGATCAGCCGGATTCCGGCAGAATCTAGCTCGAAACAGCACAAGGGCTGGGAACGCTCCTGAATACAATCTGGAGTGAACCCGGTCCTTTTGCGCTTTTTCGCACCCTACTGCCACCGAGGAACCTGCTCCGCCGTTCGCCTCAATTGAGCCGCCAGAACGCCGCGTTGAGCAAAGTAGCAAAACTCACCCAGGCCAGATAGGGTGCCATCAGCCACCCGGCGGCGGGTTCAACTCGGCTGAATGCCAGCGTAGTCACGCTGATCGCTATCCATAAAAACGCAATTTCAATCAGCGCCGCCCCAATGGCATGTTCGCGAAAGAAAATCCACGACCAGGCCAGATTCAACGCCAGCTGCACCAGGAATAATCCCAACGCCCAACTACGTGCTGGCGAATGCGGCGTCAGCCAAACGCGCCAGGCAGCGAACGCCATCAACGCATAAAGCAGCGTCCATACCGGTCCAAACACCCAGTTTGGGGGTGCGATTGCCGGCCGCGTAAGCGTGCGGTACCATCCGCTAATTTCGCCGGCTGTCCATCGCCCTCCTAGGGCCGCTACTCCAAAACAGAGAGCGAACCAGAAAACCAATGCAAGCCAACGCGCCATTGTTCACCCTTCCTATTCACTCCGACCTCGTCGATCTTAATTCGCACAGATGCACCGCGGAAAGCTCGCATCGGCGACAGTCGCACCGCGCCCTCGACTTCGCGCCTTCGACCCTCTATCCTCAAGAGTTGGCCGCATCATTTTTTATTCCGCGGCCGCAACGGATTCCACCACAAATATGAGCACGAACATGATCGCCGTACACCTGCCCGACGGGGCTATTCGCGAAGTGCCCTCCGGCACAACGCCTCTCGACATCGCCAATTCCATTTCGCCGCGCCTCGCCGCAGCCTCCATTGCCGCGCGCATCGCTCCTGTCGCCGCGGCCGCAGTCCAAAAAACCGTCTCCGGCAATGACGAGCCGTCTGAAGCTGCCATGTACGCCGCGGAAGACGCCGCCGCCCCGCGCCTCGTCGATCTCACCGCGCCGCTCACCTCCGACGTGCGCCTCGAGCTGGTCAAAGAAAACGATCCCGACGCGCTCAAAGTTCTGCGTCACTCCTCCGCGCACGTCATGGCTACCGCTGTTCTCGAGCTCTTTCCTGAGACCAAGCTCGGCCACGGCCCCGCAACCGATTCCGGCTTTTTCTACGACTTCTACCGCGAAAAGCCCTTCACACCAGAAGACCTCGCCGCCATCGAAGCCAAAATGGCCGAAGTCGTCGCACGCAACGAACCGTTCGTTCGCGAGTACGGGCCGCGCGAACAGGCCCTTGCCGAATTCGAGAGAGACGGCGACTTCATGAAGGCCCACTTCGTCACCAAGTTCACGCAGCCCGGCGACCAGGTCAGCTTTTATCGCAACGGCAAATTCGTCGACTTTTGCCGCGGCCCGCATGTGCCCTCCACTGGCCGCGTCAAAGCCTTCAAAGTAACCAGCCTCGCCGGCGCATACTGGCTCGGTGACGAAAAGAATCCGCAGCTCCAGCGCGTTTACGGCACCGCGTTCTTTTCGCAAAAAGATCTGGATGCACACTTCGCGCGCCTCGAAGAGGCCGCCCGCCGCGACCATCGCGTCCTCGGCAAGCAACTCGACCTCTTCAGCATTCAGGACCTCGCCGGTCCCGGCCTCATCTTCTGGCATCCCAAGGGCGCCATCATCCGCAAAATCATGGAAGACTGGATGCGCGACGAGTGTCTCCGCCGCGGCTATCAGCTCGTCTACACGCCCCACGTCGCACGCATCAATCTTTGGCAGACCTCCGGCCACGAAGGCTTTTACGCCGCCAACATGTTTACGCCCATGGAGCTTGACGATGCGCTGTATCGCCTCAAGCCCATGAACTGCCCGTTCCACATCCTCATCTACAAGAACTCGCCCAAGAGCTATCGCGATCTGCCCGCGCGCTACGCCGAGCTCGGGAATGTTTATCGCTACGAGCGCTCCGGAACCATGCACGGCCTGCTGCGCGTGCGCGGCTTTACGCAGGACGACGCCCACATCTTCTGCATGCCATCGCAGATCGAAAGCGAAGTCGCGGCCTGCATCGATTTCGCCGAAGCTGTCTTGAAAACCTTCGGCTTCTCCGAGTTCAAGGTCGAGCTGTCAACGTGGGATCCGAACGACCGCGCCCATTATGCCGGCTCCGACGAGAATTGGGATCTCGCCAGCCGTTCGCTCGACAACGTGCTCAAGGCCAAGGGCATCGCGTACAAGACCATTCCCGGAGAGGCCGCGTTCTACGGCCCCAAAATCGATATCAAGCTCGTCGATGTCCTCGGCCGCCTCTGGCAGCTCTCCACGGTTCAATTCGATTTCAATCTCCCCGCGCGCTTCGAGCTTGAATATGTCGGCGAAGACGGCGAGCGCCATCAGCCGGTCATGGTGCACCGCGCGCTCTTCGGATCGGTGGAGAGATTCTTCGGTGTCCTCATCGAACACTATGCCGGAGCCTTCCCGCTCTGGCTCGCGCCCGTGCAAATCGGCCTTGTCCCCATCAGCGAAAAGCACACCGCCTACGCGGCCAAGCTCGACGTAGAGCTCAAAGCCGCTGGCCTCAGAGTCGAAACCGACGCCCGCAACGAAAAGATGAACTCCAAAATCCGCGACTTCGCTCTGCAGAAGACGCCCTACATCCTCGTCTTTGGCGACAAGGAAGAGTCGGCCGGCACTGTGAACGTGCGTACGCGCGGCAAACAGGAGCAAACTTCCATGCCGCTAGCCGACTTCGTCGCCAAGGCCAAAAACTTGATCGCCAATCAATCGACCGAACTCTAATTTCTGCTGGACTCCTGCGCCGCAAGCCGATACGCTGGCGGCGGAGGTTGCCTTATGAATCCAGCCAGCACTCAACCGGAGGGACTCCCCGACGCGTCTGCCCATCAGCCGACTATTCTTCACGCCGAAGAGTGCGTAGCCGGTGACCCCATCCGTATGATTGGCAACGTGCTTTTTCCAAAGCTCGCTGCCGGCGACGGGGGCCCCTCTGTATCCGTCCTGCAAAACACCATCGCAGCAAAAAACGGCCCTCCGCTCCACGCGCATCCCTTCGAGGAATTCTTCTACATCCTTGATGGGACGTTTCTCTTCGAGATCGGCGGTTCTGCTGTTCAGGCCGCGCCCGGCGACTTCCTCCACGTCCCCGGCAACGTCCCGCACGTCTTCCAGAACACATCCGATCGCGAAGGCAAGGTCCTGCTTATCGCGCGCCCGGGCGGCGTCGAAAAGTACTTTGCTGAAGTTGCGGCCCAGTCCATCCACGACCCCAAAAACGTTGCCGCGCTGCAAGCCATCGGCGTCCCTTACGGCATCAGGATTATGGGGCCGCCCATTGCCGCACGGAACCAGGCCGGGATGACGCAACCGCCGCCACGCAGTTAAGAATCCTCGGCGTCACACTTCGCCGGAATACAATGCGATTGCCGGAGGCCGCCATGCTTCGCACCGTAACGCCCGATGACGCACACGCAATTGCGGGCATCTACAACCACTACGTCCTCAACTCCCCGGCCACATTTGAAGAAGTCCCGGTCAGCCCGGACGAGATGCGTCAGCGAATCACGGAAACCATCCGCGCATATCCCTGGCTCGTGTGCGAGGAGGATGGAAAGCTTCTCGGGTACTGCTATGGCCGCAAATGGCGAGAGCGTGCTGCCTATCGCCATTCCGTCGAGGTTTCGACGTATCTCGATCCATCCGCGGTCGGGAAGGGAAGAGGTTCAGCGCTGCTCGATGCGATCCTCGTCGAATTGCGTCGCCGCAGCTTTCATTGCGTCATGGGCGGCGTCTCCCTGCCTAACGATGCGAGCGTTGCGCTTCTTGAGAAGTTCGGCTTCCGCCCCGTTGCGCACTTCAAAGAAGTCGGCTACAAATTCGACCGCTGGATCGACGTCGGCTACTGGCAGCTCCTGCTCTAACGAGCGAGCAATGACCAGGTGCCCCATCCCCGGGCCCCCACAGACAGGTCTTCGTCTGTGGGGTGGATCCAAGCTTTGCTTGGGTGGGGTTCGATCTCCGACGGGTGCCCCGGTCCCTTGTCCGCCGCGGCGGAGGGACCGGGGAGGGACGCTGACTCCGCTAGCTCCGCTAACTCCGCCCGGTTACGCGTTGATCGCCATCCCCTCCACCGCGCCATACCCATCCAGCATCGCTTCGCTCAACGTCGGGTGCGCGTGGATCGTGAACATCAAATGCTCCACCGTTCCTTCAAGCTCCATTACTGCAACGGCTTCGGCAATCAGCTCCGTCGCCTGCGGCCCGATGATGTGCACGCCCAGAATCTCGCCATACTTCGCGTCCGACACGACCTTCACAAATCCGTCGTGGCTGCCCACAATCGTCGCCTTCGAATTGCCGGCAAACGGAAACTTGCCCACCTTGATCTCGTAGCCCTTTTCCTTTGCCTGGACCTCGGTCAGCCCCGCCGAACCAATCTGCGGATCGGTGTAGGTACAACTCGGAATCCGATCTCTGCGAACCGGCTTGTAATACTTGCCGGCGATCTTCGCCATCGCCACCATGCCGCTCATCGCGCCCACATGCGCCAGTTGCGGCAGCCCCGCCACGATGTCGCCGATCGCGTATACCCCCGGCTCGGCAGTCTCCTGCGTCTCGTTCACTTTCACAAATCCGCGTTCGAGTTCGACTTTCGTCTTCTCCAGGCCAATCCCGTTCGTCCGCGGCCCGCGCCCCACAGCCACCAGAACTTTCTCGGCCTCTTTCACCAGCGCGTTTCCATTTGCATCCGTGTAGCTCACGCGAACGCCGCTCGCCGTCTTCTCCACCTTCTCTACTTTTGCGCCGACGCTCGTCTCAATGCCGCGCTTCCGGAACACCCGCGCCAGCTCCTTCGAAATCTCTTCGTCCTCCACGGGAACCATGCGCGGCAAGAACTCCAGAATGGTCACCTCGGTCCCAAAGCTCCTGAAGATCGACGCGAACTCCACGCCCACCGCGCCCGCACCAATTACGATGAGCGACTTCGGCGGCGCGCTCAAACTCAGAATCTCAATGTTCGTCAGAATCGTATCGTCGGCCTTCAATCCCGGCAGCAGCTTCGCCTCCGACCCCATAGCCAGCATTATCTTTCTGGCTTTGGTTTGGCTTTTTGTCCCATTCGAATCGACTTCCACCGTGTGCACGCCACTCACGGCAGGCCCAGTAACTCGCCCGAAACCGGAAATCACCTGGATCTTGTGCTTCTTCATCAGAAACTCAAGGCCCTTCACATGCTTCGCGATGATGGCGTTCTTGCGCGTGAGAACTGCCGTCCAGTCGAGCGACCGTCCCTCAACTCCCTTGATACCGAACTCGTCGGCATCCTTCAGGTAGTCCCACAACTCCGCGTTGAACAAGAGCGATTTGGTCGGGATGCAGCCGACATGCAGGCAAGTCCCGCCCAGCTTCGGGCTCGCGTCAATGAGCGCGACCTTCAGCCCGTACTCCGCCCCGCGAATCGCCGCCGTATACCCAGCGGGCCCGCCACCGATCACTGCCACGTCATAAATCGTCTCTGGATTCGTCTCTGCCACAAGTCGCTCCGTTCTAACACGCTTAGTTTAAATGGCTGCGCGAATTCACGGTGCATTTCGATTGGAACCCGTACTATGCTTGGAGATGCCAATCCGTTGGATGAGGCGGCGGGCATGAACCTTCGATTGTTTGTCTTCTTGGCTAAGTGGATCGCTGGCGCAATTGCCTATTTCGTTCTTTGTTTGACACTCTCGCTGACTCTCGTCCTGACCGAAATGCATCTCGTCTACGGAGGTGACGACTCTGCGGCGCTCGGCATGGTCATGTTCGTGCAGTTGATTCCGATCTTCTTAATGTGCTTGTTCTGGGGAGGCATTTATGCGTCTGCCTTGGCGCGGTCGCGTAACTCTGAAGATAGAAAAAGAACATGCAAACATTGGGGCCTTAGCCTCCTTCTCGGTCTGGTAAGCTGCTTCAGCCTCATTCTGATGCTTGACTTCCGGTTGCCCGATTTTCAGAGTTCGCTTGCAGTTTCGGCCTACATCTTTTCAGTTTTCGGCTTTTCAGTGGTCTGCTTCGTTTTCGGATTGATCGTTCGATTCCGGCTCAAATTTCGCGACAAGCAAAGGACGCCTTCTCTTAAAGGCCGGGATCCGAAAATTGCCGAGATTCAAAGCTGACCGTGTGAAATTGGCGCGCACCTTTCGACCAGCGTTCCCGCCGCCCGCACTGTCTCCGCATTGTCCCCGAACCCCTCAATCCACGCGACCTCCGGCTCGCGACGAAACCACGTCATCTGCCGCTTCGCATAATTGCGATGCCCCTGCTGCGCCTCTCGTATTGCTTCGTTGCTGGTCCAGGAGTCCCGCACCACGCGAAGTGCTTGCCGATATCCTAGCGAATCCAGTGCCTTCACTGGCCCGTACTTCGCAAGCAGCCCGCGCGTCTCCTCCACCAGACCCGCCGCAAACATCTCCGCGCATCGCTGATTGATCCGTTCATATAACGCGGCCCGCGGCGGGTTCAATCCGATCCTCAGCAATCGGAATCCCATCAGCGGATCGCGCCCCATCACCTCCGACATCGGCTTCCGCGCCGCCACACATACCTCAATCGCGCGAATCACCTTCGCCGTGTCGTTCGCATGAATGCGCTCAGCCGTCGCCGGATCGAGCCGCCTTAGCAAGCGGTGCAGCCAACCGCTTCCATGCCGCTCCGCGCTCCGCCTAAACCGCGCACGCAGTTCCTCGCGCCGCGCCGGCCCCGCAAACAATCCTTCGGTCAGCGCGCGTAAGTAGAGGCCCGTTCCACCGGTGACGATCGGCAGCTTTCCGCGCCCCGTAATCTCTCGCAGCGCCGTCCGCGCCCTGCGGCTGTACTCCCCTGCCGTGAACGCCTCATCCGGCTCCGCCACATCAATCAAGTGATGCGGCACGCGCGCCCGCTCCTCCTTGGTTGGCTTCGCCGTGCCCAGCTCCATGCCGCGATACACGGCCACGGAATCGCAACTCACGATCTCGCCACCAAACCGCGCGGCCAGTGCCAGCGACAGCGCAGTCTTCCCGCTCCCCGTGGGCCCCAGCAGAATTACGGCGAGCGGTTCGCATGTATTGGCGCCGCTCTTATCCAAAGTGCTGCTCGTTGCAATCGTCACTCATTCACTTCTTCACTGTGTCTTTGTTCTCTTTTCTCTGCTCTCTGCCTTTACAGCCGCCACCACCCCGGCGGAAAAATCCACTTCGGATTCGTGTGCCAGAGCCACCACGCCAAAATCGCTGCCGCCACAATCAGCAGTCCAAACACCTGGTTGCGCCGAAAGACGCGCGTCTGCTCGTCGCGCGCGGCCTTCTCGGCCTGCTGCTGTTTATACGGCTTGATACGCGTGTCAACCATCCCGCCTCTTGCAACCGGCTCGTGCGACGCATCGCTGGCGCATCCCGCATCAGTATAGGTGAGCGCTAGCTCTCCAAATTCGCGCTTTCCCCGTTTGACTTCCCCCGCCCTCGTTGCCGATGATCTTTTTGGTCTTGGTTGAGTTTTGTGGGAAGGAAAAAATGAAAGTCCTGATCCTTGGTTCCGGCGGCCGCGAACATGCTCTGGCTTGGGCGGTTAAACGTAGTCCACGCGTCACGGAGGTCGTCTGCGCGCCCGGCAACGGCGGCATGGCCCAGATTGCCCGCTGCATCTCCGTCGATCTCAAAGACCTTGCCGCCATGGTTCGCCTCGCCGAATCCGAAAAACCCGATCTCACCATCATCGGCCCGGAACTTCCGCTCTCGCTCGGCATCGTCGACGAGCTTCAACAGCGCGGCCTGCGCGTCTTCGGTCCCACGCGCGCCGCAGCCATGCTTGAGTCCAGCAAAGGATTCGCCAAGCGCTTCCTGCAGCGCCACAACATTCCCACGCCCAACTACGCGGTCTGCTCCTCGCAGGCCGAAGTCGAACGGGCCATCGAGATCTTTCATCCGCCCATCGTGGTCAAAGCAGACGGCCTGGCCGCGGGCAAAGGTGTCATCATCTGCGACTCGCGCGCCACGGCGGCTGAAGCTGCGCAGGGCCTCTTCACCGGCGCGCTTCTCGGCTCCTCCGAGCAGCAGGTCGTCATCGAGGAATTCATCACGGGCGACGAGGTCAGCTTCCTCTGCCTCAGCGACGGCACGCGTGTCGCGCCTCTCGCTCCCGCGCAAGATCACAAGCGCATCGGCGAGGGCGACACCGGCCCCAACACCGGCGGCATGGGCGTCTACTCCACCGATTCGCTTCTCGATCCCGGCATGTCCGATTGGATTCTGCACCACATCGCCATCCCCACGGTTGAAGGCATGGCCGCGGAAGATACGCCCTTCGCCGGCGTCCTCTATTGCGGACTCATGATGACCGCGCGCGGGCCGCAGGTGCTCGAATTCAATGCCCGCTTCGGCGATCCTGAAACCCAGGCCATCCTCGTCCGCCTCGAAAGCGATCTCGTCGATGCGCTCGAAGCCTGTGTCGACGGTACCCTCGCTGACACTCCCCTGCGCTGGATGTCCGGCGCCTCAGCCTGCGTCGTCGCCAGCTCCGGCGGCTATCCCGGGAGCTACAAAAACGGCTTCCCCATCTCCGGTCTCGCGGCGGCAGCCCAGGTTCCCGGCGTTCAGGTGTTTCATGCAGGCACAGCGCATGTAGGCGGGCAAACTGTCACCGCGGGCGGCCGCGTCCTTGGCGTCACAGCTGCTGCCGATTCGCTCGACCAGGCTCTGGCCCGCGCCTATCAAGCCCTGGCTGAGATTTCGTTTGAAGGGATGTATTATCGCCGCGACATCGGGCACCGCGCGCTTGGAGCTGCAAAGTAAGCCCTCGGGCCTTACGGTTCACGGTTCGCTAACCACGGGGAGATCATCAATGACCGTTGGAATCACATTCGACGAAATGCTCGCCTGGAACGACCAGGCATCTGCTTACTGGAAAGCTCACCTCGACGCGAACCCTAACCTGCTCGACCTCCCCTGCGACATTGGTGGCGCAAAAAGTGTGCAGGAATTCGTTCGCCATATCTGGGGCGCCGAGCTGCGCTGGGCCCAGCGCTTGGCCGGAATCGAAGAAACGCCGCGCGAGAAAATCCCCTCCGGCCCGCTGGATGCGCTCTTCGATCTGCACTCGCAGGCGATCGCCATCTATCGCGGGCTTCTTGCCGCGCCGGAGCAATCCTGGAGCGATCCGTATGTTCTTAAATTTGACTGGCTCCCCCCGGAGCAGCGCACTGTCTCCCGCAGAAAGATTGCGGGGCATGCGCTCTTTCATAGCCAGCGCCACTGGGCGCAACTAGCCACGCTCGTCCGTAACGCGGGCTTTCCCTCGGACTTCCGGGGCGACCTGCTGTTTAGTCCTGCGCTGGCGTAGGCGCCGGCGCAGGCGGTTGCTTTTGGAAGCATGACCGGCACAGCACTGGCCTGCCCTGCGTCGGCTTGAACGGAACCGTCGTTTCCGTGCCGCACTCTGAGCACGTGGTCCGCGTCTCGGGCCGCACGCGTTGGCTTCCTCGAGCACGCTTCGCCTTGCACTGCTTGCAATGCTTGGGGTCGTTCTTGAATTGCTTATCGTGGAAGAAGAGCTGCTCGCCTGCTGTGAACACAAACTCGGCGCCGCAGTCAACGCATTTCAGCACTCGATCGGTGAATTCCATGGCCGGCTTCCCTCACAGGGACTTCCACCGAAATCGGCCATGGCTCTGCAAGAAACTTGCCGGTCGCGGTTCCCTGAATTCGTACGTCGTGCACTACAAGGGCCCGGACCGCACCTAAAACAGGGCGGCATTCGAACTTTTGCCCGCATGCGCGGGCAACCTTACACTTCGCACGCCAATCGCGTGGTCAGTGATCTTTCGCGCTTCTCAGTTTCTGCAGGGATTGCGATAAGCCGCTCGAGACGGCTTCGCTGGGCAAACGCTGAAGTGCTCCCAATAAAATCACTCGACAGAAAACTGGAGAAACGTTCCAGCCAATTACAACGCCGCGGTTGCCGCTCCGATTTTCGCTGGTCTTTCTAGCAGCTTTCATTCATTGAAAGCTGTCGGAACTGTGCTTCCCGCGGCGGTTAGTGAACTTAGTCCTGCTCTTTACGAGCCTTTTTGCGATTCCGCTTGCGCGCCAAAGCTGCCTTGACGCGTTTCTTTTCGCCGGGCTTCAGGTAGTAGGAGTGACGCTTTACTTCCTTGATGATGTCCTCCTGCTGCACCTTCCGCTTGAATCGGCGCAAAGCATTTTCCAGCGGTTCGCCTTCCTGTACGCGAACCTCCGCCAAAGAGTAACACCTCCAAACCTGCCTTTAAGGCTTCTATGATCATACGCGAGGTTCGGGTCGGCGGCCAACCCCCGCATTTTCCCTAAGTTTCCTCTGGTCACTCTGTTCGGAGTCGAACCACGCAGCAGAAGCTCAACACCGCCATGGACCCCGATGGCCTCCGAGCCGGCGGTTAAACTTTCTAAGAGAGGCCATTGCAGAGGTTCCCATGCTCCGAAGCTATCAGGGTCATTCGCCCACTATTCCCGAAAGTTGCTACATCGACCCCTCCGCGCAAATCCTCGGCGATGTCGCGCTCGGCGAGCGATCTTCCGTTTGGATGAACGCCGTTCTTCGCGGCGACGTCAACTTCATCCGCGTCGGCTCCAACTCCAACGTCCAGGACTGCTCCGTGCTCCACGGCCAGCGCAACCTCTATCCCGTCATCGTGGGCGATTGGGTCACCATCGGCCATAACGCTACTGTCCACGGCTGCGTGGTTGGGGATATGTGCGTCATCGGCATGGGATCACGCGTCCTGAACGACTGCCGCATCGGCGAGGGTTGCATCATTGCCGCCGGCTCCGTGGTCCCCGAGCACACAGTCGTTCCGCCCCGCACCCTATGGGCCGGCGTCCCCGCTAAGCTGCGCCGCGAAATTTCCGAAAAGGATCGCGAGCTCATCCGCGAATACGCGCAGAACTACCTCGACTACGTCGAAATCTACCGCAACAATCCTCCGCAAACGCTCTGAAGAATTCTTCCGATCCAATCCGCAAATCGCCACCGCGAAGATGAACGCGTCGTCATGTTCGCGCAATTCGTCTGGAGAAAGCGCCCAATTCCGTTGACATGGACCGGCTTGAAATAGTCGGATAGTAAGCAGATTGGCTGTGCCTGTTCTCATCCGATCATCCATGCAAGAAAACCAAATCGTTCCCTATCCAAATTGCGTTTGCGCTCCCAACCCAACGCGGAATGGGGTGCCAAGTTCTAACTTGTCACGGCGGGAACCGAAGGGCTCAACCGTCACAGGTCATGGCAAGTTCTCCCTTGCGTCGTTCCTCGCCGTAATGGCTCTCGGTTTCGGGCTCGCCGCTCACGCGCAAACCGCGCCCGCACCCGACGCTCCGGACCGCGCTTTGCTTCCCGACGCGCCATCTCCACAGGCATCCTCGCAAGACGACGTGACGATCCGCGACGTGCCACGCAATTTCCTTCATGACCAGGCAGCCATCTGGACCAGTCCCAAAGATCTGCGCATGCACGACCTCAAGTGGCTCCTCCCGCTCGCCGCTGCTACCGGAGTCGCCCTCGGCACCGATCACTATGTCATGACGCAGGTGGTCTCGAAGAATCCCAGCTTCAACAATGCCAATATCAACGTATCCAACGCGATGATCTATAGCCTTGTCGCTGCCCCGGTTGTCGTCTACGGATTCGGCCATTTTCAGCAGGACGATCGCGCGCGCGAAGCCGGAATCCTTACCGGTGAGGCAATGATCGATGGCGTCATTGTGGAGCAGGGACTGAAACTCGTCTTCTGGCAGGAGCGGCCTTATCAGGATCAGGGGCGAGGGAAGTTCTTTCAGTCGAGCGCAGGCGTCGACTCCGCATTCCCGTCCTCTCACACGCTGATCGCCTTCTCAGCCGCGTCTGCCCTCGCGACCGAATACCCCTCGCGCTGGGTGCAGTTTCTTCTCTACACAGGAGCCAGCGGCGTGGCCCTCACCCGCGTTCTTGGCCAGGATCACTTTCCCGCCGATGTCCTGGTGGGTGGCGCATGCGGATGGCTTATCGGGCATTATGTCGTCAAGCGCCATCGTCACTCTACCGACAAATTCGATTCTCACCCCAAAAGCGGGTTCTCACGCCGATCCGCCGACCACTGACAACTGATCACTGTCTTTCTCATACCGGCAGCGGATTCCGCCCCGCGAAAAACTTCCGCTGGTGCCAATAAGGGTAAACCGGCTGCGGATCGCTTGCCTTGTCCAGCGCTGCGATCTGTTCGGCGCTCAGCTTCCATCCCGTCGCGCCCAGGTTCTGCCGCAGTTGATCTTCGTTGCGTGCGCCCACAATCACAGACGAAATCGTCGGCCTCTGCAGCAGCCAGTTCAGCGCGATTTGCGGAACCGTCTTTCCGGTTTCAGCGGCAACCTTGTCCAGCGCATCCACCACGCCGAAAAAGTATTCGTCAGGCATCTGCGGTCCCTCGTCGGCGATCGAGTGCAACCGGCTCACCTTGGGCAGTGGCTGGCCACGGCGGATCTTGCCCGTCAGCCGTCCCCATCCCAGCGGACTCCACACCAGCGCGCCCACCTTCTCCGCCAATGCCAGCGGCATCAGCTCCCATTCGTATTCGCGCCCAATCAGCGAGTAATACACCTGGTGCGCCACAAACCGCGTCCACCCATACTCGTCAGCAACCGCCAGCGACTTCATCAGGTGCCATCCCGAAAAATTCGAGCACGCGATATACCGCACCTTGCCTTCGCGCACAAACGTGTTCAGCGTGTCCTGCGTTTCTTCAATCGGCGTCAGCGCGTCGAAGCAGTGCAAATGATAGATGTCGATGTAGTCGGTCCCCAGCCGCCGCAGGCTCGCCTCCAGCGCAACGCGCAAATGAGACCGTGATGAACCCTCGTCATTCGGTCCCGGCCCCGTCCCAAACCCAACCTTGGTCGAAATCAGCGCCTGATCCCGTTTGCCCGCGAGAGCTTTTCCCAGGATTTCTTCAGACCGGCCTTCCGAATATCCATCGGCCGTATCGAACAGGTTCACGCCGGCCTCGAAGCAAATGTCGATCATCCGCCGCGCTTCTTCAACTTCGGTCGACCCAAAGCCTTTGAAAAACTCGTTGGATCCGCCAAACGTCGCGGTCCCAAGACTCAATGCGGAAACTTTGAGGCCGGAGCCTCCCAGCAATCGATATTCCATGGCGTTTTGGATGCCTCACTTCGTGCAAAGATGCGCCAGAGCTAGCCTTCACTCCGGCAGCAGATTCAGTCCGAAGTCCGCCGGATCGCCGAGCACATTCAGATAGTAATTCTCGTTGGGATAGGGAACATAAATCCGTTCGCCGGGCGGCACCTTCGAATACTTCTCCCAGCGCGGATTGCTGTGGTCCTCGCCTGCCAGGTCTGTGAACGTAAACGTCATCCACGGCCACACGCGAATGTATTCCACTTCAACCTGCGGCACGCGAGCCGTCTCGCTCGTCACCCGGCCATAAATCCGCACCAGCGAAAGCGCCGGAATCTGCGCCGGATCCACTTGCAGCTTGGCCACAAAATCTCCGTCGCCGCTCTTCGCCACCAACATGATGTGGCAGTCAGTCATTCCGTCGAAGAAATGGTGCTGCACCAGCAGCGTCACATCTCCGCCTTTTTCTGCCGGCGGTGTAATGCCCCGCACAATTCCGAACCACGCCACCGATGCGCCTGTCTTCCCGTGGATCGTGTAGTTACCGCCGAACACCGTATCGTTGGTCTTCTCCGCGTCGCTCAGCCGCGCAAAGAAGGGCGCTTCTCTCGCACTGGGCCGGTACTCGCAGGTCGCCAGGGTGTCGGTCGGCTTCAACTCCTTCACCGTCTGTACGTCAATGGGAGTCTGCGCTGCAGCACCCAGGCTCGATGCGGCGATCGCGGCCATCGCCAGCCATCGCATGCAAATCGCCCATCCGGAACTTCGCGGGTGGCCTGGATGCTTCATATTGCAGGAAGTCTATCGCAAAATGGAAAAGCCGCCCATCGCTCCTCGCTTGGGCGGCCCACCTTGTTTTCTGATTCCTGACCCCTGAAACCTGGCCACTGCTCTTAGCAGCTCAGCACATCCTGCAGCTTGGTCAGCGTGCGGTGCAGGTCCTTGTCCGTACGGCGCTGTTCGTCGATCTTGCCGATCGAGTGCATCACCGTCGTGTGGTGCTTGTTGCCGAACTGGCGGCCGATCTCCGGCAGGCTCGCTTCCGTCATCTGCTTGGCCAGGTACATCGCAATCTGCCGCGGCACCACCACATTGCGCGAGTTGTTCTTCTGCTTCAGGTCCGCAACCCGCATGCCAAACTGTTCTGCAACCGCGCGCTGGATCGCTTCAATCGTGATCTTGCGCACCTGCATGTCGATGAACTGCTTCAGGCACTGCTGCGCCGCCGCCAGTGAAATCTCCATGCGGTTCAGTTGGCACCATGCAATCAGCCGCACCAGCGCGCCTTCGAGTTCGCGCACATTGGTCCGCACGTTCGACGCCACAAACAGCGCCACGTCTGTCGGCAGTTGCGCCTGTTCGCTTTCCGCTTTCTTCAGCAGAATGGCGACCTTGGTTTCCAGGTCCGGCGGCTGAATATCCGCGATCAATCCCCATTCAAAGCGCGAGCGCAGCCGCTCTTCGATCTCCGTCAACTCTTTGGGAGGCCGGTCTGAAGCAATGACCACCTGCTTCATGTTCTCGTGCAGCGCATTGAAGGTGTGAAAGAACTCTTCCTGCGTGCGCTCTTTCTGCGAGATGAACTGAATATCGTCGATCAGCAGCACCTCCACCGTGCGGAAACGGTCGCGGAAGCTGGTCATGCGATCGTTGCGGATGGAGTTGATCATCTCGTTGGTAAACTTTTCCGCCGATGCATAGCAGATACTTGCGGCTGGCTGCCTGCGCTTCACTTCGTGCCCGATCGCGTGCATCAGGTGCGTCTTGCCCATTCCCACGCCGCCATACAGAAAGAGCGGATTGTAGGCGCGCGAGGGGCGCTCCGCTACGGCCAGAGCCGCGGCCCGCGCAAACTGGTTTCCATTCCCGATCACGAAGTTGTCGAACGTGTAGCGCTGGTTGAGCTGCGCCGCAGTCGACCAGTCGAACCGGGCCTGCTCTGGTGAGCGCGCTGCGTTCAAGGGCGGCGCCGTGGGCGCATGCGACGGCACCGGGCCGAATCCGCCATCCTTCCGCTGCGGAGGAATCGACGGATCCTCTTCCGCGGTCACAAAGCATACGTCGTCAAACTCGAGCGACTGCAGATCGATCGCTTCCTGAATCAGGTCACCGTATTTGTCGCCGATGTGCTGAAACTCCGGCGAGGGCACGCGCACATAAAGTTTTCGCCCCGCGGCATGGCTGAATCGAGTTGGCTTAAGCCAGGTCTCGAACGATTGCCGCATGACCTTCTTCTCGAGTGCTGCGAGAATCTGAAGCCAGGGATTGAGCGCCGAAGTGGGCGTAGTCGCAAATGCCATCGTACAATCCTTGCTGATTCCGCCGGCGTTGCGCCGCGCGGTTCGTTTGTTATCTCGCAGGCAACGGCTTCTTCAGGGCGCAAGGCGGTGTCCTTTGCGTGCACCTTACATCGACCGGTTACCTGTCTACTACTGGTCCGCCTCGAAGGATTCAGCACCGAGGCCGTTGATTAAAATCCGATACGCAGAACGCTCGAAATTTCACATGAAATTACAAATGAAATTTCAGGAACGGTCCCGATAGTAGCACAAACCGAGACCGTTGCAATGCCCTATTCACACAAGTTTTCTGCGATCTCTTTGAGTTGCACCAAGGTTGGTGAAAGTCCGCGCAATGGTTACCCGCGTTACTGAAGTGTCTCACTCGCCGCGCGCGATTCACCGTACTTCTGCGGCACTCCTTTCAGCATACGACGAATCGCTCCACTCCCTTGCCACATCGTGAAAGCCGCTTGAGTGGCGTCCAAATTTTGCCTGAGATATACTTAAACAGTTGCTAACGAGCAGATTCTCTTTTGAAAACAGGAGCGGGTTACCATGCCCAAACGTACCTTTCAACCCAACCGCCGCCACCGTGCGAAAACTCACGGCTTCAGGTCGCGCATGAAGACCAACGCAGGCGCCGCCGTTCTCAGTCGCCGCCGCGCCGCAGGCCGCAAGCGTGTCTCCGTCAGCCCCGCGCATCGCGATTGATTCCCCGGCCGGTCCTTGCTTCGAGAGCTGCGCCGCCTGAACTGGAAACTGCCGCGCAGCGCAACCATCTGGATCGAGCCTCCCAAATGACTTCAGCTTCCAAGCCTGCCCAGCGTCAATCTCTAGCGAACTCGCGCCTGCGCAAGCACGCTGACTACGTGCGTGCCTACGAAGCGGGCCGCAAGCGCCAGTCCTCGGCCATGAGCTGGTTTCTTGCCCCGCAAATCATTGAGGGCGCAACTGCTCCGGCTGCTGCGCGCGTCGGCCTCACTGTCGGCAAAGTGATCGGCAAGGCCCACGAGCGCAACCGCATCAAGCGCCGCATGCGCGAGGCTCTCCGCCGTCACGTCGACCTTCTGCCTGCGGGATTCGATCTCATCCTGCACCCGCGCCGCGTTGTGCTCACCATGGAATTCGCGCAACTCGAGCGCGAGGTTTTGCGTATCCTTGAACTGGCCGGTACTGAGGCGGCACGTTCCGCCAGGCATTCCGCAACATCGGCAATAGCCCCCGGGCCGCACGCATCATGACGCGTATCTTGCTTGCACTGCTCGCTTTTTACAAGCGCTGGCTTTCGCCGGCGTTGCATTCGCTGAATCCCAGCAGCAGATGCAAATTTGTGCCCACGTGTTCCGAGTACGCTGCGGTCGCCATCGCCACCCACGGCCCGCTGCGCGGCTCTGCCCTCGCCGTCTGGAGATTGCTGCGCTGCCATCCTTTTACGCCGGGAGGATTCGACCCCGTCCCGCCCGCCCCAGCCCGGACAGCCTCGCCCTCCCTCCATCAGGCCCCCCATATTCAGGCCACAAACCATCGCACCGGGACTGTTTTCCCCCACGAACCGTTACCATAGGTAGAGCGGCTGCCCAGCGGGCTGCCCTCTCGAAACGATAGGAAGTTTCCTTTGCCCGAAGTTCACAATCCAAATCTGCAATCCCAGGGCTCCGGCAGCGGCGGCGGTGGCGGCGATATGCGCTCCACCATGGCCATGATGCTCATCGTGCTTGCCGCCTTCCTTGGCTATCAGTACTTCTATGCCAAGCCCAAGCCGCAAGAGCCTCCGCCCGCCGTTACGCAAACGCAGCCTGCTCCCCCCGCTGCTCCATCGGCTGCGGTTCCCGCGCCCAAGTCTCCGTCCGCCGCGCCCACTTCCAGCGCTACGCCGCAAATCACCGCTTCCGCCGTCACCACCACCACGGTCGAAAATGAACTCTTCAAGATTGAGTTCACCAATCGCGGCGCCCAGGTCGAACACTGGATCCTGAAGAAATACTTTGACTCGGCAGGCAAGCCCCTCGATCTCGTCCAGCCTCAGGCCGCGGCGCGCTTCGGGCTGCCGCTCTCACTCTTTACATACGATCCGGCGCTCACCACACAGCTTAATCAGGCTCTCTATCAGGTTTCGGTTTCGGGCGCCCAACCAACGGCAACGGGGAGCTTCCTGGCGCCCGCCTCCATCACCTTTCACTACGCCGCCAATGGCCTCGACGTCGTAAAGTCCTTCAGCTTCAACTCCTCCTACGTCGTTTCCGTTGACGCCCAGGTAAAACAGAATGGCGTCCCGGTCCGCGCTCTCGTCTCCTGGCCCTCCGGTTTGGGCGATATGCAGGAGTTGCAGCAGACGGGAATGTTGCCGTCGCAGACGCGAACCCCATCGTTCTTCGCCTGGTCGATTGACGGCAAGCAGGACTCGCAGGCAGCGTCCAAGGTCAGTGGCAACAACACGCTCGACGCGTCCTATCAGTATGCCGGCGACATGGATCTTTACTTTGCCTCGGTCTTTCTGCCCGACGCGCCCGATCGCGCCACTGTGGTTACCCTGCACAACGCCATCGAAATACCCAGCGATGCGACCGATCCGAGCAGCAAAAAGGTTCATATTGACGTGCTCGGCCTCGCCGTGGGCGATACCAGCGGCGACACGCGCCTGCGCCTCTTCGCCGGCCCCAAGGCTACCGACGTCCTCAAATCCATTCATGCCATCGGCGCGGATGGCAAAGCGGACGGCCCCAATCTCGAACCCCTCATCCAGTACGGCTGGATGACCATTGTCGCCAAGCCTCTCTACCTCCTGCTTCGCTTCATGGTCGAACACGGCATCGGCAACTGGGGTTGGGCCATCATTCTTTCCACGGTCATCTTCAACCTCACGCTCCTGCCCACGCGCCTGATGATGACCAAGTCGTCTCTCAAGATGATGCGCATCCAGCCCAAGGTTGACGCCATCAAGAAGCGCTATGCGAATCTCAAGGCCACCGACCCCAAGCGCGCCGATATGAACGCTGAGATGATGGCGCTCTACAAAACCGAAGGCGTGAACATGTATGGCAACTGCCTGCCCATGCTCGTGCCCATGCTTCTTCTGTGGCCCTACTTCCGCGTGTTGGAGTACACGGTGGAGCTGCGCCAGGCCCATTGGCTCTGGCTGCCTGACCTGTCGCAACCGGACCCAACGCACATTCTGCCCATCTTCATTATCGTGAGCATGTTTCTTACGCAGTACATGACCCCTTCGCCGGGCATGGATCCCGCCCAGCGCCGCATGATGGCCTTCATGATGCCGGTTCTCTTCGGCTTCATGCTCTGGCACTATGCTTCGGGACTGGCGCTCTATTGGGGCACCGGCAACATCATCATGCTGGCGATGCAATTCGGCATTAACCGCTCCCATTGGGGCAAGGAGATGCACGAAATCGCCAATCGCCGCGCCGCCAAAAAGCTCGGCTCCAACCCCAAGACCGTCCAGGGCAAACGGTAACGACAGTTCTCGATTCCCAGTGACCGCAAGGAGTCCAACAATCTCTGATCTCTGATCACTGACCACTGATCACTGAATGCTGTTCCCTAATCCCTGCTCCCTCATTTATCGTCAATGGCATATGGCTGCCACCGAGATCGTCGTTCCCCATCCCGCCGCTGAAGCCGAGGAAATCTATCGCCGCTGGATTCGCTTTCTTGACGAGGAGTTCCTGCGCCATTGCTCAATGGAGCGCCGCAGCGAAATCGTACGCGATCAGTTGACGCAGATCTATCTCGGCCGGCCCCACGGCGGCAAACTCAATCTCACGCTTACTTCAGAGTTGCCCGGCAACGTCGTCAATCTCTCCCTCGATCCAATGAACGTCACGCTTGAAGCGGAGCACTTTCCTGAAGTGGATCGTGAGCGCTTCGCGCGCCGCAAGCCCCTGCTCTGGTTCTGGCAAATGTTCGACCGCTCGCCCCTCGGCCTCAATCACTGGCTGGGCCTTCGTTTTCGCTGCATGCTCGGGCGCCACATCTTTGAGCATCTCGGCGCCGGAGTCAAGATCTATCACGGCGTCGATCTTACCTACGGATACAACCTCTCCATCGGCGACGGAGCCGTCATCCGCCAGCGCGCCCTCATCAACGATCGCGGCGGCATCAAAATCGGCAAGAACGCCATTATCGGTTCGTACACGCGCATCTATTCCTATTGGCACGACGCCGCGGATTACGAAAAAATCCGTCTTCAGCCCACCGTCATCGGCGACGGCGCCCACATCGCCAGTCACGCCATCGTGCTCGCCGGCCAGAACGTCGCGCCCGGCACATCCGTGGGCAGTTTCCCCGCCGATAGCGCCTGAGCAACAAGAGATGCGGCGCCGATCATTACGGCAAGTGAATCCGTCGCGGCAGCAAATACGTAAAGCCCGCCAGGATCTCCCATCGAGTCGATGTCGAGGTCAATCCGCGATCGAATGCGGCGTCGAAGACAAGGTCCTTGCTCGCGTTGTAATTCACGGCCCAGAGATTGCCAAAAGCATAGTTCCGCAAAAAAGGCTGCGTAAAATCCCATAGCTCTCCGGAAACACCGAACCTTTTTCCAACTCCGTGCGAAACCGAAAGCGTCTGCCCGAATTGCGCGCGTCGCGCGTCCGCATCGCTGTCAACTTCATTGAAGAGGTAGTTTGTGTCGTAGTGAAAGCCCTTCACGTCGGCGCTGAACAGCAGAATTGCCGAATTGGTGGCGCTGCCCATATCCAGGTCTGGAGTTCCTCCGTTCTGGACTTCGTGAAAATAGCTTGCCGAAACTGTCGGGCGCGCGCCTTCCCCCGGCCATAACACCCCTTGAACCCCCAGCGACACCCCTCCATCGCCATTTCTCGGTTCCGTATTGGAGTGGACGAACGGTTCGCTCGCCGCCAGCAACTCGATTCGGCGCGAAACTGCGAACTTGATCACCTCATTGAAATTCGTCTGCGAGCCGAACTCCGGCGAGTGCCACGCCGCCAGGAGCCCGCTCTCAAATTGCAGGTAGCCCATCGGCGTCAGCGTCGCGGGCGTCGAAACCGTCGGCCTTCCCGGATTGGCGGCTGGGCCGTCTTCTGCGGGGGCTGCCTCGCCGCCCTTCGCCCCACTCGTCTGAACCGGAGGACCGCCCGCCTTGCCGTCCGGCTGGGAAAACGCTCTTATCGAAAAGGGCAATGCGGAGGCGATCGCGATCAGGACGATAGCCCATTCGGAAATCACGCCGCGTTGAAGCACTCGTCGACTCAATCGCATCGTCCGCGAACTCAATGAATCATAATAAATTAGCGCTTGTTAAGTGGCCTTGAATAAGCCGGGCCCGCTCCTTCATTCACACCCTCTCCGCGGATCTCCACTGCAGGACTCCTGTTCATCCGTCACAGACCACCGCTCTCCGTCTTCTGTAGCATTCCTGCGCAGCCCTCCTCCATGCTTTTCAAGGCTCTTAGTGCGGCCGTGTACGGAATCGACGCCAACCTCATCGAGGTTGAGGTCGACTACAGCGGCGTGGTCACAGACCAGGACCACTTTCACACCGTTGGTCTGCCCGACGCCGCCGTCCGCGAGAGCCGCGACCGCGTCCGCGCCGCTATCAAAAACTCCGGCTACACCATCCCGCCCACCTTCATCACCATCAACCTCGCGCCAGCCGATCTCAAAAAAGAAGGTTCCGGCTTCGATCTGCCCATCGCCGTCAGCATTCTCGGAGCCTACGGCGCTCTGCATTCCAATGACCTCAGCCGCTTCCTCATGGTCGGTGAGCTCGGCCTCGACGGCGGCGTGCGCCCCATCCCAGGCATGTTGCCTGTTGCTATCCTGGCCCGCGAAAAGGGCATTGCCAACCTTATTCTGCCCGCAGCCAACGCCGCTGAAGCCGCGGTCGTCGAAGGCATCAACGTCTATCCAGTCTCTTCGCTCCTCGACGTGCTCGATCTGCTCAACACTTCGGTCGTCGGCGTCATTCAGCGCGAGCCATTTCGGGTTGCTACTCAAGATCTGCTCGGAAAGCTCGAAGAATTCACCGTCGACTTTCACGATGTCCGCGGCCAGCAAACCGCCAAGCGCGCCCTTGAAGTGGCCGCCGCCGGCAGCCACAACATTCTGATGATCGGCCCGCCTGGCTCGGGCAAAACCATGCTCGCCAAGCGCCTGCCCTCGATCCTCGCCCCGCTCACATTTGAGGAAGCGCTTGAAACCACCAAGATTCACTCCGTCGCGGGAGTTCTCGAAGCCGGTGCGGGCCTGGTCACTCAGCGGCCCTTTCGCTCCCCCCATCACACCATTTCCGACGCCGGCCTCATCGGCGGCGGCATGGTTCCGCGACCCGGCGAAGTCTCGCTCGCTCACAACGGTTTGCTCTTTCTCGACGAGCTTCCTGAGTTTCCGCGCAACGTTCTCGAAGTCATGCGCCAGCCGCTGGAGGATCACACGGTCACCATCGCCCGCGCCTCCATGACTCTCAGCTTTCCCGCCCGCTTCATGCTCGCCGCCGCCATGAATCCCTGCCCGTGTGGATACTTCAATGACAAGTCGCGCGAGTGCACATGCACTTTGCCCATGATCCAGCGTTACGTCGCCAAAATCTCCGGCCCTCTGCTCGACCGCATCGACATCCACATTGAAGTTCCGGCCGTTCAATATAAGGAGCTTCGCGGCGGCGCGGCAGCCGAAGGCTCGGCCCAGATTCGCACCCGTGTCCTGGCCGCCCGCGCGCGCCAGCGCGAGCGCTTCTCCAAAGCCAAAGAAAAAATCTACGCCAACGCCCAGATGACCACGCGCCAGATTCGCGCCTATTGCGAGCTCAGCCCCGACGCCGAACGCCTCCTCGAGCGTGCCATGCAGCAGCAGGGCCTCACCGCCCGTGCCCACGATCGCATCCTCAAAGTTGCTCGCACCATCGCCGACCTTGAAGCTGCAGAATCCCTCTCCGTCGCCCACCTCGCCGAAGCCATCCAATATAGAACGCTCGACCGCACCTACTGGGCTTAGCCTCCGCTCCTTCGCTCTTTCACTCACCCGTCCGTGCCATTACCTTTGAATCAAAATCGACTCAACGTCCCACTCTCTTCGCCGATATCCCGGCTAATATACATTTCACGTCCGCGGTCTTTTAAGCGGGGAGGCGCACGTGCAAGGGATCGCCCTTCAATCCGGTTGGGAGACCTTTCTTCTTGCCGCTCCTATTGTGGGCATGGTTCTCGTCGGCGTCTTCCGCCTCGATGAAATAGCGACCAATCACGGTCGCAGTCGCCCCAGGCTTCCCGGCAACGACGAAAACGGCCAAGTGCTCATGACCGACCCCGACGGGAGACCATGGAACCCTTCGGCAGGGGCGCCG
>Ga0335085_10002633_pt1 | contig 33093 bp, 30 predicted proteins | sample Lox_Sample_45_FD_206712 | JGI IMG/M metagenome (GOLD analysis project Ga0335085, IMG submission 206712) | Soil microbial communities from Loxahatchee National Wildlife Refuge, Florida, United States - Lox_Sample_4.5 | ecosystem: Environmental > Terrestrial > Soil > Wetlands | place: USA... | reverse complement strand
GCCGAACCAGCCCGCCAGCCTGGCAGACGCAGCCGCGCAACCCGCTCCCGCTGATCACCGCCACAAGGCTGCCGCGGAAAACGTCAAGCGGCCAGAGCTGTGGTGCGAGGACACCGCTTACAAAGCGGTCGGTGGCGTCGCCGGTGGGCTTGCCGTGTTGCGCAGACGCGCGCCCCAGCCGACCCCAACCGCCAGCGCCTCGCTTTACGACTTTGCCGCGCTGCGCGTCTCGTTGCCTCACGCCGCTAAAGTGAAAGCAGCGGTCTCGCTTCGGCTTGACCAGAGCGTCTTGAATTAACCTCGAATTTTATGGAAATGCCCGGCATTCGATGGTCAATTTGGCTTCAACAAAGCGAAGCGCGAGGGACCGGGAAATGTTGGGCGCATTTTTCACGCAGCGCGCATTATCAGTGGTTTGCGCATTGCTCGGCGGCTTTGGCGTGTTTTGCGTCATCTACAGTTTTTCGACACCGGACATCGCCGCTCAAGGGCTGATCCTGCTCGGCGCGGCGCTCGCCGTCAGCTACTTCTCGCCCGAGAAATAACGGCCATAGCCTAACCGGCGGGGGCGACGACCCCCCCGGGCTCGTCCCGGCGCTTCCCGGCGCCGATAAACAGTACCATCAATGCGGCGACGATGCACAACAGGCCCGACAGCATAAAGGCCTGGAGATAACTGCCGTAGGAAATCCGCAGCAACCCGCCGAGATAGGCCGCCGAGGCGCCGCCGACCTGGTGGATCACCGTGATCCACGCGACCATAATTCCCGTCCGCTCCTGGCCGACCACGCCGCTCAACAGCCGCACCGTCGGCGGCACGCCGGCGATCCAGTCGAGCCCGTAAAACACGCTGAACAGCGTCAGCCCGTAAAACGACATATCGAACGCGAAGGGCAGATAGAGCAGCGACAGGCCGCGCAGCCCGTAATACCAGAACAGCATATAGCGATTGTCGAACCGGTCGCTGAGCCAACCGGACACCGTCCCGCCGATAAAGCTGAACACGCCGGTCGCCGCGAGCAGCCCGGCACCGACCACCTCGGTCAGCCCGTGATCGACGCAGGCTGGGATCAGATGCGTGCCGATGAGGCCGTTGGTGGACGCGCCACAAACAAAATACCCACCTGCAATCAGCCAGAAATCCCGCGTGCGCGCCCCTTCGCTGAGGGCCCGGAATGCGGCTGCCACTGGATTTCCCTGCGGCGGCTTCACCGGCTGCGGTCCGCGCGGGTCACCGTATTGCCCCAACCCCAGTTGCTCGGGCCGCTCGCGCATCAGCAGGATCAGCACCGGCACGAAGGCGATCAGCACCACGCCCAGCGCCACCGACATGACCCGCCACCCCGCATGCGTCGCGACGGCCGCCATGCTCGGCAGAAAGACGAGCTGGCCGGCGGCATTGGCGGCGGTCAGCACGCCCACCACCAGCCCGCGCCGCGCCTGGAACCAGCGCGCCGCGATATAGGCGGCGAGATAGGCGCCGATAAACCCGCAGCTGACTCCGACCACGACACCCCAAAGCAGCACGAGCTGCCAGGAATGGAGCATCAGCGGCGAGACGGCGACGGCCGCGGCAGTCGCGGTCATCGCCAGCGACATCGTCCGCCGCACACCGAAGCGGTCCATCGCCGCCGCCGCGAACGGCCCGATCGCGCCGTAAAGCAGAAGATTGACGCTGACGGCGAACGAAATCGTCGCGCGCGACCAGCCGAACTCGTCTTCCAACGGCACGATCAGTATGCCGGGAGCGGCGCGCACCCCGGCGGTGATCAGGATCAGCACAAATGTGACCGCGGCGATGACCCAGGCGTAATGCACCCTGCCCGCGGCGCGCGGCGCGGCCGCCGTCACTCCAGCGGCTCGGTGCCGGCGATCTCGATCCCGAACCCGCCGAGCCCGACATAGGTGCGCGCCCGCGTCGATAGCAGGCGGATCGAGCTGATCTGCAAATCGCGCAGAATTTGCGCGCCGATCCCGATCTCGCGCCATTGCTTGTTGCGCTCGATCTCCGACGCCGTCTCGGCGCCGACGCCGCGCGTCGGCACACCGGAGACGCCACCGCGCAAATAGACGAGCACGCCGCGCCCGGCCTGCTTGAAACGCTCGATCGAGGCGTGAATCGGCTTGGCGCCGCCAAACACGTCATCAATGACATTTGCACGGTGCAGCCGGGTCGGCACGTTGCGCCCGTCGCCGAGATTGCCATAGACAAAGGCGTAGTGGTGCACCTCGTCGAACGGCGTCACGTAGATATAGCCGGCATATTCGCCCAGCTCGGAGTTCACCTTGAACTCATTCACCCTGGTCACGAGTTTCTCGCGCGCCTGGCGGTAGGCGATGAGGTCGGCGACCGCGATCCGTTTCAACTGATGATGTTTGGCGAAGGCGGCAACCTGCTTGCCGCGCATCACCGTGCCGTCATCATTGACCAGCTCGCAGATCGCCGCCACCGGCTCGATGCCGGCGAGCTTGCAGAGATCGACCGCCGCCTCGGTATGGCCCGAGCGGATCAGCACGCCGCCATCCTTGGCGATCAACGGGAAGATGTGGCCGGGGCGGACAAAATCGGCCCGCCCGGTATTGTTGTTGGCAAGCGCCCGCACGGTTAGCGTGCGCTCCTCGGCGGAGATGCCGGTCGTGGTGCCGTGCCGGTAATCGACCGAGACGGTAAAGGCGGTGCCATGGATCGCGTCGTTCTCCGCGACCATCGGCTGCAACGCCAGGCGCTTTGCGACCTCGCCGGTCAGCGGCGCGCAGACGATGCCGCAGGTATGGCGGATGATGAACGCCATCTTCTCCGGCGTCGCGTGCGCGGCGGCGATGATCAGATCGCCTTCGTTTTCACGGTCATCGTCATCGGTGACGACGACGATATCGCCGCGGCCAAAGGCCTCGATCGCGTCGCGGACGCTTGCCTTCGCTGAATCTGTCACGTGCCTTGCCTAACCCGCCCTGAACCCGTTGGCGGCGAGGAATTGCGGGTTTCCCTCGCGCAGCTTGCCGATTGTCAGCTGCCATAATATCGCGCGCGCGGCCTTTTGTTGCGATGGGGAAGTTTCGAAAGCTCCGTTGCGCAGATCGGCGGCAAACCGCCCCAGCATCTCCCTCCCCCGCTGGCACGGAAGGGTCGGGATAGGGGCTTGATCGTAGAATTCAGCGAGCGCCGCCTCCACCGCCCCTCGCCCCTCACCGCCGATTTCGCGCGATGCCATAGCTATCACCGTTGCGATGAGATGCGCGTCGCGGCGTCGGTCAGCCGGGAGCAGCGGCGCCAGTTCGTCGAGCAGCGTCTCGCGCGCCAACTCCAACAGATCGCAATTTGTCGGCAAGTCGCTAAAAGGGCCTAACGGCGCGAGCGTTTCCCCGCGAGCGGGGAAGAGTTGGGGCGGGCGTTGATTACCATCGATCAGCATCAATAATTCAAGGTCGCATTCGGTCGCACGCCGGCCGGTGATCGCGGTTGACAGACTCCGCGACCCGCCGATGAGAAACCGGTCGCTTTGCTGCAAAGCGATGATCGCCCAGCGGATATTCGCGTAAACCTCCCAGAACTTGACCCGCTCGGGATCGAGCAACCGACCACTCGCGGCCTCGTAACCCCGATAAAACGGGACACGATCGGCGATCCCGCCGGCCTCGCGATCGAGCCGGCCAAACCGCCAGCCCTTGCAGCAAAACCAGCCGATATCCTCGTCCGAATCGCCCCAGCCGGCGAATTCCCAGTCGAGGATCGCGGTCAGCGCCTTGCCCTCCAACAGGTAGTTGCCGGTGCGGAAATCGCGATGGCACAACACCGGAGGCAACGGCTCCGGCAAATGCGTCTCGGCCCAGCGCAGCGCCCATTCCAAAACCGGACGCGGGTTCGGATGCGCGTCGAGATACGTGCGAAACGCGGCGATCGCCGGAAGAGGCCCGTCATAGGGTGGCAGAAAATCGAGGTCATTGCGCGGCGGGCGCACCTTCTGGAGGCGGGCCAATTCGCGCCCCAGCCTCTCAGCGAGCGCCGGCCGCGCCGCCTCCAGCGCCGGATCGAGAGTAATCGGCCGTCCCGCCGCACTGCCCGCGACAAAACGCATGACAAAAAACGGCTTGCCGATCGCCGCGGTATCGGTGCAGGCGAAAAGTGGTTCCGGTACCGTGACGCCGGCGGCGAACACCGCCCGCAACACGCGAAACTCCTCGACCCGGCCAAGGCTCGACGGCACGCCGGTCGCGGCGTCGGTGCGTACGACAAGGCGCTGCGTGCCGTCGAGCGAACCGCCCTCGAATGTCGCGTCGACGCCCCAATTCTCCTGAATCGCGCCACCGTCGAGCAGCCCGACACGCGCGATCTCGACCGCCTCGGCGCCGCTCGCCGCCTTCAGAAACGCGGCGAGCGCTCGCTGTCTGTCGCGAAGCCCAGTTTCAGATGGCGGCAATGCCGTGGCCGCCATCGACCGCGAGACAGGCGCCGGTCATATAGGCGCTGGCCGGCGAGGCAAGGAACAGCAGCGCCCCGCCCAGATCCTCGACCTGACCGACACGCTTCATCGGCACGCGTGCCGCCAATTTCAGCCCTGCCTCGCTCATCAGAAAGTCGCGGTTGAAGTCGGTAATGACATAGCCAGGCGCGATTGCGTTGACCCGGATGTTGTAGCGCGCCAACTCCATCGCCATCGCGCCGTTGAGATGCAACAGCCCGGCCTTGGCCGCGAGATAGCTCGGCACGCGCGCGATCGTCCGCGTGCTCAGCACCGAAGCAATATTGATGATGCAGCCGCCGTGCTTGCGTTCGACGAGATGATGCGCGAACTCGCGCGCCATTATCCAGGCGCCCTTGAGGTTTGTGTCGACGACATGGTCCCAGTCTTCTTCCGTGTGCTCGAAAAACGGCTTCGAGACCACGACGCCCGCATTGTTCACCAACACCGACAGCGGCCCCAGACCCGCCTCGACGCTGCTGAGAGCGGCGACGATGCTGTCGCGGTCGGTGACGTCGAGCGCAACGGCCAAACAGCTTCCACCGCGTTCGCGGATCGCGGCACAAGCCTGCTCGAGCCGGTCGGTGCGCCGCGCCGCCAGCGCCACCTTGGCGCCGGCCGCTGCCAGCACCTCGGCGAGATGCAGCCCGATCCCGCTCGACGCGCCAGTGACCAGCGCCACCTCATCGGCAACGGAGAAACTCGGTAATTCGGTCACGGCCGTGTCCCCCCACCCCAACCCTCCCCCGCCAGCGGGGGAGAGAGTCGGCAAGCGCACCGACGCGCCCCTTCCCCCGCTGGCGGGGGAAGGTTGGGATGGGGGCCATTGGTGCCGGTCCGCAGAATCACCCCACAGCCTCCCTCGCCTGCTCACGCAGCGCGTATTTCTGGACTTTTCCGGTCGAAGTCTTTGGCAGCGGCCCAAACACGACTGTCTTCGGTGCCTTAAAATGAGCGAGGTTGGCGCGGCAGAACGCGATGATCTCGGCCTCCGTCACCAGCGACGCATCGGGCTTCAGCGTCACGAACGCGCAGGGCGTCTCGCCCCATTTTTCGTCGGGACGCGCAACCACCGCGGCCTCCATCACCTGCGGATGGCGGTAGAGCACTTCCTCGACTTCGATCGACGAGATGTTTTCGCCACCGGAAATGATGATGTCCTTCGACCGGTCCTTCACCTCGACATAGCCGTCAGGGTGCATGACCGCGAGATCACCGGTGTGGAACCAGCCGCCGGCAAACGCCTCGCCGGTGGCGTCGGGGTTGGTCAGATACCCCTTCATCAGCGTGTTGCTGCGCACGACGATCTCCCCAATCGTCGCGCCGTCCGCCGGCACGTCGCGCATGGTCGCCGGGTCGACGGCCCGCTGGCGGTCGAGCGTGATCGTCTGCACGCCCTGTCGCGCCATCTTGCCGGCGCGTTCGGCCAATGGCAGCGCGTCCCATTCGTCCTGCCAGGCACAGACCGTCGTCGGGCCGTAGCTTTCGGTGAGGCCGTAGAGATGGGTGACGCGGAACCCCATGCGCTCCATCGCCTCGATCACAGGCGAGGGCGGCGCCGCGCCGCCGGTCGACGCCTCGACGATGTGACCGAATCGTCGCTTCACGCTGTCGGGCGCATGCACGAGCATGTTGAGGACGATCGGCGCGCCAGATAGATGCGTTACCTTGTGCTCGGCGATCGCCGCGAAGATCAGCGCCGGATCGACCCGCCTAAGGCAGACATGCGTGCCGGCGACCGCGGTCACGCCCCAGGTGTAGGTCCAGCCGTTGCAGTGGAACATCGGCAAGGTCCAGAGATAGACCGAGCGAGGCCCCAGCCCGAACAGGATCGCGTTCCCCATCGCATTGAGGAAAGCGCCGCGATGGTGATAGACAACGCCTTTCGGGTTGCCCGTGGTGCCCGAGGTATAGTTGAGCGCGATCGGCTCCCATTCATCGGCCGGCGGCGCCCAGGCAAAATCCGGATCACCCCCAGCCAGAAATTCCTCGTATTCGATATCGCCGAATTGCATCGGTCCCGGTCCGTCGGCGATCTCGACCACCGGTAGCTTGCGGTCCAGCCGCCCGAGCGCGTCCCTAACGACCGGCGAGAACTCCCTGTCGGCGACCAGCAGTTTCGCCTGGCCATGATCGAGGATGAACGCGATCGCGGCCGCATCGAGCCGGTAATTGAGCGCGTTCAGCACAGCACCAGTCATCGGCACCGCGTAATGCGCCTCAAGCAGCGCCGGCACGTTGGGCGCCAGCACCGCCACCGTATCGCCGGCGCCGATGCCGCGCCGCGCCAGCGCCGAGGCAAACCGCCGGCAACGCGCGCCGAACTCGCGCCAGGTAAATCGCCGCTCGCCATCGATGACCGCGAGCTTGTCCGGGTAGACGGCCGCCGTGCGCGCGAGGAACGACAGCGGGGTCAACGCCGCAAAATTCGCGGCGTTCTTCGCCAGATGCGAGGCCTCGTAAAAACTCATCTCGGCATCCTTAGGGAAGCGACGGCGGCAGATCAATTCGAAAGAACAGCCGAGTCCGGCCGGCATAGGGACCTATTCCGACAAGGACGCCGCCATTGGCGAGGATGACGCGACGCGAGGCCTCGTTGTCGTCAAAGCAGGTGATGGTGAGCCGGCGCAAGCCCACCTCGTGCGCCACCGGCAACATAAGGCGCAACGCCTCGGTCGCATAACCGCGACCCCGCTTCCACCGCACCACGGCATAGCCGATATGGCCGCTGACCTGCGGCGGCAACTCTTCTGTGCCGGGCTGGAAACGCAAATTGATGCTGCCGCAGAAATCGCCATCGTCGACCCAAAAGGTGCGCGACGGCAAGCGCGGCACAACTTCGCCGCTCGCGAGCAAAATGGTGCCATCCTGGCGTAACAGCTCCTCGATCAGTGCCGCCGGATCGCGGCGAAAGATCGCGAGCTGCTCGGCCGAAACGTCCCGCGTCGTATCCGGCGACCAGCCGGCCTCCAGCGCCGCCACGTAACCGCCGATCCGGTCGAGACTTGGCGGCACCAGCCGCAGCGTCACGCTGCCATCAGCGACGCCACTCGTTCGCGGTGCCAGGTGGCATCGCCAAACGCGACCTCGCTCCCCTTGGCGCGCTTCATATAGAGATGGAGATCGTGCTCCCAGGTCATGCCGATGCCGCCATGCAGCTGGATGCCGGCATTCGACACCTTGCGGCTGGCATCCGAGGCGTAGGCCTTTGCCATCGACACCGCGAGCGGCGCATCGGGCTGCTTCTCGTCGATCGCCCAGGCAGCGTAGTAAGTCAATGACTTGGCATTCTCTACTTCAACCAACATATCAGAACATTTGTGCTTGACGCCCTGGTAGCTGCCAATCGGCTTGCCGAACGCAACGCGCAGCTTGGCGTAATCGACCGTCATCTCCAACACACGCTGCGCGCCCCCGCACATCTCCGCCGCGAGCGCCACCGCCGCCGCATCATAGACCCGCCCCAGCGCCGGCCAGCCCTGATGCATTTCACCGAGCAGCGCGGTTTGCGGCACCCCCAGATTGTCGAGCCGCATCTCGCATAGCTTGCGCGTCTCGTCGATCGACGGCATCAGTGTGATCGACAGGCCCGCCGTATCTTTCGGCACGAGAAACAGGCTGACCCCGTCTTCCAGCGTGCTGCCGTCGCGGGTGCGCGCGGCCACGACGATGACGTCGGCGAGATGTGCATCCGGGACAAACAACTTCGTCCCGGACATCGTATAGCCGCCGCCCGCCGCGCGCGCAGACAGCATGATCCCCGAAGCATCCCAGCGCGCATTGGGCTCGATCGCGGCAAGCGTCGTTTTGAGGCTGCCATCGGCGATCCGCGACAGATATTCCCGCCGCTGCACCGGCGAGCCAGCCTCGCGGATCGCCGCGCCGCCAAGCAGCGCCGTCGCCAGATAGGGCCCCGGCATCACCGCGCGGCCCATTTCCTCCATCAGCACGACGAGATCGACTAGCCCCAACCCCGCACCGCCATCCTCCTCGGCGAAATTGATGCCGAGCCAGCCCTGCTCGGCGATCTGCGCCCAGAATTCGGGCGTCACCGCTTCTGGCGTTGCCATCCGCTCGCGCACGAACTTCGTCGTGCAGGCGGCATCGAGAAATTTGCGCGCCGTGTCGCGCAAGAGCTGCTGTTCTTCGCTAAAGCCGATGTCCATCGCCCTTACCCCTTCGGCAAGCCAAGCACGCGCTCGCCGATAATGTTGCGCTGGATTTCGCTGGTGCCGCCGGCGATCGCGTATTGCCGGGCGCCCATGACGCGGTGCGCCCAACGGCCGGCATCAGGCACCGCCTCGGTCGCGCCCTCGATCGTCGCGTAGGGGCCAAGCAGTGTTGAGGAGGCGTCGGCGATGCGCTGCGCCAGCTCCGAGCCGAACAGCTTGAGGATCGAGCCTTCCGGCCCCGGCGGCTCGCCGCGCAGCCGGCGCGTCAGGCCGCGCAGCCGCGTCACCTTGAGCGCCTGCGCCTCGATCGCGAGCTGCGACAGCATCTGGCGCACATGGCTTTGGCTCCAGGCGGGTTCCTGCCGCGTCGGGAATTGTTTGGCGAGTTCGATGAGGCGGGCGATCTGCGCCGCGTGGTCGCGCCCCCCGGCGCCGCCGCGCTCGAACATCAGCGTCGTGATCGCGACCTTCCAGCCTTCGTTGATCTTGCCGACGACATTCTTCTTCGGCACGACCACGTCCTCGAAGAACACCTCGTTGAAATGCCGGTGACCGTTGAGCAGCACCAGCGGCCGCACGGTGATGCCCGGCGTCTTCATGTCGACCAGAAGGTAGGTGATGCCCTGGTGTTTGGGCGCTTCGGTATCGGTGCGCACCAACAAGAAACACCAATCGGCCCAATGCGCGCCCGAGGTCCATACCTTCTGGCCATTGACGACAAAATGATCGCCCTTGTCGATCGCGCGGGTACGCAGACTGGCGAGATCGCCACCCGCGCCCGGCTCGGAAAAGCCCTGGCACCAGCGTTCTTCGCCGGCGAGGATCGGTTGCAAATGGCGCAGTTTCTGCGCTTCGGTGCCGAGCTGGATCAGCGTCGGCCCGAGCAGATTGAGCGCGCTGTGGCCGGGGAGGATCGGCGCGTGCGCGCGGAAATATTCCTCGTCGAAGATTACCTGCTGGATAAAGCTGGCGCCGCGGCCGCCATATTCCTTGGGCCAGGAAATCCCGACCCAGCCAGCGGCGTACATCTTCTTCTGCCAGGCGACGCGCTTCTCCAGCGTCTCGCGGTCGGGCGCGACACGCGAATCCTGCGCGTCCTCAACCTTGAGGTCGTCCGTCAGATTAGCATCGAGCCAGGCGCGGAACTCGCGCCGAAATTCGGCATGTTCCGGGGCATCGGCGAAATCCATGGCGTTCTCCCTGACCGACTTTTGCAGCTTACACGAGGTCTACATCGACGTGTTGGGTCGCGGCTTTTGCCAGCCGCCCATCTCTTGTCACCAAAGTCGCTCCGAGGCTTTCGGCTAACGCCAAATAGGCAGCATCGTATGCGGTAAAATTATTCCGCAATTCCCAAATTCGCGGCAATAGCGGGTAATGCGGGTACCGCAGCAATCGCAAAGCTGCCAAGTCACGAAGAGATGCCCAGCCGCGCTCAGGCTCCACTTGTCGGTGTACGACATGGCGGCGGAAGACTTGGGTCACTTCAAGATCGATGAGATGCGGCGCGTGCAGCGTCTTTCCGGATTGGAAAACTCGCAGCCGAAGAGATGCCGCGTCCGCCGTCCTCAGTAGGAAATCCGCCAACACTGAGGCGTCGATAACGATCACCGAGAGTCGCGCTCTTCTCGTATCAACGCAGCCGAGGATACGTCGGGATCAACATGGGAGCGACTTTCGACACGATCCAACCACTCTTCGAGGGTTGGCAAGTCGGCGACCCGACCAATTTCATCGAGCAGGTAGTCTGATAGCGACCTGCCCTGTTTAGCCGCGCGCGATTTGAGCTTCCTGTGAAGCTCGTCTGGAACATTGCGGATTTGGATCATCACAGACATGTGCAGCACATTAAAACATGTGATGCACATGCACAACCCACCGATCAGAACTCCGCGTCGAGTTCGGGCATTTCCTCGGGTTCGGCTTTGGCCGCCTCAATCCATTCCCGCATCGTCTGCAGGTTCATGACCTGCTCGCAATAAGCCTCGGCTTCCGGCGGCAGCTTGACGCAATAGGTGCGGAAGCGCGTGCACACCGGCGCGTACATCGCGTCGGCAATTGTCGGTTTTTTGCCGAATAGGAACGGTCCGCCGTATTTCGCGAAGCAATCGTGCCAGATCTTCAGGATGCGGTCGATATCAGCCTGCGCCGCCGACCACACAACAAACCCCGGCTTCACGCTCTTCAGATTGACCGGCAGCGCCGAGCGCAGCGCGGCAAAGCCCGAATGCATCTCGCCGCAGATCGCCCGGCAATGCGCCCGCGCCGCCGGATCTTTCGGCAGCAGGCCCGCGCGCGGAAATTTCTCGTGCAGGTATTCGCCGATCGCCAGCGTGTCCCAGATGGTCACCCCGTCATGATCGAGCGCCGGCACCAGAATCGACGACGACTGCAACAGCAGTTCGGCACGCACCGACGGATCGTCGGCCGACACCGTCTTCTCGTCGAAATCGAGCCCCGCCCATTTCGCCATCAGCCAGCCGCGCAGGCACCACGACGAGTAGTTCTTGCTGCTGATCGTAAGAACGGCTTTCGCCATGGCGGCAACCTTCGGGGAGACCCTGCAGCCAATCTAACAGGCTTTGGCGACACGGCAAAACCCGGGCCAGCATGTCGCGGCTCGAAAACAAATTTGCAATGCTGCAAAGCACAAAGTATCTCGCACCGCAGCGCAACCCGCATTATCTTGTAGCCTAGGCTTATTACCCGGTTTCGGTTCGACGGCCCCGTAGCGGTTTCCCTCGCCACTCGGCAACTAGCGTTCGGAGCGGTAAGCGCACGGTGCTGTACCAGTTCTACCAGAATTACGCCGACGGTCTCGCTCCGTTGCAAAGCATGGCGGCTTCGTTTGGCGACATGTTCGGCCGGCCCTGGTTTGGCCTGCCGCAGACCCAGTTTCAGCGCGGCTTTGCGGCAGCGTGTCAGATGTTCGCCGAGGGACGGCTGTCGCATCACCGGCCACCCTTTGGCATAGACCAGGTCAAGATCGGCAACGGCACCGTGCCGGTGATCGAAGAGAAAATCCGCGTCACGCCGTTTTCGACATTGCTGCGTTTTGCCAAGGAGACGCCGCAGCCCCAACCGCGCGTGCTGCTGGTGGCGCCGATGTCCGGCCATTTCGCGACGCTCCTGCGTCACACCGTGCGGGTCATGCTTCCCGAGCACGATGTCTACATCACCGATTGGCACAACGCGCGGGACGTGGCGCTTTCCGCCGGCGAGTTCGACTTTGACGATTTTATCGACCACATCATCCAGTGCCTTGAGGTGATGGGACCGGGATCGCATGTGGTCGCGGTGTGCCAGCCGGTAGTCGCGGCGCTCGCCGCGGTTTCGTTGATGGCGCAGACCGGTCATCCCTGCCAGCCGCGCAGCATGACGCTGATGGCCGGGCCGATCGACACGCGAATCAAGCCGACCAAGGTCGACGATCTGGCGATGGAGCATCCTATCGCGTGGTTCGAGGCCAATCTGATCAGCCGCGTCCCGATGCAGCATGCCGGCGCCTATCGACGCGTCTATCCCGGTTTCTTGCAGCTCACCGCATTCATGGCGATGAATCTCGAACGCCACATCCGCGCTTTCGCGCAGCAATACGAGAACCTCGTCGACGAGGACGACAAGAAGACCGCCACCCACCGCGCCTTCTATGAGGAATACTTCGCGGTCATGGACCTGCCGGCGTCGTTCTACCTGCAGACCGTCGAGCGTATCTTTCAGAACCACGAATTGGCCCGCGGCGCGCTGGTTTCACGCGGCCGCAAGATCGAGCCGGCGGCGATCCGGCGCACCGCGCTGCTGACCGTCGAGGGCGAGAACGACGATATCTGCTCGATCGGCCAGACCCTCGCAGCGCAGGAACTCTGCAAGTCAATCCTGCCGATCCGCCGCAACCATCATCTGCAAACCGGCGTCGGCCATTACGGCGTGTTTAGCGGCCGCCGCTGGGCCACCGAGATCTATCCCCGCGTCCGCCAAATCATCCAGTCGAACAACTGACGCGCGGCAGCAAGCTCATATAGGCTGGGCGATCGAACTCGGACACGCATGACCCAATTGATCCTCACCGGCGGGCGGATCATCGATCCGGCGAACGGGCGCGACGAAATTGCCGACATCGCCTTCAAGGATGGCAAGGTCAGCGAAATCGGCCGCGAGCTACCGCGCCGCGATGCCGAAACGGTGGATGTCGCCGGCAAGATCGTGACACCGGGCCTCATCGACCTGCATACACATGTCTATTGGGGTGGCACTTCGCTTGGGGTCGACGCGGCGGCGATAGCAAAATCCTGCGGCACCACGACCTTTATCGATGCGGGCAGTTCGGGCCCCGGCAATTTCCATGGCTTCCGCCGCCACGTGATCGAACCGTCGCCGGTGCGCATCCTGCCGATCCTCAACGTCTCGCATGCCGGCATCTTTGCGTTCTCGGCAACGGTGATGGTTGGTGAATGCGCCGACCTGCGGCTGCTCGACCCGCGCGATTGCGTACGCGTGATCAATGCGAATCGCGACCTTATCGTCGGCGTCAAGGTCCGGGTCGGCCGCACCGCCGGCGGCAATTCCGGCATCGCGCCGCTCGACATCGCGATCGAAGTCGCGGAAGAGGTCGGGCTGCCGGTGATGGCGCATCTCGACAACCCGCCGCCGTCGCGGCTCGAAGTGCTTTCGCGGTTACGCAAGGGCGACATTCTCACCCATTGCTTCCGGCCGTTTCCCAACGCACCGGCTGGGCCGGGCGGCCGGGTGCGCGAGGAGGTCGCTGCGGCACGCGAGCGGGGTGTGATCTTCGATATCGGGCATGGCGGCGGTTCGTTCGGCTTTCGCACCGCGGAGGCCATGCTGGCGGCCGGGTTTCTGCCGGACGTGATCAGCAGCGATATCCATCAGCTGAGTATCAACGGCCCGGCTTTCGATCAGATCACCACAATGTCAAAGCTGTTGTCGCTGGGGATGCCGCTCAATGACGTGATCCGCGCCGGCACGATCAACGCCGCTAGGGCGGTCGGCCGCGCGGATATCGGCCATTTCGGCGTCGGGGCCGCAGGTGACGCGACGGTCATCGAGCTTGCCGAGGGCGCGTTCGACTACCGTGACGTGCTCGGCGAAACGCGGCGAGGCCGCTCACGGCTTAGGGCGAGCGGCCTCGTTGTCGACGGTAAGCTGTTCAGGTGACGCGAAAGGCGCCGTTAATCCAACAGGGCTATTTCGCGGCGCGAAGCGCGTCTGTGTCGCGATAGATCTGCAGTCGGGTGACCCGGAGACCGGGAACGCCGTAGCGGTCAATCGAGCGCTGCCAAGCGAGGAATTCCTCGACCGAGAGGTTGTAGCGCCGGCAAGCTTCCTGCAGGCTGAGCGCGCCGCTGCGTACTGCCGCGACGACGATTGCCTTGCGCCGGACCACCCAACGCTTGGTGTTGGGTGAAGGAAGGTCGACGACCGGCGCGACGGGGTACTCCGAAACGCCGACGGGATCGAGATTGGCCATATCTTTAAGCACGTGGTTGCTTTTCATGCTGCCGAAAATAGCGGGCTCGCCTTAATTAAATACTAAACGGGGAGCCCTGTTACTTATAGTTAAGAAGCAGGAATTGTGCTTAAAATCTTTCTAAAAATTTGATACAATCATTAATTACTTTGGGAACGGCATTAACTTCAACAATTTTCCAAAACGATAGGCGTTATTTGATTTAAAGCCCTTGCGTCGGCTTCCTGTAGTTGCCGCTGTCGTGGGCATGACAAATGTGGAGCAATCGAGAAAAAACCAACAAGCCGCCATGTCAGGATATGCATGGTTGCATGAGATTCTCGCAGTTGATCGGGTGAGGAGCGATTCATATACTCCGCCGCCGTCGTCAACGGGGGTTCGGTGAGCAGGATGCGGCCCGTATTGCCGGAAGATTATCGACCGTCTGAAGACGAAGAATTTATGAACCCCCGACAGACCGAGTATTTCCGGCAGAAGTTGCTCCGCTGGCGTTCCGAACTTCTCGCAGATTCTGCCGAAACTTTGCGCAGTCTTCAGGAAGAAAGCCTCCTGAAACCCGATCTGACAGACCGGGCCTCGCTTGAAACCGAACGGGCGATCGAATTGCGGACCCGCGACCGCGAACGCAAGTTAATCTCCAAAATAGACGCCGCGTTATCGCGGCTCGACTCCGGCACCTACGGCTATTGCGAGGAAACCGAGGAGCCGATCGGCATTCGTCGGCTCGAAGCACGGCCGATCGCAACGCTGTCGATCGAGGCGCAGGAGCGCCACGAACGCATGGAACGCACCCATCGGGACGATTGAGTCGACCCAGAGAATTAGTACCGGGTAAACTTTGATTAACCTTCCGTTAGCGTAGGCCCCGTGAGAATGCATTAGAAGCGGCTCGCCCGAAAGGGAACGAGCCAGAGCATCGAGGCTCACAAATGGTCGCCTACAACCTCGCGGCCCGTCGTTTAAAAAACTGGGGCGCGGTTCGCCGTCGGCCGGTATGGGTCGGCATCTTGGCCCAGGTCGCAGTGATTCTCGCCGCGATTGGTGCCGGCATTTTTGTTCTTTATGCCGCCGAGGTGATTTCCGGCGTGCGGGTCGTCGCCGTTGTCGTGGCGATCATCGCGGTAGGCGGCCTGGCCGGCATCGCGGCGATTGCGGCGTTGTGGGTGGATGGCGGGCTTGACCGCCGCGTTGATATTCTGAGCGAGGCGCTCGAGGCCTCCCCTGACGCGCAGCTCATCGTTGCACCGGACGGCCGCGTCGCCTTCGCCAACAGCGCATTCACCAGCCAGTTTGCCCCCGAAGGCGGCCCGCCGCTCGACCGGCTCGCCGGCGCGATCGCCGATCTGGAGGCGGGCATCGATTTTCAGCGCCTGCGTACGCAGGCAATGGCCGGCGCGCGCGCCATCGCGGCGGTGCCGCTCAACGATGCGCGAGGCACCGCGCTCGGCTGGTTCAATGTAGCCGTCAACCCTATTCCCGGCCGCCCCGGCTACAGTTTCTGGCACATCCAGGACATCTCCGCCCGCCACGAGATGGAGCGGGTGATCCGCGAGGAGCGCAACCGCCTCGTCGACTTTCTTGACGAGGCGCCGATTGGCTTCTACTCGGTAGACGCGGATGGCCGATTTTTGTTTGTCAACCCGACCTTGGCGCGCTGGCTCGGCGCGACCCCGGTCGAGCTGGTCGGCGGAGATGCCCGGCTCGAAGAATTTCTCGCTGCGCCGCCGGTTTCCGGTGCCTTGCCCTCCGACCCGTTTGGTGGCCGCGCGGGCGACGCGCCGCGCGGTGAGGTCGTGCTCCGCAGCCGCGACGGGCGCGTCATCCACGCCTGGATCGGGCAGAGCGTGGTGGGCTCCGGCGACGCACTGCGCACACATTCGATTGTCCGCGACCTCACTCCTGAGCGCGAATGGGAAGCAGCGCTGCGCCTATCGCGCGAGCGGTTCCAGCGGTTTTTCGCCAACGCGCCGATCGGCATCGCGCTGATCGACCGTTTTGGCCGCCTGGAAGAGGCCAACCGAGCACTCGGGGAGCTGTTCGGCACGTCGCAAGGCGACCTGATCGGCCAGCCGCTGATCGGCTTCCTCAACGAGGAGGATCGCCGCGAATTGGTGGTCAAGCTCGCCGCGGCCGCCGAGGGAACGACGCCTTCGGGGCCGATCGAGGTCCGCATCAAGGGACTGCGCGACCGAACCTGCGTGCTGTTTCTCGGCCGGCTCGACGGGTTTGAGGGCAGCGACGGCGGGCTGATGCTGCATTTTATCGATGTCAGCGAGCAAAAGAGCCTCGAAACGCAATTCGCCCAGTCGCAGAAAATGCAGGCGGTAGGGCAATTGGCCGGCGGCGTCGCGCATGATTTCAACAATCTGCTGACCGCGATGATCGGTTTTTGCGATCTGTTGCTGATGCGGTTCAAGCCCGGTGACCCGAGCTTCGCCGACATCATGCAAATCAAGCAGAACGCCAACCGCGCCGCCAATCTCGTACGCCAGCTGCTCGCTTTTTCGCGCCAGCAGACGCTGCAACCGCGCATCCTCGACATCACCGATGTGCTGGTCGAGCTGTCGCACTTGCTGCGGCGGCTGATCGGCGAGAATATCGAGCTTAAAGTGGTGCATGGCCGCGATCTCGGCCTCGCCAAGGTCGATCAAGGCCAGCTGGAACAAGTCATCATCAACCTCGTGGTCAACGCGCGCGACGCAATGCCCGGCGGCGGCACGCTGACAGTCCGCACCGGCAACCACACCCAGGCGGGACCAATGCGCCGCGGCGCCGAAACGCTCCTCTCCGGCGATTACCTGCTGATCGAGGTCGCCGATACCGGCATCGGTATCCCCAAGGAAAACCTCGAACGCATCTTCGAGCCGTTCTTCTCGACCAAGGAGATCGGTTCCGGCACCGGGCTGGGGCTGTCGACCGTTTACGGCATCGTCAAGCAGACCGGCGGCTTTATCTTTGTCGACAGCGAGAAGGGAAAGGGCGCCGTCTTCCAGATCTACCTACCGCGCTACCAGCAGAGTGACATCGCCGCCGCCGCACGCAGCGATCCCGCCGAAGCGCCGCCGGTCAAGGACCTCACCGGCGCGGCGACCGTGATGCTGGTCGAGGACGAGGATCCGGTGCGCATTTTTGGTGCCCGCGCCTTGCGCAACAAGGGCTATACGGTGCTGGAAGCTCGCAGCGGCGAGGCGGCGCTGGAATTGATGGGCAACACGGCGGAGAGGGTCGACCTGCTCATCACCGACGTGGTGATGCCCAAGATGGACGGGCCGGCGCTGGTGCGCGAGATACGCGAAACGCAGCCCGACATGAAAGTGATCTTCATCTCAGGCTACACTGAGGATTCGTTCCGGCAGCGGCTCGACAGCGATAGCAACATCCACTTCCTGTCAAAACCGTTTTCTCTCAAGCAATTGGCCACCAAGGTGAAGGAAGTGGTCGACGGCGAGACGGTCTAAGTAGACGACCCCAAAGGGGGCCTGTCCTGCGGGGCGCGATACTGCAAGCCGCTCTTCCCGTTACGTCTTGGCAATTGCTTCAGCCGGCCGCGCCAGAGGATGATCTGAACGGCACAATGCGATGTTACAATATAGATGCTCTTGGAGAGCATATCCCGCGACGCGCCAACCTTTATTGACAACCAGATCATTCACCACGGCGACGACTGCGCAGGCGTTTCGCTCCGTCGGGTTGCGAAGAAGGTAATCATGGAACACGAGAAAACCCGTATCCGACACTAAATTAGCGGCAAAATTAACCGTCGCTTGCACCACGTCAAAATCGTTACCCGCATCGACATAGACGAGATCGAAGTCGCGACCGGCGTCGGACGGCATGGAGTTTGTCTCCGTCGTCCGCTTCGGTTCCTTGGACCGTTCTGTAATACCGCTCCTGCGATCAAAAGCCATGAGTTGTCGTGGTTGCAATTCACTCGCAAGAAAGTCGGAAAAGGAACCCTCCTCGCCGCGAATTTCAGCGACATCGCCTTGTCGCGGAATGGGAAGTGATGCAACCAAACTTTTGCGGTTGGCGAAAACCCGCGCGCCTTCAAGAATATGTTCGTTCTCGATTGTCGCAATTTGCAGCAGGTCAGCAGTAATTTCGAGCGCCCCCCTCGCACCATGCACGCAAGGATGGTCTGCGCGGCAAAGCGCGATGTCGCAAAACAAGTGCTCGTTGAGTGCGTAGCCGACAACCCGCCAGTCACCATGGACGACCAGATCGTTTACCACCGGCACGATGCCGTAGATCTCTCCCTTTCCCGGATCGAGCATGATGTAGTCGTTGAACACCAGAAATCCGGTCGGCGACACCATTTTTACGGCAATCTCGGCATCCTCCTTCACAATTTCATAATCGTGACCGCCATCAACGTACACCAGGTCGAAGGAGTGATCGGTGTAGCCGCGCAACGTCGACCCACTGGGCCCCTCGACGACGACAGTGATGTCACCGAATGGGGCCATTTCCTTTTCGTAGAATTGGCGATGGGTCAGCCCATCGAATAATTGTTGGCCGGTGTAGCCATTCCAGTCGTTCAACTCATGCCCGGTGAAAATATCGAACGCAAAAAGCCGCCGAGGCTGCAATTCCTCAATGAGAAACGTGGAGAATGCACCTTGCCACACGCCGATTTCGGCGATCTTGCCGCCGCGTGGGATGGGCAGCGATGCGATCAGGCTCTTGCGGTTTGCGAAAACCCGCGCTTCATCGATGAGGTGTTCGTTCTCAATTGCTGGGATTTTCGGCCAATGTGGATAGTTTCCGCTAGCTCTCACCCCGATCCTCTCAATGGCTGCCGCAAATGCTCGCTTTCGGTCTGAATTCGCGCTCGGCGCTCCCCGGCGCGTCAGGCGAGCTTGGGGGCGCGGATTACCGCCCGGGTGATTTGCAATGTCAAGTTTCCCCGCGACCTTTACACTACCGCCGTGGCCAATGGGGTGAGCCGAGCGGGCGAGCGGCAGCGGTGGAAGCAATCGCCTGCAAATCGGGCAATCGCAATCGACCCGGGTTCTTCTTTCTGTGTTGGCAGGCTCCCCTTCATCCTGCTGTCGATCGAGAGCCAGGACGATGCGCTGGAAACAGCGCAGGCCGCGGCTCACGCCGACCCAAACGCTGTGGGCGCGCAGTACTGCAAGTTGGCACAAAGCGTTCGGTCCAATCGTCCATTGGACCGGCCGACTGGCCTTACTGAACCAATTTCCCGCGCGTAACCGAGACAATGGCGCAGCCGCTCGTTTCGCACCTTCGGCAGCGCATTTCACGGCCGAGGTCGGTCAGTTTTCGCTCCGGGGGAACGCCGGTCGTCAAAAGTTTCTCCACCGTTAACACCTCGGCACGGCCGCATCCGCATCTAACGAGAACGACTTCGGTGGGGCCAAGGTCTGAAACCAGTGCTGCGTGGACGGGCACGTGGCGCGCTCGCTGTGTGCTTCCACGCGTTTGCTGTCCACCACCCCGCATTTGTGTAGAGCCGACGCCTGCACGTCGTTTGCGAGGTGGCGGGTTGACTTCCCGCCATATCCAGCAGGTGATTTCTGAGACCAAGGCGGTCAGAACACCGGCACATGCGGCGAGCCACGGCTGACCGCCGTTCCCGACCAACAGGCCCGCCCCAATCGCTGTCAGACCAAATCCAAGGGAAAAATAATGGCCGACCATTGAGCGCATGGTTGCTCGCCCTCAACCAATATCGGCCAATACTGCGTGGCACTCTCGTGGCCTGTAGATCCTTTCTGCGAGCGTTCCGTTATCAGGCACGCCGATGAAGGCCTCGGTTAGCTTGCCAATCGCGTCGTCAGTGGACTGCTCCACGCTGGGATCAGAGTGAAACATCGCTCCTCGGCTCCAAAATCAGTTAGACGGACGCTTGCAGATCTAGTTGCAAGGGTTTGCTCGGCATCGGCTCGCGATAGCAAACCACGCCAAAGCAGCCCACCGCCAAGGTCCGAGGACGGTGACACGCTGTAGCTGGCCACCCGCTCCAGCACAGCGACGATAGCGCTGGCGTCGATGCCACGACCTTGCAAATTGCGATGCGCGAGGCCGGCTGAGGTCGGTCGAACAAACGCGCGACCGGGGTGTCGCATTCTCACGAGCGCCCTCCCCTTCTGCCCGCCACCGTACGCGTCCGACTTTCGGTAGCCCTTCGGCGCGGGGTGGCGATGCCGAGACTTGAGCAATCTACATCGGTAACAATTAACCGAATCTCAACGACACGCTGCGGGCGCGTCTTCCGCAGATCGACATACTTGCCTCGTCGATACTGTAAGCTGCCGGAAGTGGGGAAGAATGGCGCGGGAGGCCTCCATGACGGCGGATGAGCTGGTGCGGCTGTGGGAAGAGCACATCCGCCACGAATTCGACACGAAACACACCGACGAAACGCTCGCGACAATGGTAGCCGACGCCTATGTCGATCATGTGCCGGTGCTCACCGGCGGGCGCGGCCACGACGAGCTGCGCCAGTTCTACGGGACGCATTTCATCCCGAAAATGCCGCCTGACATGGCGATGACACCAGTCTCCCGGACGGTCGGCGCAGACCAACTGGTCGACGAGATGGTAATCAGCTTTACCCATACGATCGCGATAGATTGGATGCTGCCCGGCATCGCGCCGACCGGCAAGCGTGTCGAAGTGGCGCTCGTGGTGATCGTCCATTTCCGCGACGGCAAGCTCGCGCATGAGCATATCTACTGGGACCAGGCCTCTGTGTTGGTCCAACTCGGCCTCATCGATGCGGCAAAACTCCCCGTCGCCGGCGCTGAGAGCGCGCGGAAGGTCCTCGACCGGACGCTCCCGGCCAACGCTCTCATTCAGCGCCAGATCGAAAGGTAGCCGTCCGCAACTGACGTTGAGGGACTTGTCTTCCCGGTGATTTCAGCATGCACCGCGCAGTCGCGCGGGCGGGCCTGACGATGGGAGCCGTTGATCCAGCAACGGCGCCGATCAACGTGTCAGCATGATTCGCACCGCCTGCCTCCGTGTCAGTTTGATTTAACGAAAAGCCCTGCTAGAGTTGTTCTCGAAGCCCGACCAAAAGGGCAGGTCGAACGGAGGAGGCGATGGGTCCAGTTGACGTCGACAGCACCAGCATACCCCTTGGCAACCTTGGTGTTTCGCGGCGCGATTTGCTCGCGTTGGCGGCGCTTGGGGTTGCCGGTGTACCGAAAATCGCCCGGGCCGCGGCACCTGCCGGGCAGCTGACCTGGGGCATTCACGTCTCGCTGACACCGACCTGGTTCGACCCCGCCGAAACGCTAGGTCTCATTACTCCTTATATGGTGCTTTACGCGTTGCATGACGCGATGGTGAAGCCGATGCCCGGGAAGCTGCAGGCGCCGTGCCTCGCCGAATCATGGACCGCGACCGCGGACGGGACGAGCTATAACTTTGTCCTGCGCAAGGACGTCAAATTCCACAATGGCGACCCGGTAACGGCCGAAGACGTGAAGTTTTCGTTCGAGCGCTACAAGGGCGCGGCGCACGAACTGATGAAAAAGCAGGTCGCCAGCATCGAGACGCCGGACCCGCAGCACGTCACCTTCAAGCTCAACAAGCCGTGGCCCGATTTCCTCACCTTTTATTCGAGCGCCTCCGGCGCCGGCTGGATCGTGCCCAAAAAATACGTCGAAAAGGTCGGGGACGAAGCCTTCAAGAACGCCCCGATCGGCGCCGGCCCCTACAAATTCGTGTCGTTCAAGCCCGGCGTCGAGCTGGTGCTTGAGGCATTCGACGGCTATTGGCGCAAGCCCCCGGCCGTCAAGCGGCTGGTCATGAAGATGATCCCCGACGAGACGACCCGGCTGGCCGCCCTCAAGCAGGGTGAGATTGACATCGCTTACTCGATCCGCGGCGAACTCGCCGAGGAACTACAAAAGACCAAGGGCTTGTCGCTGAAGCCGGTCGTGCTGCAAGGGCCGAACTGGCTTTATTTCCCAGAGCAATGGGACCCGAAATCGCCGTGGAGCAAGCTCCAGGTCCGTCAGGCGGTCAATCTGGCGATCGACCGCGAAGGCATGAGCAAGGCCTTGTTCCTGGGCTACTGTAAGGTGACCAACAACGCCGTGGTGCCCTACACGTTTGAATATTACTGGCAGCCGCCCGCCGCGGAGTACAACCCGGCCAAGGCCAAGAAGCTGCTCGCCGAGGCGGGTTATCCCAATGGCTTTGACGCAGGGCTGATGTATTGCGACAGCTCCTACGCGAACATGGCCGAGGTATCGGTCGACAACCTCGCGGCGATCGGCATCACGCTCAAGCTGCAGCCGGTCGAGCGGGCCGGGTTTTTCGCCGGCTATTCGAGCAAGAAATACGCGAAGGGCGTTATCCAAGGCGCCAGCGCGGCCTTTGGTAACGCCGCAACGCGCATGGCTTCGTTCATCGTCAAAGGCGGCGCCTTCTCCTACGGCAGCTATCCCGATATCGACGAGCTGTATCCGCAGCAGGCCGACGAGAACGACCATAAAAAGCGGGCCGAGTTGCTCGACAAGATGCAGCAGCTCGTCAGCGAAAAAGCGATGTACGCGCCGATTTGGCAGCTCGCCTTCCTCAACGGTGTCGGCCCGCGGGTCGGGGAATCATCTTTTGGCCAGATTCCCGGCTTTGCCTATACAGCGCCCTTCGAGGACATTACGATCAAAGCCTGAGAAGACGGCGCGCCAGAGAAGCGGCGCCGAATGGACGAGGAGGCTGGATGAAGACATACATCCTGCGCCGCGCGGGATATTGCGCGCTGTCGCTTTTCCTGCTGTCGCTGACAATTTTCTTTTTTGTCCGCGTTACCGGCGATCCGGCCGCGCTCCTGGTCGAGCCGGGCGCCAGCCCGGGCGACATCGCCGCGATCCATCACCAGTTCGGGTTGGATCGGCCGCTGGTGGTGCAGTACTGGCTGTTCATGGTCAGCCTGTTGCACGGCGATCTCGGCCAGTCGTTCTACTATCAGGTGCCGGTTCTCCAGTTGTATCTCAGCCGCCTGCCCAACTCGTTGATATTGGCTGCGGTGGCGATGGGGCTGTCATTGCTGATCGGCATTCCGAGCGGCATCCTCGCCTCGGTGCGGGTCGGGCGATTTTGGGACAGCGCCGGCAAGGTATTTGCGCTGCTCGGCCTGTCCCTGCCGTCCTTCTTGGTCGGACTTGTGCTGATCCTGATCTTCTCGGTCTATCTCGGCTGGCTGCCGTCATCGGGCGCTGGCACGCCACTGCATCTGATCATGCCGGCTTTCGCGCTCGGCTGGTACTTTGCCGCCTCGCATATGCGGCTCGCCCGCTCGTCGATGCTTGAAGTACTGGGATCGGAATACATCAAACTCGCCCGGCTGAAGGGCTTACCGCAATCGTTGGTTATCGCCAAGCACGCGTTCAAAAACGCGCTGATCCCGGTGCTGACGCTGGCCGGCATCAACCTGGTGATCATGGTCAATGTCGCGGTGGTGGTGGAGACCGTGTTCGCCTGGCCCGGCATTGGTCGGCTGCTGTACGAGGGTATCGCGTTCCGCGACTTCCCGGTGGTGCAAGGCGTCGTCCTGATGGGCGGCGCGATGATCGTCATCGTTAACCTGCTGGTCGACATCCTCTACGCCGTGATCGACCCGCGTATCCGACTGGAGAAGTGACGCCATGAGCCTCGCAGACGTCATCCGCCTGCCATCGCGGGCGCCACGCCTCGGTTTGCTGAAACGGTTGCGGCGAGCCGAGTTTCCGCTGATTCCGACGCTGATCCTCGGCCTCATCACCTTTGTCGCGATCTTCGCCAATCTGCTGGCGCCGCACAATCCGGAGGTCGGCAGCCTCGTCGCCCGCTTTAAGCCGCCCTTCTGGATGGCGAAAGGCAGCACCGAATACCTGCTCGGCACCGACCAGCTCGGCCGCGATGTGCTGTCGCGGTTGATCTTCGGCGCGCGGATTTCGATGGTCGTCGGTTTCACGGCCGTCATCTTTGCCGGGGTGCTCGGCACCGCGTTGGGCATCATCTCTGGCTATCTCGGCGGCTGGGTCGATCAGGTGATCATGCGGGTCACCGACACCTGGCTGGCGCTGCCGGCGCTGACCTTCGCGATCTTCCTTGCGGCGATCGTCGGTCCGAGCATGTGGAACATCGTCATCATCCTCGGCCTCACCTACTGGACGCGCTATGCTCGGGTCATCCGCGGCGAGGTGCTGTCGCTCAAGGAACGCGAATTCGTTCGGCTGGCGATCGTCGCCGGCTGTTCGAAAGGGACGATCATGCGCCGCCACCTACTGCCGAACGTGATCAACACGGCGGTGGTGTTGGGGTCGCTGATGCTTGGCGTCGTGATCATTGCCGAGGCATCGCTGTCGTTCCTCGGCGTCGGCGTGCCGCCGCCGGAACCTGCCTGGGGCCTGATGCTGGCCGACGGTAAGCAGGGGTTGATGGTCGGTTATTGGTGGCTGACCGTGTTTCCGGGCTGCTGCATCATGCTGATGGTGCTGTCCGCCAACCTCATCGGGGACTGGCTGCGCGTCAAGCTCGACCCCCAGCTGCGCCAACTCTAGCCATGGCCGATGCTCCGCTGCTTGAGCTTGACCGTCTGTCGACCCATTACATCGCAGGCGGCGGCAGTCGCGTCATCCGCGCGGTCGACGAGGTAACGCTCCATGTCAATGCCGGCGAAACGCTGGGCATTGTCGGCGAGTCGGGCTCGGGCAAGAGCACGCTCGCGCTGACCCTGCTGCGCGTGCTGCCAACAGCGGCACGGATCGTCGGCGGCCGGATGCTGTTCGAGGGCGAGGACCTCGTGCAGAAATCCGACGCCGAGATGCGCGAAATCCGCGGCAAGCGGATCGCGATGGTCCTGCAGGACCCGATGGCCTCGCTCAACCCGCTGTTTACGATCGGCGATCAGGTGGCGGAGCCGATCCGGGTGCACGAGGGTGCGTCGCGCAGTTCGGCCTGGAAGCGGGCGCGCGATCTGCTCAAGGCCGTGCGCATCCCCTCGCCGGAAACCCGCGTCAAGCAATACCCGCACGAAATGTCGGGTGGGATGCGGCAGCGCATCGTCGGCGCAATTGGGATTTCCTGCGAGCCGCGCCTGCTGATCGCTGACGAGCCGACAACCAGCCTCGATCTCACGATCCAGGCGCAATACCTCAACCTGCTGAGCGAATTGCAGCGCAAACACGGGCTGGCGCTGATCTTCATCACCCATAATCTCGGCATCGTCGCCAAAATGTGCGACCAGATCGCGGTGATGTATGCCGGTCGGGTCGTCGAATCCGGGCCGGTGACAAAAATCTTTAACGAGCCGGTCCACCCCTACACCAAGGCGCTGTTGAGCTCGATTCCGCGGCTCACGGAAAGCGACCAGCGGCTGACGGCGATCGAGGGTCAACCGCCCGATCTGGCAGCGTTGCCAACGGGGTGCGCGTTCGCCGCGCGCTGCGTCGAGGCGTTCGACCGATGCCGCGAAGAGGCGCCGCCGGAATTCACACCGGGGCCGCGGCATACGGCGCGCTGCTGGCTGGCGCCGGCGCTGGCAAGGTCGGCCAATTTGGAAGCGGAAGTCGCATGATGCCGGTTATCGAGGCTGACGGTCTAACCAAGCATTTTCAGGCCAAGCGGGGTTTGCTTGGCCATAGCCACGGCGTCGTGCGCGCGGTCGACGGCATCTCGTTCCGCGTCGAGCAAGGGCAGACCCTCGGGGTTGTCGGCGAGAGCGGTTGCGGCAAGACGACAACCGCGAAGCTCGTGCTCGGCCTCGAAGAGCCGAGCGGCGGCAGCATCCGCTTTGAGGGCCGCGACCTCGGCAAGCTCGACGCCGCCGGGCGCCGCGCCTACCGCAAATCGGTGCAGGCGGTGTTTCAGGACCCCTATGCCTCGCTCAATCCGCGCATGCGGATCAGCCAGATCATCGCCGAGCCGCTCGTCACCAACGAGAAGGTTTCGGCCGATGCGGTGCGCAAGCGGGTGCTCGAACTGCTCGATCTCGTCGGTCTGCCCGAGCGTGCGGCGGACTATTTTCCGCACGAATTCTCCGGCGGGCAGCGCCAGCGCATCGCAATCGCCCGCGCGCTCGCGCTGTCGCCCAAGCTGATCGTGTTGGACGAACCGGTTTCGGCGCTCGACGTGTCAATCCGCGCCCAGATCCTGAATCTGCTGCGCGACCTCCAGGCGCAGCTCGGCGTGTCCTATCTCTTTATCGCGCATGACCTTGCCGCGGTGGCGCATATGAGCCACACGGTGATCGTCATGTATCTCGGCAAGATCGTCGAAAGCGGCGAGGCGCGCCAACTCGCCCTGGCACCTAAACACCCCTATACGGAAGCGCTGTTTTCCGCGGCGCTGCCGAGTCACCCCGACGAGCGGCGCGAGGAAATCATCCTGTCCGGCGAAGTGCCGAGCCCGCTCAACCCGCCTTCCGGCTGCCGATTCCATCCGCGCTGCCAGCATGCGATGGCGCAGTGTGCCGAGCGCGAGCCGATGCTCATCGCGCGCGAGAACCGCCTCGTCGCTTGCCATCTCTATGATTCGGTACAGCCGGACGTCGTCGCTCGGCAGGAACAGCTTGTCGCATCCTGACGGACCCCCGTAGGGTCGCCCGTGAGCCAGAGAATTTAAACGGAGTTGGAGAGCGGCGCTTTATTGGGGGCAAAAAGGTGGTGTTGCCCCTTGCAAAACATTTTCCGGGCCTCCAGTAAGGGGCGCCAAGCGTGCGCCGCTGGAACGCGGAGCGTGATCGAGATCGCGAGGGGGAGATTCGGACGATGATGCGAGTGGGCAAAGGACTGGGCTGCGCCTTGGCCGCGACAATCGCGCTGACGGGATGCGCGCCGACCGTCATGGCGCCGACCGTGCCGGTCATGCCCGGCCCGGGGAAGCCTTTTGACCAGTTCGCGGCGGACCAGCAGGCCTGCCAAGGCTACGCGAATGCGCAGACCGCACCGCTGGCCGCGCAGGCCAACAATCAGGCCCTTGGTGGCGCCTTGCTCACCACCGCGCTCGGCGCCGGTCTCGGCGCGGCGATCGGCGGCGGGAACGGCGCGGCGATCGGCGCAGCGTCGGGCGCGCTGGTCGGCGGCGCAGCAGGGGCGCGGGGCTCGTCGATCGCCGGGATGAATATCCAGCAGCAATACGACATCTATTATTCGCAATGCATGTACGCTCACGGTGATCAGGTTCCCGGCTACTCACCGAGCGCCTACGCGATCTCGCCCTATCCCGGCGCCGGCGGACCGCCGCCTGGCGCCTATGTGCCGCCTCCCCCGCCCTATCGGTAAAAGCGCACATCGTTGCCGTATAGGCGCTTGCCGAAGAAAAGCGTAACCCAGCAACGGCTTGATTTGCGATGTGACTGAAAAGTCACGGTTTGTGATGAAATTACTACGCCTGTGAGATGCCGAAAAAGCTGGTTACTCCAGCAATACTTGGTATACCGGTTGCAACAAATGGGGAGAACACGGCGGGGCAAACCCGCCAGTAAGAGGGGGCTTGTCATTGCGGTGGTTAGCGATCGCCCTGGGGGGCTGGGGCCTTGCGATGGTTTTATTGTGTCCGGCCAATGCCCGGACAACGCACGCGGGATATGGGGGTAATTGCGTCGCCTATGCCCGCGAGGTCACCGGCATTCACCTCGACGGGAATGCCGCCGCCTGGTGGCCGCACGCCGAGGGCCGCTACGAGCGCGGCCACACGCCGCAGGCCGGCTCGATCTTGGTATTCAAGCCTTCCGGATACATGCATGTCGGCCATGTCGCCGTGGTGTCTAAAGTTATCGGGCAGCGCGAGATCCTGGTGGATCAGGCAAACTGGATACGTGGCCGGGTGACCAAGTCCATGGCAGTCTTCGATGCCTCACCGCATAACGATTGGACCACGGTCAGAGTGCAATTCGGTGGCAATTGGGGCACGCGCGAAAACCCGACCTATGGCTTCATCTATCAACACACCGCCCCGGCGAGTTTCGACCGAGCGGTTGCCGAGGAGAACCATGAGCAGCAGCACCATGCGGTGCATGTCGCGGCACAGCTGAGGCGGCACGAGCCTTCGCGACGCGGGGTCGAATTGGCCAAGGCCGGGCATCCCGGGGGCATCAAAACGAAGCACGCCCACCTCGCCGAGGAAAAGCCGACGCACCACCTGCACAAGGCGCCGTATACGAGGCTCGCCGCCGTATACTAGGCTGGCGGCGAGGCGAAGGGCCGACTTATCCTGGGATGCGGAACTTGTTCTGCAGCTTCGACTCGGGCGCTGACCACGGCTCGGCGTTGCGCCGTCAAGGGATGCGGCCGATGCAGCGTGCGGGACGCGGGACAGTGGCGGCCCCAAAGCAGGCCGTGGCGAGGCCGGCCGCATCGACCTATCGTTGATGGCGGATTGAGGCTGCCCCATCTGGGATCGTCGAGCCGGGTTCGACGCGGTCGATGATCGCGAATTCCAAGGTTGCCTCGTCCGTCTTCTCTACGACAACGCCCTTCGTGCGACCGCCGCGCTCACGCATGCCGAGAACGATCGCTTGTCCTCGGTGCCGTGCTTCCCCTTCCGCTTGTGCGCGTGCTTATTGCTTTCCTTGCCGCCGATGTACGCCTCGTCGATTTCGATGACGCGGCTTAGCTTGTCCATATCGTCGCCGCACGCTTCGCGCAGGCGACCGAGCATGAACCACGCAGTCTTCTGGGTGACGCGATCTCTTTCGCCAGTTGCATCGACGAGATGCCCTTGCGGGCCGTCACGACGAGGTACATTGCGTAAATCCATTTGCGCAGCGGAACGTGCGAGCGCTCGAAGATCGTTCCGGTGCGAACCGTGAAGTCTTCCTTGCACTGGTTGCCGCGGTAGAAGCCTCCCTTACGGATCGTGATCCGCTCGCCAAGACCACACACCGGACAGCGCGGGCCGTTCGGCCAAAGCCTGCTTTCCAGCGCCTGCCGCGCCGTCTCCGCGTCGGGGATCATCTCGAAAAGCTGGAAGGTCGAAATCGTGCTCTTGGACATCGCACAACCCCCTCAACTGGTTGCGATTATCCTTTCGGCTTGCTGCTTAGCGGCAGAGATCGACCCATGTCGCGTCGGTCAGCGCGGCGAGACGATCAGTCACGATCCTGACCGCGGCGTTGGTCGAACCGGCGGCGGGCACGACTTCAGCGAAGCGCCGCAGCGAGATATCGCAATAGACCGGCAACGGCCCCGGCAGGCCAAACGGGCAGACGCCGCCGACCGGGTGGCTGGTTGCGGCCAGCACTTCGTCCGCCCCCAGCATCCGCCCCTTGCCGCCCAAGATGTCCTTGATCTTGCGGTTGTCGAGCCGTGCGGTACCGCTGGTCACGACCAGCAGCACCTTGTCGCCGACACTGAGGCAGATGGTCTTGGCGATCTGCGCCGGCTCGACGCCGTGCGCTTGCGCCGCGAGTTCGACGGTCGATGAGCTGGCCTCGGTTTCGCGGATCGCGATGTCGGGCGCGCGCTCGCGAAAGAACGCGCGGACGCTGTCGATGCTCATGCCGGAAAACTACTCAGTCGCCGTCGAAGATCGCTTCCGGCAGCAGCGCCGAGACGACGTAATTCGGCACGTCGACGACATTCGACACCCGCAGATCGACCGCGACCGAGCAGATCACATAGGCCTGCTCGCGGCTGAAGCCGCGCTCCTGCAGCAATTCCATCATGTTGAGGACCGCGTTGCGGCAGGCAAGCGTCAGGTTCTCCGACTGGATTTCACCGGACGCATCGATCGGCATGCCCATGACGCCGAGAAACCGCTCGGGCGCCGCGAAACGCGGGTCGGTGAAATAGCCAGGATGCGAAAAGACCGGTGAGACGAATTTGCGCCGGTTGGCAAGACCCTTGTGTACCTTGAAGCGCATCACAGCGGTCGCACCCATCTCGACCGCCGTGATGCACACCTCGCCATCGCCTTGCGCAAAATGGCCGTCACCGGTCGAGAACAGCGCGCCAGGCACATAGACCGGCAAAAACAGCTTAGAACCTTTCGTCAGTTGCTTGACGTCGAAATTGCCGCCGTTCTCGCGCGGCGGAACTGTGCGCAGCCCGCTGAGCGCACACGGACCGGTCGGCACTGCGCCAGTGGGATCGGGCGGAAAAGCAAGTCCGCCGGTGTCGATGACGCGCTGTTCGCGCGCGGTCCATTCGGCGAGCTTTTCGGGTGATGGCGCTACCCCGGAGACGCCCATAAACGAGGCGCCGGGGATGCGCACCCCCGGGATTTCCGCCGAAGTAGCCCAGCCTTCGGCGATCTTCCAATGCGCGACAAAAGGCTGGTCCATCACATCGCGCAGAAAGCCGAGGCCCGGCATGATCACGCTGAACGCGGTCGGCTGGGGAATGATGTCGGCGAATTCGATCTCCAGTATGTCGCCCGGTTCCGCGCCCTTGACGAAGACCGGTCCAGTCAGCGGATGTATCGCGCCAGCGTCGAGCGCGGGAAAATCGGCGATTGTCGTGGTCGGGGTGATCTGGCCATCCATCGAGTCGCGGGTTTCAAGCGCGATCTCTTCGCCCTCACCGATCTCGAACACCGGCGCCAGATCGTGATGCCAGCGGTTATGGCCGCAATGCGGCTCGGCGGCAAGCGGCTTTGACCGGTCGATACGGAATGCGTGCATGGCGATGTCTCCGTGGGCGCAACCGTCACTTCGAAGCGGGTCGCCGATCACTCCTGGTGCAAGCAAACCACGCCATGCGGCTTTCCGAAAGCGGGATCGGTTCGTGCTGAATCCGTCCGAGCCGAATTCCAGCCTTAACGGAAACATTCCCGCTCAGACGTGATTTATTTGATATGGGGTCCCTGCCCGTCTCGCGGGGATGCCCACTGTCGTCTTGCTTAGAACCACTGCCTCGTTTCCCGCACGGGGATGCGAGGGAGCTGAAATGGGACGAGGGGATGCGGCGGATGCAGCGTGCGGGACGCGGCACGGTGACGGCCCCAAAGCAAGCCGTGGCGAGGCTGGCCGCATCGACCTATCGTCGATGGCGGGTTGAGGCTGCTCCATCCGAGAAACCGGCGCTGTCCTGGTGGTGCGCCGGGACGATTGGTTCGCTGGCGCTTGCGGTGCGCCTTTATGGTCTCGGCGACAAGCCGTTCTGGCTCGACGAAGTAGCCACCTTGCACCGCGTCACGACGAGCCTTCCGGACGTCATTTCCAGCTCGCTGCATGCCGACCACTATCCCAGCTATTTCCTGCTGATGTGGCTTGTCGCGAAGCTTGGGGCGTCCCAATGGCTGCTGCGGCTGCCGTCCGCCATCTTTGGTGCGGTGGCCGCATCGCTGACCGCAATGATCGGCCGAAGCCTTGCCGATTGGCGCAGCGGCCTCGTCGCCGGGCTGTTGATGGCGCTTTCGCCGTTCGAGGTCCAGTTCGGCCAGGAAGCACGTTCGTACACGCTGGTATCCTGCCTGATCCTAATCGCGTTGTGGGGACTGGTCAGGCTCGCGCAGGCCCCCGACGCAGCCGCGGCGGCGTTTCGCGTCCCGGGTCCGCAACGCGCCGCCTGGCTCACCTACGGGCTCGGAACGGTGGCGGCGCTCGACGTGCTGAATGTCGCGGTACCTTGGCTGGTCGCCGCCAATATCGGCGCTATTGCCATTGGCCGCGCGGCCGGGCGACAGCAGGCGTCGTTCTGGCGCAATTGGGCGCTGGCGCATCTCGGTATCGCCGCCGGCTGGCTGCCGATGGTCGCCGCCGTCTATGTCGCGCGCAAAGGAGCGGTCATCGACGACGTAGGGTGGGCGTGGCCAGCGACCGAGCAGACGATCTGGTCCATCGTCGGGCCGGTTTACCTGCTGCGGATTTCCAATTTCATCACCACCGGCACGGCGCCGGCAACGGTTCCCGCGTTGTCGCTTGCCATCGTCGCGCTCGTCGCGACTGGCATCTGGCGGCTGCGTCGGAACCCGCCGGCGCTGGCCATTGTCGGGGTGGCGACGTTCGTTCTGCCTTTGAGCCTCGCACTGACCTCGCTGTTCGTGCCAGTTCTGGTGCCGCGCTACTTTGTCTGGGGCGCCGCGCCGTTTTTCGTCCTGGCCGGAGCTGGCCTTGGGCAGCTTTCGGGACCACGGTTCACAATGGCGGCGATTGGCGTGGCCGGCGCTTGCCTCCTCGCTTTGAGCCCATACTATGGTTACGAGACCAAGCCGCGTTGGGATCTCGCGGCCAGGCAGCTGGCGACGCTCGCGCGGCCCGGCGACACGGTGCTCGTCAACAGCTATTATGCCTATTGGTTGCTGTCGGCCTTTGCCGCCGGCGCGGGGCTCGACGAACATAAAGTCACGGTCACCTGGGAATTCTCGAAGGTTGTTCCCCCGCTGCCGGGTCACACGCTGTGGGCGGTTTACGGCCGTACCGGCCCTGCCGTCGCGATCTCGCAGGAGGAGTTTGAGACTAAATTCGCTAGTCTCGGCCCGCAGCCGCCCGGCCGGCGGTTGGGCCGCTACATCACCCTGTGGGCGTACCCCGGCTTAAATGCGGAAGCGTCGTTCGGTCGATAGCACCATGCCGCCCCATTTAATAGATAAAATCTATCAAACGATAGGGCAAACACGATACCACCCGGCGGTTGTGGATGACATCCTTCGTCATGCTCGACAAGCTTCACTACCTGATCGCGTTGGCGCAGGAGCAGCATTTCGGGCGCGCGGCCGAGGCGTGCGGGGTGACGCAGCCGACGTTGTCGGCTGGCATCAAGCAGCTGGAGGACATGCTCGGCGTGCTGCTGGTGCAGCGCGGCTCACGCTTCCACGCCTTCACGCCCGAAGGCCAGCGGACGCTGGAATGGGCGCGCCGCATGGTCGCAGACGAGCGGGCGCTGCGCCAGGAGATGCGGTCCTTAAAACAGGGATTGGCCGGTCACATCAGGATCGCCGCGGTGCCCACCGCCTTGGCGATGGTGGCGAGCCTCACCACACCCTATCGCGCGCGGCATCCGGACGTGTCGTTCACCGTTTGGTCGCGGACCTCGATCGAAATTCTCGGCCTCCTGGAGAATCTGGAGATCGA
>Ga0335085_10002631_pt1 | contig 33109 bp, 27 predicted proteins | sample Lox_Sample_45_FD_206712 | JGI IMG/M metagenome (GOLD analysis project Ga0335085, IMG submission 206712) | Soil microbial communities from Loxahatchee National Wildlife Refuge, Florida, United States - Lox_Sample_4.5 | ecosystem: Environmental > Terrestrial > Soil > Wetlands | place: USA... | reverse complement strand
TGCCGGGCTTCAAGCCTGCGCAGCAGGTCGTCTTTTGCGGATTGTTTCCCATCGACGCCGCGCAGTTCGAAGACCTGCGCGATGCGCTCTCCAAGCTGCATCTGAACGATGCGAGCTTCACCTACGAAGCCGAAACCTCCGCCGCGCTCGGCTTCGGATTCCGTTGCGGATTCCTGGGGCTCCTGCACCTAGAAATCGTGCGCGAACGGCTGGAGCGCGAGTTCCAGCTCGAGCTGATCGCCACCGCGCCATCCGTCATCTACCGCGTGCATCTGACGGACGGCAGCATGAAGGAGCTGCACAACCCGGCCGACATGCCCGATCCCGTGCGCGTCGCGTTCATCGAAGAGCCGTGGATCAAGGCGACGATCCTGGTGCCCGACGAACATCTCGGCGCCGTGCTGAAGCTGTGCGAAGACCGCAGAGGCCACCAGATCGAGCTCACCTACGCGGGCACCCGCGCGATGGTCGTCTACAAGCTGCCGCTCAACGAAGTCGTGTTCGATTTCTACGACCGGCTGAAGAGCGTCAGCCGCGGCTATGCGAGCTTCGATTATCACATCGAGGGCTACGAGGAAGGCGATCTCGTCAAGATGTCGATCCTCGTCAACGCCGAGCCGGTCGATGCGCTGTCGATCGTCGTCAACCGCCAGCGCGCCGAGTCGCGCGGCCGGGCGATGTGCGAAAAGCTGAAGGATCTCATTCCGCGCCACCTGTTCCAGATTCCGGTGCAGGCGGCGATCGGCGGCAAGATCATCGCCCGCGAGACCATCAAGGCGTTGCGCAAGGACGTGACCGCCAAGTGCTATGGCGGCGACATCACCCGCAAGCGCAAGCTTCTCGACAAGCAGAAAGAGGGCAAGAAGAAGATGCGCCAGTTCGGCCGCGTCGAGATTCCCCAGGAAGCCTTCATCGCCGCCCTCAAGATGGACGCGGATTAATCCACCCGGACCGCGGGCTTCCAAGCCCGCAAGGATCGTGCGGCTTCACGGTTGCGCGCTCGGAGGCGCGCGGTCCAGTTGCAGCCCCGCCTTTGGCCATGGATCGTCCCCGCGTTTTGTGCTCGGCTTGTCGCGCAGGGATGGGGCGGCAGGCGTGAACGACGCCGAAGACAGCATCAATTCGGATCGCCAACGGCGGCTTGCCACAGGCCGCATCGTGGTCGGGCTCGTTCAAGGTGTCGTCCTCTACCTTCTCTATGTGGCGGATGCCGCACGAACCTGGCCCGCCACGGAAAGTCTGGTCTTCGCGCCCGCGCTGTTCGTCGCGCTGTTCGTACCGCTGCTGATCGTTCTTGGACTTGGAACCCTCAGAGTAGTCGGCCTTGCAGTGTGGGCATCGACCGCGGCGGCGCTTGTTGCAGGGCTTGCCTGGTACGACATCTGGCACACATTGCCGGGCGAGTATCCATGGCTGGCCGCGCAAGGTCTTTCGCCTGACATCGATATCGTACCGGATTTCGCCTGCTTCTTCTTCACCGGCGTTTTCCTCTTCATCGCCTATGCTCTCGTGTCGGCCGCCTATACCGACCGCCGCGTCATTGCCCGCTACACGACGGATTTCGATATCGCCTGGAAGCTTGCGCTTCAGCTCATTCTGGCGGTGGTTTTCGTCGGCATTTTCTGGGGATTGCTGGAACTCGGCGCTGCGCTTTTCCGGCTCGTCAAGATCGACGCTTTCGGAGACTTCGTGGAGCACCGCTGGTTTGCTATCCCGGCGACCGCACTCGCCACGGCAGCCGCAATTCACCTGACCGACGTGCGGGCCGGGATTATTCGCGGCGCACGTACACTGGTTCTCGTGATGCTGGCCTGGCTGCTGCCGCTCATGGCGGCGATCGCGGCGGCCTTTCTTGCGACACTGATCGTCACCGGTGTCGAGCCGCTCTGGCAGACGCGCCACGCAGCGTCACTGCTTCTGATTGCGGCAGGAATGCTCGTGATCCTGGTCAATGCGGCCTATCAGGACGGCGAGCCCTCGCGCACGCCGCCCTGGATATTGCGAACGGCCGGAACGCTTGGAGCGCTCCTGCTGCTGCCGCTTGCAGCTCTGAGCGGTTGGGCAATCTGGCTGCGCGTCGCGGAATATGGCTGGACGGCAGATCGCGTAGCGGGCGCGGCGTGCCTGATCGTCGCCGCGTTCTACGCAATCGGTTACGCGGCCGCGAGCTGGCCACGGGGGCCGTGGCTCAAAACCATCGAACGCTGGAATTTCTTCGCGGCACTTCTTGTCCTGGCGGTCATTGCCGCCGTGCTGACGCCGCTGGCAGATCCCTATCGCATCGCGGTGGAAAGCCAGGTGGCCCGGCTCGAGAGCGGGAAGATCGCGCCCGACAAATTCGACTTCGGCTATCTGCTCACGCAGGCCGGCCGCTACGGCCACGTCGCGCTTGCCCGGCTGGCCGCGCATGGCGCTCCGGACATTCGCAGACGCGCCGCCGCAATGATCTCCGTGAAGCCCGTGGCAGTGGCGCCGCCGCCGACCATCGCGTCGTTGCTCGCGCGCAACCTGACCGTCTATCCCAACGGAAGCACGCTGCCTGCCGCCTTCCTCAACCGGGACTGGCGAGACGTGCCGGACGCGCGATGGATTCCCGGGTGCCTTCGCTTCGCCGATTATCATTGCGACGCTTTTCAGCTCGATCTTGATGGCAATGGAAACCGCGAAATTGTCGTGGTGCAGGACTCGAGCCTCTTATCGGCAGGCGGAGAACCCAACGAGGATGTCGACACGCTTCTGGGCGGTGTGTTCGCCTTTGATGGTGGCACGTGGCACATCGAGGCAAAGCTCGGCGCCATGTGGTCATGCAAGGCGTTCATCGACGCGCTGCGCGGCGGCAAATTTGCAACCGCCCCGCCGTTGGCGCACGCGTTGAACGACGTCGTCGTAGGCGCCACCCGCCTGCACATCCAACCGTTCGATCCGCCGGTGCCCTGCCCGAAATGAGCCCAAGGTTTGCCCTGCAATTTCGGCATGGCAGGGGTCGGCTTGGAACGGGGAGCGAGGGGTACTATCTAAGCGGTCTTCGTTCACGGTTGGTGCTGCCGCCATGCATGAGATCGCCCTTCTCATCGAACGCTACGGCCTTGTCGTGGTCTTCCTGAACATGCTGCTCGATCAGGCGGGCTTGCCGTTGCCCGTCTATCCGACGTTGATCGTGGCGGCGGCGCTGAATGCCAACGATGGCTGGCGCGTGCCGGAAATCGTTCTCGCCGGCACGGCCGGTTCGCTGGTGGCGGATTTGACGTGGTTCTGGGCCGGAACCCGGTATGGCCGCCTCGTGCTTTCGCTTTTGTGCCGGCTGTCGTTCTCGCCCGATTCCTGCGTTCGCCAGACCGAGACCATGTTCTCGAAAGTCGGCGCGCTGTCGCTGCTGTTTGCGAAGTTCGTTCCCGGCCTGGGCATCATCTCGATCGCGCTTTCCGCCATCGCGCGCGTGCGGCTGGCTTCGTTCGTGTTGCTCGACACGGCCGGAACGACGGCATTTGTCGGCCTGGGGGTGCTTCTGGGCGTCATATTCCGGAATGCGGTATTCGACGTGCTGGCTACGCTCGCCCAGCTCGGCATCTACGGCATTGTGCTGGTCGCGCTCGCGTTCGCGACATATGTCCTGGTGCGCTGGACGCAGCGGCAGTTGTTCATTCGCCGTCTGCGGATGGACAGGATCACGGTCGACGAACTCGCCGACATGGTCGACCGCGGCGAATCTCCCCTGATCCTCGACGTGCGCTCCAAAGACACGCGCCGGGCAGAGGGCATCATTCCCGGTGCGATCTTCGCGCACCCCGACGAGGCGCGCGAGACGCTGAAGGCCTATCCGCTGCACGTCGAGATCGTCGTCTATTGCTCGTGTCCCAACGAGGCTTCGGCGGCGATTGCCGCTGATCATTTGAGAAAAGCCGGCTTCAAGAAAATCCGGCCTCTGCTCGGCGGCATTCAGGCGTGGACGGAGATCGGCCGCCCGATCGAGTTGCTCACCGAAACGATTCGCGTGGTCGATGCGCCTGTCACGATGGTCAGACCGGTACCGTGCGAGTTTCCGTTTTAGGGCGGCGGATTCTCAATCAAAAAATCAAGAACTGTCATTCCCGCGAAAGCGGGAATGACAACAGGAGAGAATGAAACCGTGCTCCGAGTAGGCTCGCGCAGTTCCGGACGCAAAAGTGCGCACACTTTTGCTGAAGCCGCTCTAGGGAATCAGCACCGTTGCGCCCGTGGTACGGCGGGAATGCAGCGCTTCATGCGCCTTCGCTGCTTCAGCGAGCGAATACCGTTGGTGAATTGATACCTTCACGGCCCCGGATCGTACCACGGCGAAAAAATCATCGGCAGTTTCCTGCAGCTCCTTGGCGTCACGTGTGTAGTGAAAAAGCGTGGGCCGCGTGAGGTATAGCGATCCTTTCGTGGAGAGAATCCCGATGTCTACAGCGCCAACCGGACCAGACGCATTGCCGAACGACACCATCATGCCGCGAACGGCCAGGCAATCGAGCGATCCGGACCACGTATCATTTCCGACGGAATCGTAAACGACCGGCACGCCCTGCCCGCCGGTCAATTCGCGCACACGCGCGACCCAGTTCTCCGAACGCGTGTTGATCACGTGCGCGCAACCGTTCTCACGTGCCAGCGCGACCTTCTCGTCGGTGCCGACGGTTCCGATCACCGTTGCACCAAGATGTTTCGCCCACTGGCACGCGAGCAGGCCCACTCCGCCGGCGGCGGCGTGAAACAGGATCGTCTGTCCGGGCTTCACCGGAAACGTGCGCTTCAGCAGATATTGCGCCGTCATGCCTTTGAGCAGCGACGCGGCGGCAACCTCGTCGCCGATATCCGGCCCGAGTATCACGAGCTTGTCCGCCGGCACGGTGTTGGCTTCGGCATAGGCACCGATCGGGCCTGAGCAGTAGGCGACGCGCTCGCCCACTTTCACCGCTGAAACACCCTCGCCGAGTTCTTCGACCACGCCGGCCGCCTCCATGCCCAGGCCCGACGGAAGCGGGACGGGATAAAGGCCGGAGCGGTGATAGGTGTCGATGAAATTGACCCCGATCACCGTGTGCCGCACGCGCACGCTGCCCTTGGCCGGCGCCGGCAGCGCGACATCTTCGAGCGCGAGCACTTCCGGCCCGCCCGTCTTTGCGAAGCGAATCGCCTTCATGGTTTCACCAATTTCAAAGCCACGATACGCAAATCCAAAAACCGCAAAGACGCAGGGACGCCGACGTGCTCAGAGCCGGAAGGTCCTTTGCGCCTTTGCGTCTCCGCGGTTCCAATCATCAAAGAGAATCGTGCTTGCGCGAATGCCGCCCATCACGCCTGTCCTTGCACGCGCGCCGGCAGCTGCAGCACCTGGCTCAACGTCACCGGATTCGTAATGGGTGCGGAGCAGGTCATCCGCTGGCACACATAAGCTGTGGGCTGACCGTTCTGCATGGTCTTGCCGGATGCCGGATGGCCAACGGGAAGCGCCTCAGAAGGATCGACCACCATGAGCACCCGATTGGGCAGGCTGCGGCCCAGAACGGCGTTGGCAAGCTCGAGGGTTTTCGAGTTGGTGCGCGGTCCTATGATGACAATCTGCAGTGCGGTGAGCGCCACCTCCAGGCCGGACAGATAGCTACCCATGGACAGGTACGACCGGTTCGCCTCGCCGGAGAATGCCTGGATCGCGGCATTGCCGCGATCGCGGTAGAGCGTGTCGGCGGTTGCGAAGTGCAGCTTGCTGAGCAGCGACACCATCGTGCCGTTCGCGCACGGTGCGGTCTGGTCGAGCACGCTGCGTGTGCGGACAATGAGCGGCTCCCCGTCGTCCGGCGTGTAGAAATAGCCGCCGTTCTGGGCATCCCAGAAATGCTCGTTGAGCACGTGCGTCCAGCGCTGCGCATAATCGAGATAGCGCTTGTCGAACGTAGCTTCCCAAAGTGCGAAGGCCGCGCGCGCCATATGGGCGTAGTCGTCGGCGAAGCCGGTATGGCTGCGCTTGCCGGCGCGCCAGGAGTGATACAGCCGGTCGCCGTCGCCCAATGCCGCGACCACGAACCCGAATGCCTCGATCGCGGCCGTCGTCCACTGCGCGTTGCGGAACGCCGAGCCGGCGGCGGCAAGCGCTGCGATCATCAGTCCGTTCCAGTCGGCAAGCACCTTGTCGTCGCGCATGGGCGCCTTGCGCTTCAAACGCGCGGCGAGAAGCAATTCGCGCTGCTTCTTGAGCAGGGCTTCGTCGGCATCCGGCAGGGGATAGGCCGAGCTCGTGCGATGCAGGATGTTGCGGCCCTGGTAATTGCCGTCGCGCCGGACGTCGTAGACTTCCTTGAAGCGCTGCACGAACGTGCCGGCGAGTGCGGCATCGATTTCCGCCTCGCTCCACAGATAGTATTTTCCTTCCTCGCCTTCGGTATCGGCATCGAGGCTCGACGCAAAGCCTTTTTCGACCCGCATCTCGCGCAAGACCCAGCCTATCGTCTCTTCGATGCGGTCGCGATAGAGCGGCGAGCGGTTGCTTTGCCAGACGAGCGTCATCAGTTCGATGAGCTGCGCATTGTCGTAGAGCATTTTTTCGAAGTGCGGCACGAACCAGCGCTCGTCCGTCGCGTAGCGGGCAAATCCGCCGCCGACATGGTCGTAGATGCCGCCGCGGGACATGTTGTCGAGCGTCGTGATCACGAGCTGCGAGAATTGCAGCACGCCGGTGCGCAGATAGGCGCGCCACAGCTGATCGATCAGCGGCACGGACGGGAATTTGGGCGCCCCGGTGAGGCCGCCGAAAAAGATGTCGAAGCGCTGCCCGATGCGAATGGCGGCCTGATCCAAAACGGCCCCGTCGAGCTTGCCGCTCAGGTCGCGCGACCACAGCGTTGCGAAGGCCTGATGGACGCGGGCCGTCGTGTTGGCGACGGGCTCGGGCTGCTCGCGGAAGACGCGCGCGACTTCCGGCAGCACTTTCTTGAATGCCGGCTGGCCGAGGCGATCCTCCTTCGGGAAATAGGCGCCGACATAGAAAGGGTCGCCGCTCGGCGTCAGGAAAATCGTCAGCGGCCAGCCGCCCGTGTGGCCCAGCGCGTTGGCGGCCGTCTGATAGACCTGATCGATGTCCGGCCGTTCCTCGCGATCCACCTTGATGTTGACGAACAGCTCGTTCATCAGCGCGGCGGTTTCCGGATCGCTGAAGCTCTCCTGCTCCATCACGTGGCACCAGTGGCACGCCGTATAGCCGATCGAGAGAAGGATAGGCTTGTTCTGGGCTTGCGCGTCGCCGAGCGCCTCTTGACTCCACGGACGCCAGTGGACGGGGTTGTCCTGGTGCAGGAGGAGGTAGGGGCTGGTTTCTTGGCTAAGGAGATTGGCTGTCATGGGGTGTCCTGGTGCGGCGGAACTTGGGTCCGAAGGCCGGCAGAGATAGCTTAGAAGCTCCCGAGCAAGAAAGGCCGCCGCGATGAAAGTCCACGTCGATTTCGAGATGACCCCCGAGGAGGCGCGCAAGCTCATGGGCCTGCCCGATGTCTCGGCCATGCAGAAGAAGCTCGTGGCGGAAATGGAGCGGCGGATGATGGCGGCCCTGGATTCCACCGCCGACCCTGACGCCATGCTGAGAACCTGGTTCAACTGGGGAAATCAGGGGCTGGAGCAATTCCAGAAGTTCCTGCGCGACAGCGCCTTCCAGCCGGGCACGACAAAGGACCGGCAGCGCTGAGCGACACCATCTTTGCCCTTTCGAGCGCCCCCGGCCGCGCCGGCATTGCCGTGGTGCGGGTCTCCGGACCGGCTGCCGGCCCGACGATCGAGGCGCTGACCGCCCGGCCGCTGCCAGTGCCGCGCATGGCGAGCCTGCGCACGGTTTTTCCTCCCCCGCTTGCGGGGGAGGTGGCCGCGCAGCGGCCGGAGGGGGCAAGCGGCACAGAAAATGACCCCCTCCGGCTCATTCCGTTCGCCACCTCCCCCGCGGGGCGGGGGAGGAAAGCTATCGACCACGCCATCGTCCTCTGGTTCCCAGCGCCCGCCAGCGCCACCGGGGAGGACGTGGCCGAATTCCACGTCCATGGCGGCCGAGCGATCCTGGACGCTCTGTTCGACGCCTTGTCCGCGCTCCCCGGCTTACGTCCCGCCGAACCGGGCGAATTCACCCGCCGCGCCGTCGAGACCGGCAAGCTCGACCTCACGCAGGCCGAGGCTCTGGCCGACCTGATCGATGCCGAGACGGATGGGCAACGCCGGCTGGCGATGGAACAGTTCGCAGGCACGCTGCTGCGCGCCTGCGAAATCTGGAGGGAGCGGCTGATCCACATTTCGGCATGGGCGGAAGCGGGGATCGATTTTTCCGAAGAGGAGCTCGACACCGATCTCGACGCGCGTGTGCGGGCAGGTATCCATGAGGTCCGCGAGGAGATTGCGCGGATGCTCGCCGATTCCCGGCGCGGCGAGATTACCCGCGAAGGTTTGCACCTCGCGGTCATCGGTCCGCCCAATGCCGGCAAGAGCTCGCTGTTGAACGCGCTGGCGCGGCGCGACATCGCCATCGTGTCGGACACGCCGGGAACGACGCGCGACGTTCTCGAAGCCCGTCTCGACCTCGGCGGTTATCTGGTGACGATTGCCGACACGGCAGGCTTGCGCGAGGCGGAGAATGCGGTTGAAGCCGAAGGCGTGCGCCGCGCGCTCGCCCGCGCCGAAGCGTCGGACATCGTTCTGCTGCTGCTCGACGGCACGCAGGATGCGCCCGCGCTGCCGCGGCTGAACCGCCCGGTGCTGACGGTGTGGAACAAATGCGACGTGCCATGGCCGTGCGCGCGGGACGGATTGAAGATCTCGGCGCAAACAGGTGAAGGTTTGGCCGCACTCACCGAGACGCTGACGGGTCTCGTCCGCGAGCGACTCGCGTGCCCGGCGGAAGCAGCGGTCATCACGCGGGCGCGCCACAGACGCGCGCTCGAAGAAGCAGAGACCGCGCTATCCCGCGCTCTCGGCGCGAACTCGCCCGAGCTCGTTGCAGAAGATCTGCGCCTGGCCTTGCGCGCCCTCGGGCGCCTCGTCGGACGCGTCGACATCGAAGAGCTGCTCGGCCTGATCTTCAAGGATTTCTGTATCGGGAAGTGAACGGCGTTCCGTCGATCGGACCGATCAGGCGAAATACAGGGCTTTTTTGCCGAAAGGTCCTGTTCGGCGGCGAGTCCTGGGCATTTCTCCAATGAAAACAGCCGGTTGGCGAAAAACAATTTCGGCCGGAAACAGAGCGTTCCGCAACTCTGTTTCCCTGTTTTTAATTCCAATATAGTTGACAACAATCCATTTCGGGTGCCTTCTGTGTAAGAACATAGAGGGAACATGCTTTGCCGCCATTTCAGAAAGGCCGCTCCGGCAACCCGCGCGGCAGACCCAAGGGCTCGCGTAACGTCAAGACCCTGCTGCGCGAGGAAGCCGGCCGGGCCTTCACCGACACGCGCCCACCGGAAGAGCTCTCGAAGCTCGAAGCATTGATGAAGGCGCTCCTGGACAACGCCGCCCGGGGCGACAACCGCGCGATTGCGATGGTGCTGGGCAAGATGGAGGAGATCGACGCCAAGCTCGATGCGGCGGCCGGCAACGGCCTGGCGTTCACGGCGGCGGACCGCGAGGTGATCGCCGAGATCTGGCGCCGGCTGCAGACGCCGGAGGACGGTGCATGAGCGAGGCGGCGCTTGGCGAACCGGCTGTCGGCGAGGATGGCAGTCCGACCCTTCCGACCTATGGCGAAATCCTGCGCCGCGATTTCGTGGCGTTCAATCACCGCGCCTTCCGCGCGCTGAACACCGATACACCTTATTGCGGCAACTGGCATCTGGAGGTTCTCGCCGAGAAGCTGGAAGCCGTGCGCACCGGCCGCTTGCGCCGGCTTGCCATCGCGCTGCCGCCGCGCAGCTTGAAATCGCACACGGTGTCCATCGCCTTCGTCGCTTTCGTGCTGGGTCATGATCCATCGCGGCAGATCATCTGCGCCAGCTACGCGCAGGATTTGTCCGACAAGCTGGCGCGCGACTGCCGCGCGCTGATGACGGCGCCGTTCTATCGCGCGCTGTTCGCGACACGGCTTGCGGCGGACCGGCAGGCCGTTGCCGATTTCGCGACCACCAGGGGCGGCTTCCGCTTCGCCACCTCGGTCGGCGGCGTGCTCACCGGACGCGGCGCCGATCTCGTCGTCATCGACGATCCGCTCAAAGCCGACGAAGCCTGGTCGGACGTCCGGCGCAACGCCGTCAACGAATGGTTCGACGCAAGCCTCGTGTCGCGCCTCAACGACAAGGAGAAGGGCGCCATCATCATCGTGATGCAGCGCCTGCACGAGAACGATCTCATAGGCCACGTGATGGAGACCGGCGGCTTCGAGCTTCTGTCCTTCGCGGCACTTGCCGAACGGGACGAGCGCTACGACGTGGTTACGCCCTACGGACCGCGCCTCTTCGGACGGCGCCAGGACGCGGCGCTGCATCCGGAGCGTGAATCGCAAGCGACGCTGGCGCGGCTCAAGGAGCAGATGGGGACGCCTGCATTCCTCGCCCAATATCAGCAGACGCCGGCGGCACGCGACGGCGCGATGATCAAGGCGAAATGGTTTCCGCGCTATGCGCCAGGCGAGCTGCCCAAAGGCTTCGACCTCACGGTGCTGTCGTGCGACACGGCGAACAAGGCCAGCGAGCTTTCCGATTACAGCGCGCTCACCCTTTGGGGCGTGACGGATTTCGAATACTGGCTGCTCGACGTGGTGCGCAAACGCCTGGAATATCCCGACCTCAAGCGCACGATCCTCGAGATGGCGCGCGCCCACAAATGCGATCACGTGCTGATCGAGGATCGCGCGTCGGGCACGCAGCTCATCCAGGAGCTGAAGCGCGAAGGGCTCAACGTGGAAGCGGCATCACCCACCGACGACAAGCGCATGCGCGTGTGGGCGCAAACCGCGACGATGGAGCAGGGCAAAGTGCATCTGCCGAACGAGGCACCCTGGCTCGACGATTACCTGCGCGAGCTGACCGGCTTTCCCAACCTGCGCTACGACGACCAGGTGGATTCCACGACACAAGCGCTGCAATGGGTGGCCGCGAGCTTCCGCAAGGACGGCTGGCTCGAAATCGCCGCACGGGCAACCGGCCGCAAAGGCTCGACCATGGTGCGCACGGGGCGGGGGTAGGTGGTGCGCCGCGGCTAGTGACCAATACCCTTTCCTCCACCGCTCGCGGCGGAAGCCCTCGTCTTGCTTGCGCGGGCAAGGAAGTGTTGAACGTTTTCGTTCTGCCCGAATTCCGTGTTAAGTTTGCAGCATGACGATCCGCAACCCCGTTCTGATCCGCTTTCGCGCCGCGCTCGACAGTGTCTACGCCGGGCGGTTGGATCGCGTCATTCTGTTCGGCTCACGCGCGCGTGGGGATGCGCGACCGGACTCCGATTACGATGTCGCGGTCTTCCTGAAAGACCTGCCGAACCGCTGGGCCGAATCCGATAGAATTGCCGCTCTTGCGACCGACGTGATGGACGAGACCGCAAGATCCGGCGACAGGATACCCAATGCGCTTTTAATTCCGCGCGTATTGCGTATCACGTCGCCGGGTGGCTCATGATCAAGTCCAAGCCACCTGAGCCGCCGACGTTCCTGTAATTGCGTATACTGTCGCCGGATACCGGATACGGGACTCGAGCGGCGTTCTAAATGCTTTGCCATTTTCCCGAGATGGGTCGACCAGGCAGGATACCCGGCACGCGTGAATGGCTCGTCCGCCGCATTCCTTATGTCGTGGTGTATGCAATAGGCGATTCGACCATCGATATTCTGGGCGTCTTCCACTGCGCACAGGAGGACCGAAACCTGTGAAGCCTGAAGAAATTCTACACTGACCCCGATTCTCCTGCTGACCCCAATTCTCCCTGACCCCAATTCTCCTGCGTCCACTTGGGCTGCGCAATTCACGCAGTTCTCGCCGTTGCCTGATGGATTAATGTCGCGCAGCCCGCCTGCCAAGGCTTGCGCGTTTACGCCTCTTTCGAAGGCTCCCGGATCAAATCCATTGCCCGTTCCGAATTCGCCTTCACCGAATGGTTCATCCGGCAGCGGGCCGGACAACTCCATTGCGATGCCAAGGGCGTCGAAGAAATCGGAAAACGCCTGGCTAAGCGAAGCCGCATCGAAGCAGTACCCGTGCGGATCGACTCGCGTCAGGTCGTCGCGCGCCATGCTCCAGCAGTAGCTGTCCCGCTTTTCTTTTAGGCTTGGGGCTTTAAGGCGTGATCTTGAACACCGTGCCACAGCCAAAGCCCCCTAGAATGCAACCGCTCACGCCGCCTTCCACAGTCGTACCATAAAGGGCACCGCCGACATCAATCAGTCCGGCGCCTGGGAAAGCACCATCCGTGCAGTTTGACTGGCTGCAAAAGGAATACACCACCGTTTCGTCGCCGGTCGTGGGATTGACCTTGAACACCGTGCCGCAGCCCTGGCCAAAACAGCCCGTGCCGCCGCCGTCGGAGGTTGTTCCATAAAGCGCGCCATTGATGGCGATAAGGCGGGCATCTGGGTATGCGCCGTCCGTGCCGTTAAAGGAATGAAGAACCGTTTCGGCGCCGGTTGTGGGGTCGACTTTGAACACCGTGCCATACTTGTTGTTCCCGCCCAGTTCGGTTGTTCCATAGAGCGCGCCATTGACATCGATCAGGCTGGCAGCTGGGCCTTCGCCGTCCGTGCAGTTTGTCTGGCTGCAAAAGGAATACACCACTGCTTCGGCGCCGGTCGTGGGATTCACCTTGTACACCGTGCCGCCGCCGCCATTAGAGGTCGTGCCGTAGAGGATACCGTTTAGGTTGATCAGGCCTGCTCCCGGGGAGTAGCCATCACTGGGGTAGCTTGCGAACCGGTGAAGCACCTTATGAGTCCAATGAGTCCCGTTGGGGGTGAGAGCGATCACCAGGCCGGGGCCGTAACGGAAGTCGGAGTAGGTGGATGAGGTCGTGCCGTAGAGGGTACCGCCGACATCAATCAGGCTGGCAACCGGGTCAGCGCCGTTAACGCCGATAAAGGAATGAATAACCTTCTCGGTGTCGGTCGATGGCGTCAGCTTAAACACCGTGCCGTAGAGGTTAGCGCCGCCACCGTAGGTCGTGCCGTAGAGGGTACCGCCGACATCGATCAGGCTGGCGTCCGGGGTATCTCCGTCCGTGCAATTTGCCCCGCCCTGGCTGCAAAAGGAATACACCACCGTTTCAGTGCCGGTCGTAGGGTTCACCTTGAATACTGTGCCGCAGCCGGCGCCACCGCTCGCGCAGCCACCTGCGCCGCCACTAGAGGTCGTGCCGTAGAGGGTGCCGCCGATGTTGATCAGGCCGGCCTCGGGCAAAGAGCCGTCTGTGCTCCCGCCCCGAAAGCGATACAGCACGCTTTCGGTCGCTGCGCTGACCGCTGCGACCTGGAGAACGCCGACGCACGCAAGCACGCCCACGAATCGAATGATGGAATTGGTTTTCACTCTTTGCCCCCGATAATCGCGATCCGCGAAATGCTTCCCGAACCCTAACAGAAGTATGTGACAATAAAAGCGAAAGATCCGGCGACAGGATACCCAATGCGCTTTTAATTCCGCGTGAAGATCCGGCGACAGGATACCCAATGCGCTTTCGATCCCGCGCGTATTTTGTATCCTGTCGCCGGGTAGCGGGGGTGGCGGTCGCGGGATGCCGCCGCGGGTTTCGGGAGCTGCTCTACGTGATTTGCAAGGATTGTTGAATCGGGAAGTGATCGGAACGGGTCTCACCGAAATGGTCATGACAATCAAGGCGAATTCTGCTATGCGACTAGTCATGACAAAACGTCTCGATCAGGCGATCGTTCGGGTGCGCAACCTGCCGGAACCCGAGCAGGATGCCGCGGCGGAATTGTTGCTGGAATTCGCCGAACAGCCGGCCCGCTCGCTTCTGTCGGATGCGCAGGCAAAAGAGGTGTGGCTTGCGCTCGACGACGTGCGCGAAGGGCGGTTTGTGTCGTATGACGAATTGACTGCCCTGTGGCGCAAATTCGACCGCTGACCCTGCGGGTCACGCGGCGGGCGGTCAGTCACATCGCGTCGTTCGAATCATTTATCGCTACGGATAATCCCGGCGCCGCGCGCGCCGTCGGTCGCCGGATTCGAGCGGCGTTCGAAATGCTTTGCCATTTTCCCGAGATGGGTCGACCAGGCAGGATACCCGGCACGCGTGAATGGCTCGTCCGCCGCATTCCTTATGTCGTGGTGTATGCAATAGGCGATTCGACCATCGATATTCTGGGCGTATTCCACTGCGCACAGGAGGACCGAAACCTGTGAAGCCTGAAGAAATTCTACACTGACCCCAATTCTCTAAGAGATTCGACCTTAGCGGCTCCTATTGGATCGTGACGGACACCGGTTGGGAGGGGATGCCGTTGGCGACGACGTAAAGCTTGCTTGCGCCCGCTTCGACGTTGCCGGGCAGCACAAACGTCGCCTTCGATGGATTGTTCGGCTGGACCGAGTTCGACGTGAACGTCGTGCGAGCATAAAATACATGCCGCGTGGATGAATTGACGACTCGGACCAGCGGAAAATTCGTATAAGCCTGCTCGTCGTCACCCATGCCCGCGCCCTGGGTAAGTCCACTCAGCTGAGTGCCGTTGATCGTGTAGGTCACGCCCGCCTTGAGCGTTTTGCTCGAGATCGTCTTCACGACCGGCGCCCACGCGGCCTGCGGCACACCTTGCGCCGGAAGAATTTGGATCCGCTTGAAGTCGGTTTCGACACACAAAATCTCACCGGTTGGAAGAACGAGAAGGTTGATCTGATAAGAAGCAAGCTTTTTCCAATCCGCAATGTCGGAGATTTGCGTAAAGGTAGATCCGTCGAAAACGAAAAAATGTGTGGGTGCCGGATATGAACTGCTGCTCTTCCAGGCCGCAGGGCTCGCGGCGACAAGCACACTGCCGTTCGGCAAAATCGCCGCCGGCGCGTCGACCATCGTGTAACTGACGCTGTCGATCTGTGGGATGTCAGGGCCTTGGGACCATTGCGAGGCTGCCGGACTATAGCTGGCGGTATGTGCAGGATAGTTCTGTTCCGTCGTGCTGGTCGTAGCACCGAATGCCACGACTATTCCCGTCGGCTGCATAATCTGGGTAGGTCCCTCATAGGTTGCGGTTTTGCTGGCGCAATCGGCGAGTTGCACGGCCGTTGAGCCGGCGTCGAACCACTCGCCTCCGAGCACGGAATAGAGTTCGGATTGCGGCGCACATCCGTGTTGATGGACGAAGGCGTCTACGGTGATCACATCGCCGTCGGGCAACAGCGTCCAGTTCTCTTCATCGTTGATATCGAACTTGTCCGCGGAACTGGGGTAAGTCGTCCAATCCATGGTAGACTCATCAAGCGTCGCAACATCCTTCGTCAATGCATTTGAGAGCAGATATGTCCCATCGTTGAGAAGCGTGCTTGAAGCGTCTCCGATGCTAGTCCATTCGGGGGGGGTACCGACGGACCTCCACCTGTTGGCGACCGGATCGTAGATTGCGCCATCGTCCGATGACGTTGCTTTGCAGATCGGCCGACCATTCGAGTTGAAGCCAACGCCGAGATACTCGCCTCCTTCGACAATGAGGCGCCCGTCAGGCAGCACCGCCGACGCGAAAAACCGCGGTGTGTAGGTCGACGGCATCGAGGCGATCGCCGTCCATATGCCTGTGTCGTAATTGCCGAAGATATCCGGCTTCAGGCTGAACCACTTCGAGGTGCAGCTTTGGTGAAGCAGAACGGTCCCGTTAGTCAGCAAAATCGGATTGCTGCCCGAAGCGCCGCCGGGCAGCCAGTGCCGCAGGACTTTCCATCCGGCCGCGACGCCCACGAATTCATGTGAAGCGACCGATTGACGGTTGCGCTGTTCGGCCAGGAACTTCTGCCACTCCCGTGGATACGATTTCAGTTGTTGGAGAACGGTCGCAGCAAGCGGCGGCGGATTTGTCCCGGCGTTCTGCGCCTGTGAAGTTGTCGCGCAGCCAAAAAACGCAATTGCGGTCGCACCAACGATCCGAGAGAGTGAGCTCACGATTTCCCCCTATTTCCGCACCGGTGCGTCGAACAGCATGTACGCCGTGCCGTCGCCCGAATAGTTGGAGTCGGTTGCCAGACCGCCATGCTCGGTCGTGCCGTAAAGCCCATCGTCACCCACGAAGAGCCCGCTGCCGCCGCAATTTTCCGGATAATTGCCGCAGCCGCTTCCATCCGCTTTGCCAGTGAAGCGATGCACGACCGTATAGGTCCACGTCTTGTTGTCCAGGTCGGGGGGCGTAAGCGAGAACACGACGCCGCATCCCTCGATGCCTGGCCATCGTGTGATGCAGCCTTTGCCCTTGCCTCCGCCGGCGTCGGTCGTGCCGTAAAGAACATCACCGGCCAGCGAAAGCGGGGCGTTAGGTTCATACCCGTCGGGGCCCTTGAACGTGTGGATGACACGGAACACACCGGCGTTGGTGATCTCGAACACGACGCCACCACCGCTACCGCCACCGCCGAGGTTGTTTGTAGTTCCAAAGACGTCTCCCTTGTCATCGACGACGACCGGAGCCGTGGGACCGAAGCCATCTTTCCCACCAGTGAAGCGATAAATCACGGTCTCGGTACCCGATTGAGGGTCGACTTTGAAAACCGTCCCACAGCCGAACGGACCGTTGTTGTTTAAGGGACATGATGAATCTGTTGCATCGCCTCCAAAGGCCGTGACGCCATAAAGCATCCCATCGGGTGCCGGTGAAAGCCCATATCCCGCCGTCGCACCGTCAGGCGGACCCTGGAAATTATGGAGAATCGCGTAGTGACCGCTCGCCGAGACCGCAAAAATCACGCCACACGCGCTGGTTTCAACATACTGGTACGTGCAATCGCCGCCGCTTGCAGTCGTGCCGTAGGCGTTGCCCTTCGAATCGATATAAAGGCCGCCGTTGAAGCCGCCCTCGAGGCCGCCTGGCGAAAATCCGTCATTGACGACCGGGGCACCGAAAGAATGCAGGATGGTATGACTCCAGACGGTGCCGTGACTTGCCGGCGGATCAAGCCGGTATACAGTCCCGATACCATTTGCCCCGCCTTCAAAAGTGGTTCCGTACAGCGAGCCATCATAAAGCGTCAAAGGTCCCGCCACAGAATACCCGTCCGCGAATCCCTGAGAACTCCACACAATCTGCACTCTCCTCCTCGCGCCGCCGCCGGCAGGAGGAAGTTCGAAAACCGCTCCGTAGTGATTGGCGCCACCGAGTGGGGACGTTCCGTACAATGCGCCTTTCGGATCCTGAACAAGCCAGGACTCGGGATTTATGGCTTCCGTGCCGGCAAAACGCGCAATGGTTCTAAGCGGAAGCTCTTCGGCGAATGTAACGTAAGGCATGCCCGTCAGAATGATAATTGGAAGCACGAACGCAATACAGTTTGCGCGTTGTCCAAGAAATCGCCGCGAGCGAGTTGTCCCAGCCATCCACCCCCCATCCGCATGTGTCCGGCGTAGTCATCAGATTATTACCACGCGAATCGACCCTTGGCAAAGCGCACCCGCTCACCATGTCGGCAGCACAAGACGAATATCGCACACGAATGGAATACCGGGACGTAATAGAATGCCGTTGCGGTGGAGAGACTTGGATGAGCTGGCCGCAAACCGGCCGCAAAGGCTCGACAATGGTGCGAACGGGGCGGGGGTAGCGGTCAGAAGGAGTATGCGAGCGACTCTCGCGTTCGGAAGGCCAATATACTATGCGCCTGTCATGACAACCGTTGAAGAGATTGAAGAGGCCGTCGCGGCGCTGCCGCCGGACAAGCTCGCGCGATTTCGCACCTGGTTCGAGGAATTCGAGGCGGCACGGTTTGATCGCCAAATCGAGCGTGATGCTCGATCTGGCAAGCTTGACGCACTGGCGGCGCCGGCCGTCGAGGAGCACCGAAAGGGTCGAACACGCGCGCTATGAGGCATTTCGCCAGCTCGGCGTTCTGGGAGCTCTATCAAGAATTGCCTGCCGAGATACGTGAGCTGGCGGACAAGAATTACGAGTTGCTGCGCAAATCAGGCACTATGTTTTCAATTTGCCCACTTCCCGTTCGTGGTGGGGCTATCGCATGTCGTCAGACGCATTCCCCAACTAACCGAAGCGTCACTGGGAGCGCGCCCATCCTGGGCGTCATACGCGCATCCATGCGCGTCAGCGCCCTATGACGGCCGTGGTCCCCGATCATCCTCGATGTTCGAGCGCTTGTGGTTGGTCGGGGACCGCGCTCCCAGTGGCACGCACATGCGATAACATATTCTGCCCTTATCTTAGCGCCTATGCGCGACGGCGGACCACCCAGGTTCCCCCATCCACGACGTTTTTCCAGATGCGCAGAATCGCATGCCCGAATTCAATTCCCGCATTTACCGGAATACGCTACCTGCACCAATGCTCCCTTGCATCACCGACGGCCGAATTTTGCCTCTTTGTCACGAATCGGCGCGATGACAAGCGCCAGCAATGCCAACTTTGAATCGGGCGACAGGGCCACGCCGCTGCGTGTTGAGGGCTCCGCGGCCTGGCCCATTGCGCCCGTCAAACACACGGAAACCAACTGCCAGATTCAAACCCGACTGGATGAACATTGGGGGCAAGGTCGGCGAGAACGACGTTGCGGACCTGGAGGTCCGCGCTCCCAGTGCCCGTCAGCCGTTGACGCTCGTCCACGGCGCGCCCGTCACCATCTCCGTCAGGAAGGTTTCGACCGTGACATCGTTGACGGAGAGCGTGGGATTGAAGAACAGCACATGACCCGCGCCGCCCACGGTGAAGTATTGCAGGTTGGCATTCGGCGCGAATTCCTGCGTCAGCACAGTCTGCAGTCCGGCGGTGAACTGGCCGGCCGTGATGGCGTAATAGGACGGCAGCACGCTGTCGTCGATGTAGGAGAGGAGCGTGCCGCGATCGTTGGGAAAGGCCTGCGCGTAATAGCCATAAAGCGCCGAGAGGTCCGTGCTGGAGCAGGCCGTGCAACCGGAAGGCAACAGCGCCTGGACATTCCAGGTGCCGTCCGACACGCCGGGGATGTCGAAGCCGGCGGGCATGAAGGTGCCGCTGTCGTCGATCATGTCGACGGGCACGCTGCCGAAGGCCGTCTGGGTCTCGCCCCAGTGGAGCACGGCGCCGAAACCGCCGAAACTCGACCCCGCCAGCACCACCTGCTTGGCCTTGGGAAAGGTGGCGCGGATGCGGGCGAGATAGGCCGTGAAATTGCTCGCGCCATCGAACATCGTCAGGTGCGGGCTGCCGCTGACGATATAGTCCACTGCATTGCGCCCGCCATGCATGTCGCCCGTGCAGTAGGGCACATAGATGAAATTGTATTTGCGGAACGGATTGGCCGCGGAGGTGCGGTCGAAGAAGCCGCCCGCCGCCGTCAGTGTCGGAAGTTCAGCCGCAAACTGCTTCTTGCCGTAGCCCGTGGTGATATAGGTGGCCGTCTGCAGCAAATAACAGGTGAGTTCGCTCCAGCAGGCTCCGCCGCCTTCGAGATAGATCAGCACGTCGTCGCTGCCCTTCGCGAGATTGATGCCGATGCCCGTGGTGGCGCCATTGGCACAGAAGGCATCCCAGAAGGATACGAAGGTCCATTTGCCTTGTGCCGCGGTGAGCGCGCCCGTCATCGCGGCGGGGATGCAGGAAGGCGTGACGCTGGCGCCGTGCGCGAAAGACACCGCTTTTGAGGACGTGAGCAAGGCGCCGTTCAGCGTGGCGCCGTCGACGCTGACGGACCCGCCGCTGCCAAACAGCAGGAAGCTGCCCTCGGCGACGCTCGTGCCGCTCATGGTGAGCCTGCCGGCGGTGAAGATGACCTGGGCCGCCGGCACGCCGGAAAGCAGGATCTGCGCCGCCTGCGAAAGCTCGACGCCGCCCGCCACCCGAACATAGAACACGTCATTCGGCCCGCCGCTGAGCGTGAGCGTGTTGGTGCCCGAAAGGGTGATGGCGGATATGGCGACGACGTTGACGCCGCCATTGCCGGTGACGGTGGTGGTGGATGCGATGGCGCCGAAGCTCTGCGTGGGCGCGAGGCCTTCGATCGTCGCGGCAGCCTTGCCGGCGTCGGCAAGCGCCTTCTTCAGCGATTCCGTCACCGCGCCACCCGCCACCGAAACCGTGTTGGGGTGAGAGTTGTTCGCGGACGGATCGACTTCGAGCTGGCCGAGGATGCGGCCATTCGTGAAGTTCTGCGTCGCGGTGGGCCCCAGTCCGACGACACCGCGAATGGTCGTCGTGCCGCTGGATAGCGCCATGGTGCCGTCGGAGAGCACGGCGAAGCAGCCCGCACTGCCGAGCGAGACGGTGGCAGCGGCGGCGGGAACAGTTGCGAGAAACGCCAGCGCGGGCAGGACAGCAAGACGGAGTGCGGCAGGGAGGAGACGCATGGCTGAGCCTTTCGGGCTGGCGGTCGCGGCAGCCAAAGAATGCCAGAGCGTGCGCACTGCCACAATCTGGCCGGTGCCACCGGACGAACGCAGGGAATTCCACGGATGGTTTCTGGTTTATGGCCGGGACGGAACCCTGGTGACGGCCAGGAATTCCGGTGACAGGTTGATGCAATGACCTGTCGCATGATTCCCTGACTTTAGGACGGTTTGAGATTCCGCGTTTCGGCGGCCTTTCGGCCTGCAGCGCGTCGTTTCCGGGTGAGGGCGGCTTTGGCGCCCGCGTCCTTCATCCTGACCCCGTGATCGGCGACCCCCTTTCACAGTCTGCCAATGGGCTTGCAGGAGCATGATCGCTTCCTTTGGACAACGGCCCGCGTCGTACATCCAGTGGTGCGTCTGACAGAGGCGCGCGAGATTCTCGGGAGCATTGTTCGCGGCATTGTGGTTCAGGTGAGCGATGCTCAGGCATGTCGCGATTTGCAATCCGCAAACCGCGCAGCATTTGAACGGGTAACGCTCATTTGCGACGCGGTGTGCTTCCGCCTGATTGCGAGGAAGCGTCATAGAGCCGGCACGGTTCGCCACGAAGTTTTCCCCACCAATTTCCTCAAGCGTCCACATCCTGTCAGAGATGCCTGCCACCATGGCGGGGATGAGTGCGATAGATCGGGGGTTGAGCATCACGTCGCCGTAACTCAGCTCTTTCCGCGGCGACATAATTTTACACTGACCCCACTTTCCCGGTTTCGGACGCAAAAATGCGCACACTTTTGCTGAAACCGCTCTAGTAGAGACTCGATACCCAGAACTGGGTGCCAGCACTGGCTCACGGCATCGCCACCGCGTTGAGCTTGTTGCCGTCCGGGTCGCGGAAATACGCTGCGTAAAAGCCGTTCGCGCGCATGCCGGGAGGCCCTTCGTCGCTGCCGCCATTGGCCAGTGCGAGCGCATACACCTTGTCGACCTGATCGCGATCCTTGGCTGCGATCGAAGCCATCACGCCGTTGCCCACCGTCGCAGGATTGCCGTCGAACGGCAGCGTGATCGCGAGGCCGATCCCCATCGTCGGATTGCGCCAGCCTATGGCTTTCCCGGTGTCCATGTAGCGCACGAGGCCGAGCTCGGCGGCGATGGCGTCGTAGAACCTGGCGCCCCTGGCAAGATCTCTGGTGCCGAAGCAAACATTGATAATCATTTCCGCCATTCCTCGCCGATCATCGGACACGTCGGCGACATGATATGCAAAACCTTCCCAGTCTGATAGGCGCCGCGCACGACAACCCTGGAATGCAGGTCGACTTGTCACCTGCCCGAATGCCGCTTTTCCTGGCCATATCCGGCCATCATTGGGAGCGCCCGTCCCGGGCGTCACGGGGTGGTGACGCGCAAGGATGCGCGCTCCCAGTGGCGCTTAAGGATGCGCGTGAAGCATTTTTCGCGTCCGCCGCAAAAAAATTCGCCGCCTCCGCATCCGTCGGCCAGCCTCCCCGTGTAACCCCCAGTGACACCCATCGCCATTCCGCAAGCCATCACGGGGGCCGACACATGGACACAAACGTGGGCACGAACGCCGATCTGGTCCGCAGTCTCTACACCGCTTTCGGACGCGGCGACGTCAAGACCGTTCTCGACAATCTCGATCCGGCAGTGACCTGGTCGTCGAATTGCGGCCCGGCGATTCCGTGGGGCGGCACCCGGCATGGGATTGCGGGTGCCGCGTCGTTCTTCGAAGCGCTCGGCGGCAACCTCGATTTCGAGAAGTTCGAACCGCGCGAATTCTTCGCGGCCGACGGCACGGTGATCGTGCTCGGCCACACGCAGGCGCGGCCCAAGCGCAACGGCCATCGCTTCGACAGCGACTGGGTGCACGTCTTCACGATCGCAAACGGCAAGGTCGTGCGGTTCCGCGAGTTCTACGACACCGCCGCGGTCGCCGCGGCGCTGACCGCCTGACGCATCTTTGGGAGAGAGGGAAAGATCATGGAACATCTGGCGCGCTTCGACGCCGAAACCGCCTGCCTCGTGCAGGGCCTCGTCGTCGCCGACGGGAAATCCTATTCCAACTGGGGCGGACACCGCACGACCACGCCCGCCGTCTATGTCGAGCCGCTCGACGCTGCCGATGTGCAATCGGTGGTTCGCGACAGCGCGCGCTTTCCCTCGCCGGTCAATCCCGCAGGCTCGATGCTGAGCGTGTCGTCGACGTTCGTGAACGACGGGGGGACGCTCGTCTGTCTCAGGAAGCTCGATGAAATCAAGGGAATCGAGACCGATGCGAAGGGCCGTTGCGTCGTTCGCGTGCAGGCCGGCTGTCGGTTGAAGAAACTCAACATGTGGCTCCAGGCCCGCGGCCTCGAAATTCCGTTCCAGGCCGAAATCGGCGATGCGTCGGTGGGCTCGGTGGCCGTCGGCGATACCAAGGAATCCTCGCTGAATGCGCCGGGCTACTTCTCCGCGCACGTCGTCCAGATCGTCTATGTCGACGAGACCGGCGGCTTGCGCGTGATCTCGGATCATGCGGACGGCGCCGCGTTCTACGAAATGAAATGCAGTTTCGGGCTGATGGGGATCGTCGTGGAATGTCTCGTCGAAACGCGTCCGGCGAGTCTCTGCCGGTCCGACGTATCGATCGCGGCCTACGACTCGCCGCAGGCGCTCGCGCGCGGTCTGCTCGAGAGGCGCGGACAGTGCGACGCGTTGCTCGCCATCGTCTTTCTCGACCAGCTCGCGGCGTTTCACGATCAGCGCTTCGCGGCCGGTCCCGGCGCACGGACGCCCGCTCATGTGCAGCCGGAGTGTGAAGCGTTCCGCGCCGCCAAACGGCTGGCGATCCAGCGCGGCTTCGACAATGTCGATGTGCCGCAGCCCAGAGGCGTCGTTTATTCGCGCGCCGATTTCGTCAACGAATACTGGCGACCCGACGCGACCGAGAGCCGGCTCGATTTTCAGTACTACGAACACGATCTCGCGCAGGTGGAGCGCGTGATCGAACAGAGCTATGCGTTCACGGCCGCCTTCAAGGAGAAGACCGGATTTGCGCCGCGCGGCTGGGCTACGTATTTCGTGAACCGGCCCCCCGCCGAAATGAAGCCCTTCGGCCTCTATTCCGGCGGGCCGGGCGTTTCGTTCTCGTTCGATCCCTTTCACAGCGATCCTGCCGAACCGCGCTGGCAGGAATTTGCGCGTCAGTACAATGAGCTCGCGTTGCGCGGGCTGGGCGCCAAGGCGTCGCCGATTCAGACCCAGTGGCTGAAGCGGGGCGATGTCGTTATCCCGCGCCGGCTGGCGCGACCGCGGTTCACCACGCCCTATTTCGCCGAATTCATCGCATGACGTTTCCCGTCCCCGAACCGTTCATCTCGACGAAGGAGTGGCGTTTTGCTACCGCTGTCCGCTCGGGGAAGTACGGCGCGGGGATGTCGATGGCCGGGAGCGGGACATCGAACGAGACATTGCTGAAGCGCGTGGCGCTGGGTGATCGCGACGCGTTTCGCGCGCTTTATGCGGCGACGGCACCGCGGCTGCTGGGTATCTGCAAGGGGCTGCTTCGCGACCAGGCACGCGCCGAGGAAGCGTTGCAGGATGCGTTTGTCCGCATCTGGGAGCGCGCGGGAAGTTTCGACGAAACGAAGGGTGCGGCAATCGCCTGGATGACGGTGGTGGCGCGGCGCGTGGCGATCAATCAATTGCGCCGCCGCGACCATGTGCACACATCGCTCGACGACGAAGAGGCACCGGAGATCGCCGCAGATCTCCCCGAGACCGATCCGCTCGGCAAGCGCCGCCTGCTGCAGTGCCTGGAAAAACTGGATGCCGAGCGCCGGCACTGGGTGCTGCTCGCCTATGTCTATGGCTATTCGCATGACGAGCTGGCGCAACGATTCGAGCGGCCGCTCGGCACGATGAAATCGGTGTTGTTCCGCAGCCTCGCGGACCTACGAAAGTGTGTGGCATGAACGAAGACGACATCGCTGCCGCGCTCTTCGCTCCGGGCGCCTGCAACATGGACGAGCTGGCAAGTCTGCGCGAACGGCTCACGCACGATTCCGCATTCGTCTCCCTCGTCGAAAGCTGGGAGATGCTGCTCGGGCCGCTCGCGTCGTTCGTCCCGGAGGCCCGCCTGCCCCGCGATCTTCTCGGGAAAATCGAGGCGCGTCTTGACGGCCGCCAGCGGCTCGAAGCTCTGAGCCGGACGTTAAGCGCGAACGAGGGCGAATGGATCAGGTTCTCCGCAGGCGTACGCATCCGGATACTGGAAAACCAGTCCGACCGCCGGACGATCCTGCTCGATGTGGAGCCCGGTGCGCAGTATGCCGCCCACGACCATGCCGGCGACGAGGAGATCTTCATGATCTCCGGCGATCTCGTGATCGGCGACTTAGAACTTGCCGCCGGCGACTATCACGTTTCGCCGAAGGGAAGCAGCCACCCGGCTGCAACCTCGCGCAAGGGCTGCCGCTGTATCGTCGCGATGGCCGCCGCGTGACCCGGCTGGAACGCGCGGAAATCGGGGCGCCGCCGCGCATCACAGTAATGTGCAACTCTGCAACACGTTCGATGCGCGGCTTGGCCTGGATTCCGGCGGAAAATATTTCCAATCGTAGTGCCGTGCTAGTGTTCAGAATCCGAAGTTCGTGATGTTTGGAAGAGAGATTCACCACGGAGACACGGAGAACACGGAGACAAGTCTCACGGCGGCGCGAAACGCAACTGATCCAGCCGCAAAACGCTACGTCGGTATAATTACGCGGAAAATGGTGTCGCTTCGTTCCGACTCCGTGCCCTCCGTGCCTCCGTGGTGCGATGGATCGCGATGCTACGAACTTCTGGTTCAGGACACTAGCGTCGCCTCACTGTATTCTGCGAAAGACCGTGTCCGGATACCGGACCCCCGCAAGCAGGCGATTGTCGGGACCGAACACGCGCAAGGTATCGTCTTCCGCAACGGGAAGGCTGAGAATCGTTTCGAATTCCGCGCCGGCCGGCGTATCGCAGAGCCGAAAATTACTGTTGCGGATCACCAGCAGTCCGCGCGGTTTCAGGCAGCGTGACAGGTCGGCGATCGCGCGCGCGAACGCCGCGAATTCTATGCGATGATCGCAGCACGTCACGCCGGGGCCGGAGAGATCGCCGTGGCGGAATAAGGCCATGCAAAAAATGACATCGTACGCGCCGTCGGGCTCGTTCGACGTCGAATCCGCGGCTGCAAAGGCCATCAGCGGATCGGCGGTTTGTTTCAACCGCTCGAGGCACCGCGCAATATTGGCCGGGTTGACGTCGATGCCTTTGATCACGGCGTGCGGGAAATGTCTCCGTAGACTGATTACTTCTTCGCCTGTCGAGCAGCCGAAGGACAGGATTCGAATCGCGGTATCCGCACCGAGCTGAGCCTGGATGAACCGGAATATTCTCGGGTAGCGGTCCATCGCCGTGTCGTTGAAGGGCTGAAATACGCCGTCGCGCCGCCGATGATAAAGCCAGAGGACATGGCGCTCGGTCGATGAAGACAGCAGACGCCAAACTCTGCGCGCCACGCGCGTGACCAAGGAAGCGTGTCGTGGGTGCGGCGGTGCGTTTTGGACCATCACGCCCACCCGACGGGATTGTCCGGCTGCGCGCCGACCCGCGGCGGGCGATCGCCACACGGGATTGCGTATGCGTCAGCCTTGGCCATGTGCGGTGCCATCGAGCCCTGACTGTCTCGTACAAGATATCGAGGCGCAATTCGCGCATATCTCCAAAACTTCCCGCAGTCGGTTGCGAGGACGTATGATCCGTATACGGATAATGTTTCCCGTGAAACATTGTCTTGCCCGTCGCGCGTCTTGCCCTTAAACGGCGCGACATGACGGATCGGTTCGACGTGGTGGTGATCGGGGGCGGGCACGCCGGCTGCGAGGCAGCGGCCGCCGCGGCGCGCGTCGGCGCGCGCACGCTGCTCGTCACGCACAAGGCAGCGACCATCGGGGAAATGTCCTGCAACCCGGCCATCGGGGGGCTGGGCAAAGGCCATCTCGTCCGCGAAGTCGATGCACTGGACGGCCTGATGGGGCGCGTAGCGGATGCCGCCGGCATCCAGTTCCGCCTCCTCAACCGGCGCAAAGGACCGGCGGTACGCGGCCCGCGGGCGCAAGCCGATCGCAAGCTCTACCGCCTGGCGATGCAGCAAGCGCTGGCCGAGACTGCCGGCCTGTCCGTTCGCGAAGCCGAGGCAGAGGACCTGGTTTTCTCCGGCTCGGTTCCCTCCCCGGCCGGAGACCGGTCTTCCCGCGTTGGCGGGGGAGGAAGAACAGTCGCCGGGGTGCGATTGGCCGACGGCAGCGAAATCGCTTGCGGGGCCGTCGTGCTGACCACCGGCACATTCCTCAAAGGCCTGATTCACATCGGCGAGAGGAAGATTCCGGCGGGACGGGTCGGCGAAGCGCCGGCGATCGGACTGTCGAACACGCTCTATGGTCTCGGCCTCAGGATGGGCCGTCTCAAGACGGGCACGCCGCCGCGCCTCGACGGCAGAACCATCGACTGGGCGGCTCTGGAGCGCCAGCCCGGCGACGATCCGCCGGTGCCGTTCTCGTTTCTCACACGGCAAATCACGAGCCCGCAGATCGCGTGCCACATCACGCGCACCACACCCGCAACGCACGCGATCATCCGGGAAAATCTTCATCGCGCACCGATGTATTCGGGCCAAATCCAAAGCTCGGGCCCGCGATACTGCCCGTCGGTCGAGGACAAGATCGTCCGCTTTGCCGGCCGCGACGGACACCAGATATTCCTCGAGCCGGAAGGCCTCGACGACGACACCGTGTACCCCAACGGCATCTCGACCTCCCTCCCCGAAGATGTTCAGTGTGCCCTGCTGGCAACGATCCCGGGCCTCGAGCGCGTGGCGATGCGCCGGCCGGGCTACGCAATCGAATACGACTACGTGGATCCGCGCGAACTGCGGCCGTCGCTCGAGGTCAAGCAGGTGCCCGGTCTCTATCTCGCCGGACAGATCAACGGCACGACCGGATACGAGGAAGCCGCCTCCCAAGGCATCATGGCCGGGTTGAACGCGGCGCGGACCTGCGCCGGTCAGCCGGCCATCGTTCTCGACCGGAGCACAGGCTACATCGGCGTGCTGATCGACGACCTGGTTACCAAGGGCGTCAGCGAGCCCTACCGCATGTTCACGTCGCGGGCCGAGTATCGGCTCAGCCTGCGCGCCGATAATGCGGACCAGCGCCTGACCCTTCTCGGCGAACACGCCGGCTGCGTCGGTTCGGTTCGGTCCCGGGCTTTTGCGCACAAGCGCACAGCGCTCAATGAGGCCCGCAGCCAGATGGCCTCGATCGCCCTGACCCCGAACGGCGCCCGCAACTTCGGCATCGAAATTCGCCTCGACGGCGTGCGCCGCACGGCGCTGGAGCTGCTCAGCCTGCCCCAGGTCACTTTTGCCAAGCTCTGCGAGGTCTGGCCCGCGCTGAGGGCTTTCGATCCGGCGACTATCGAACAGCTCGAAATCGACGCGCTTTACGCCACGTACATGGAACGCCAAGAGGCGGACATTGTCGCCTTCCGCAAGGACGAGGCCCTCGCCCTACCCGCTGAAATCGACTATGCGCAGGTCCGCGGGTTGTCGACCGAAGCGGCCCAGAAACTCGCGGCCGTCCGCCCGCAGACTCTGGGCCAGGCGGCGCGAATCGATGGCGTGACGCCGGCCGCATTGACTCTGGTCCTCGCACACGTCCGCGCCCGGGCGGCATGAACGCCAATTTCGGTCCGGCGGAGCTTCAGTCAGCGCTGAATGTTTCACGTGAAACATTGGCGCGCCTCAAAACCTATGTGTCGCTGCTCGAGGAGTGGAACGTCCGTCATAACCTCGTCTCAAGGCAATCCCTGGCCGATGTCTGGCGCCGCCACGTCTACGATTCTGCCCAGCTCTGCGAGTTCGTCCCGCCGGCCGCGGTTACTCTCGTGGACCTCGGCAGCGGCGCCGGTTTTCCGGGCCTTGTCCTTGCCATCCTCCTCGCGGACCGGCCGTCCTTTCGTACCGTGCTCTATGAAGCCACAGGTAAAAAATGTGAATTTCTCCGGCATGTCGCCGACCGCCTGGGGGTTCCCGTGGAGGTCCGCAACCGCCGCATAGAAGACACCGCAGCCGAGCCCTTCGATGTCGTCACCGCGCGTGCCCTGGCGCCCCTCGAAAAGCTGCTCGCTTACGCACAGCCTTTTCAGGGCCCGCGTACCGTAAATCTTTTTCTCAAGGGCCGATCGGCGCTCTCCGAATTGACCGCCGCCCGGAAAATCTGGAGGATGCAGGCGACGCAGCATCCGAGTCGTTCGGACCCGTCCGGCGTCATTCTCGCTATCCGGGAGCTTAGCCATGCCGCCTGAGCGGCGCCAACCCCGAACGCTGGTTGTCGCCAACCAGAAAGGCGGTGTCGGCAAGACGACAACCGCGATCAATCTGGGCACGGCCCTCGCCGCGATCGGCGAACCGACTCTGGTGATCGACATCGACCCTCAGGGCAACGCATCCACCGGTTTGGGGGTCGGCCACGCAGAGCGTACCCTGACCGCCTACGATGTCCTCGTGGGCGAAGCCAGGCTGGCCGACGCCGTCATTAACACGAAAATCCCCGGTCTGACCCTGGTCCCCGCCACCGTCGACCTCTCCGGCGCCGAGCTGGAGCTGATCGGCGTGCCGCGCCGAAATTCCCGGCTAAAAGATGCCATTCTCGACTATGCCGCCGCGAGCGATGCTCCGCCGGCTTACATCCTGATCGACTGCCCGCCTTCGCTCACGCTCCTGACGATCAACGCCATGGTTGCCGCCGACGCGGTAGTGGTGCCGCTGCAATGCGAGTTTTTCGCCCTGGAGGGCTTGAGCCAGCTCCTCCGCACCATCGATCTCGTCCGCGCTAGTCACAATCCGGCGCTGCAGATCCAGGGCATCGTGCTCACCATGTCCGACAAGCGCAACCGGCTTTCGGAACAGGTCGAAGCCGATGTCCGCAAGAACATGGGTGAAATGGTCTACAAGACCGTCATTCCGCGCAACGTACGCATCTCGGAAGCACCGAGTCACGGCCTGCCCGCGCTGGTCTACGATCTGCGCTGCCCCGGGAGCCAGGCCTACATCAAGCTTGCGGGCGAATTGATTCAACGCGAACGGGTTCGAAAGGCCGCATAAAATGGAAGCCAAACGCAACGAGGATGTCCGTCCGCGCGGACTGGGCAGGGGACTTTCCGCCCTGATCGGCGACGAAGCTCCAGTGTCCGGCTTGAGCAAGGCGGCACAAGACAATCGCGCGCTGCGCTCTCTGCCCGTCGCATTCCTTCAACCCAATCCGGCGCAACCGCGCAAACATTTCGACGAAACCGAGATCGCCGAACTGTCGGACTCCATTCGTGCCAAGGGCATGCTGCAGCCGATCCTGGTCCGGCCGATTACGGGGAAACAGGATGCCTTCGAGATCGTCGCCGGCGAACGGCGCTGGCGCGCGGCGCAGCGGGCAAAGCTCCATGAGGTGCCGGTTGTCGTTCGCGAACTGGCCGACGACGAAGCCCTGGAGCTCGCCATTGTCGAGAACGTCCAGCGAAGCGACCTCAATCCGCTCGAGGAAGCCAATGCATACCGGTCCCTTATGAACCAATTTGGTTATACTCAGGACCGCCTCGCATCCGAAGTCGGCAAGAGTCGCAGCCATGTCGCCAACACCCTGCGCCTCATTCGCCTACCCGATAGCGTGCAAGCGCTGATCCGCGACGGCAAGCTCAGCGCCGGGCATGCCCGCACACTGATAGGCGCCGAGAATCCCGAGGCTTTGGCCAAGGAGATCATCAGGCTGGAACTCAATGTCCGGCAGGCCGAACAGCGTTCGAAAACCAAACCGGCGAAACGTGCGAAACCGGCCAAGGATGCGGATATCAAAGCGCTGGAAGCGCATTTGTCCAATTTCCTGGGCCTGACGATCGAGATCCTCGACCATGGCTCCGCCGGAGGCGAGCTGCGCATCCACTACCGGACGCTCGAACAGCTGGACGGCGTTATCCAGCGGCTGAAGACCGGCAACGAAAACGGGTAGCCCGAGCTGTCACGCAGGCTGGGACTTTGCGCGCGCCAGCGCGTCGGCCCATGCGAACTTGTTCTCGTAAAGCGCACGGCCCACCACGACGCCCGCCAGGCGGGGGACGGACGCAACCTCCTCGATATCGGCTAGGCTGCCGACCCCGCCGGAAGCTATGACGGGAATCGCAACCGCGTCGGCAAGCTTACGCGTCGCGCCCACATTCACTCCGTGTCCCGTGCCGTCCCGAGCAATGTCGGTAAAGACGATCGCCGCGACCCCTGCGTCTTCAAAGCGCCGTGCCAGATCCAACGCGGACACCTCGGACGTCTCGGTCCAGCCTTCCGCTGCGACCATGCCGTCGCGGGCGTCGATCCCCACCGCGACGCATTGCGAATGCGCCCGTGCGGCCTCGCGCACCAGAGCAGGGTCACGAAGCGCTACCGTTCCTAAAATCACCCTGGAAATTCCCGCTTCGAGCCATCGCTCGATGTGCGCGCGCTCCCTGATGCCTCCCCCGAGTTGAATGGGTAGATCGATGGCGGCTCGTATCGCACCAACCGCGCGGGCATTGCTCGCGCGCCCCTCGACCGCGCCGTCCAAGTCAACACAATGCAGCCATTCAAACCCGGCCGCCGCAAAAGCTCTCGCCTGCGCAGCCGGGTCGTCGTTGAACACGACAGCCGTGTTCATTTCGCCGCGCAGCAACCGCACGCACTTGCCACCCTTCAGATCGATCGCCGGAAACAGGATCATATCATTATCAACTCGCGTGGTCCGCAAACCCGGGTCTCAAGGTTTCCACTGCAGGAAGTTTCTCAATAGCAGAAGCCCCACCCGTTGGCTTTTTTCGGGATGGAACTGCACGCCGGCAATATTTCCTCGCGCCACCGCCGCGGTGACGGTATCGCCATATTCCGTCGTCGCCACGACATCCGAGGCATTCGCCACCTTCATCGCATAGGAATGCACGAAGTAGACATCGTCGCCGGTGCCGATGTCCGCAAACAGCGCGTGTTCGCGCAACAGCGTCAGCCCGTTCCAGCCCATATGCGGAATCTTGAGCGAAGAGTCCGCCGGCGTCATGCGAACCACTTCACCGTCAATCCAGCCCAGACCCTTATGATCGCCGAACTCACGCCCGAGCGTCGCCAGCAATTGCATGCCGACGCAAATGCCGAGGAACGGCACACCGCGCCTCAGCACAGCGCTCTCGAGCGCCTCCACCATTCCGGCAATTCCACCCAACCCCGCCATGCAATCGCCAAACGCTCCCACGCCAGGCAGCACGATCCGATCGGCTCCGGTTACATCAGCCGGATCCGCCGTTACGACAACTTCCTGAGCCGCCCGAAGTTCTGAAGCCGCGCGCGCCAGTGCTTTTTGCGCCGAACGCAAATTGCCCGATCCGTAATCAACTATCGCAACATTTGCGCTCATCGCCGCCCCACACTCGTCGCACTCAAATCACACCCGGCGCAGAAAACCACCCGCACCTGCCACAATTCTTTTGTCTTCCCGCAACGCGATGGTCAAACTTGCCGCTCACTCTCATCGGCCGCCCATGCCGCACACACCCCCTCGAGATGAACGCCCCACGCGCGCCCTTGTCCTGCAGGGCGGGGGCGCACTCGGATCCTATCAGGCGGGAGTCTACGAGGCACTTGGCAAATCCGGATTCGAACCGGATTGGATTGCCGGAATATCGATCGGCGCCATCAATGCAAGCCTTATTGCGGGCAACGCGCCCGAGGATCGCCTCCAGGCGCTCAGCGCCTTCTGGGAGCGCATCAGTGCTCCGCTGCCTTATCGCATTCCATTGGCAAGCGAACCGGCGAGAGCATTCCTCAATCAATCCAACGCGGCTTTCATCGCCGCGTTCGGCGTCCCCGGATTTTTCGTTCCCCGTCTTGCGGCACCGATATTCCTTCCAGCCGGCGCCCCCGGCGGCGCCAGCTTCTACGACACGGCCCCTTTGCGGTCTACCCTCGAAAGCCTGGTGGATTTCGACCGCATCAATGCAAAAACGCTGCGGCTCAGTCTCGGCGCCGTCAATGTGCGCAACGGCGCGCTCACCTACTTCGACAATTCCACGACCCGTATCGGCCCCGAGCATGTCATGGCTTCGGGTGCGTTGCCCCCGGGCTTTCCAGCCGTCGAGATCGACGGCGCCTGGTACTGGGACGGCGGCGTGCTTTCCAACACGCCGCTCGAATACGTGATGGACGCCCATTGCAACGGCGATCTCCAGATTTTCCAAGTGGACCTATTCAACGCCCACGGCCCCGCACCGCGCACCATTCTCGAAGCCAGCGAGCGCGAAAAGGACATCCGCTACGCCAGCCGCACGCTCCACAACACCGCGCTCAACATGCGCTCGCATGCTCTCAAGGCCGCGCTCAAATCCGTGCTTGCCGCGCTCCCCGAACACATGCACGACAGCCCGGATGTGAAGCTTCTGGCGCCATTGGCCGTCGATCACCGCGTCAAAGTCCTGCAACTCATCTATCGCCGGAAACCCTACGAGGGCAGCACCAAGGATTACGAATTCTCCCGAACGACGATGGAAGAGCATTGGCGGGCAGGCGTCGAAGATGCCGCACGCCTGCTGA
>Ga0335085_10002629_pt1 | contig 33117 bp, 25 predicted proteins | sample Lox_Sample_45_FD_206712 | JGI IMG/M metagenome (GOLD analysis project Ga0335085, IMG submission 206712) | Soil microbial communities from Loxahatchee National Wildlife Refuge, Florida, United States - Lox_Sample_4.5 | ecosystem: Environmental > Terrestrial > Soil > Wetlands | place: USA... | reverse complement strand
GCCCGCGCTGCCCAGCTCGCCCCCTGGCTCCATCAATACAACTGGCACCGTCCCCATGCTAGTCTGGGTCACGCTCCACCCATCAGCCGTTCCGGTCTCGACCGGAACAACCTGTTGACACACCACAGATAGATCTCCCAGAAGAGGGCTGAGACATTCTCTGCCGCCTGCCGTTCGCTGCCGTTGGCGCGTTACCTTAGTTATCTTCTTCGAGAGACACCTTCTGGGCGAACCCCTTCCGCTGTGTCAACATCGTCCCCAAACGCACGAATATGCCGACTTCGCGCTATAGCTCGGATCAGTACGAGCCGCCAGCGATCTCTCGCGCCCCTGGCGCCGCGAGTCCGGCGCGCGCTTCCGCTCAGATGGCTGTCTTCTATGCGGATCTGCAAGGAGAGTTCAAAGCCTGCAATTCTGCCTTCACCAGCCTGCTCGGCTATCCCACGCGGGAGTTGGTGGGACGGGAGTTTTCAGCCCTCTTCACGCCCGGCGGAGTTCTGAACGGAAAGGATAAAGAGCATCTTCGCAGAACCATTCTGAACGAGACATCGTCGCAGGGAGAATACAGCGCGCAACTACAAGCTCAGCCAAAGACCGGCACCGCCTTTGCAGTGAACTTCTCGGCCACGATGCTTCGTGATTCGACCTCGTCGCCTGTAGCGATTGTCGGCGTGGTCGTAGCGGCCGGGAACGGTGCTCCGCCCTCAACGAGCGAAAGTCAGAAAGCCCGCGGCATCGTTTCACGCAAAGTCGACGACACCGAGTTCATTCTCGCCAGCCCGGCCATGCACAAATTCATGGGCCTGGTTGATCGCGTCGCCAGCCATACCGAAACCGTTCTGATCACAGGCGAGACCGGAACCGGCAAAGAACTGATTGCGCGCACGATTCATGAATCCTCCAGCCGCCGCAGCCGCCCCTGGGTTGACATCAATTGCGCCGCCCTTCCCGAAAATCTGGTGGAAAGTGAACTCTTCGGCTACGAAAGAGGCGCGTTCAGCGGCGCCGACTCCTCCAAGCCAGGTTTGTTCGAATTGGCCGACAAGGGCACTCTGTTTCTCGACGAAATCGGCGAGCTGCAGCTGCAAACACAAGTCAAACTGTTACGCGTGCTCGATGGCCAGCCCTTTTACCGCCTCGGCGGACATCGCAAGATCAAGGTTGACGTTCGCATCGTTGCGGCCACTAATCAGGACCTCGAAGCCGCCGTCAAGGAAGGCCGTTTCCGTCAGGATCTCTTTCATCGGCTGGGCCAATTTCAGCTGCGCGTTCCGCCGCTGCGCGAGAGGCCCGAGGATATCGTGGCCCTAGCCGAACACTTCCTCCGCCTCAAAGCACCCGGCAAGAATTTCTCCGAACAGGCAATTTCCGCGCTGCTTTCGCACCCATGGCCGGGAAACATCCGCGAACTGCGTAACCTCGTAGCGCGTGTGGCCATGGACTCTTCCGGCTCTGAGCTCGACTTCTCACGGCTTACCCTGGCGTTGACGGGCGAGCCTTCATCCCTCCGCCAAACGGCTTCCTTGCCGGTCAGCAACCTCGACAGCATGGAAGAACAAATGATCATCAAGGCCCTGGAACGTACCGGGGGACAAAGGACCTTGGCTGCCGAGCAGCTCGGCATTTCCCGTCGCACCCTCAGCCGAAAGCTGAAGGAGTACAACATCACCTTTGCCCCAGGAGATGCCACCGCCTCCCTCGGCTTTATCAGCAATGAACAGCAAAAGTTTTTCCGGGCTCGCGTAGAAATACTGGTCACGATCAGGAATTCCCAGGGCGAAGAGACGCAGGTACAGGGAATTAATCTCAGTACAGGCGGTATGGGCCTTGACGGTTTGAAGGAACCATTGCGATTTGCGGGACTGGTTGATGTCCGCTTCACCTTGCCCGAGAGCGATGTCCAGTTTCAGGCCAAAGCACGCCTGATGTGGGTGGGCGATGAAGGCCGCGTCGGCATTCGCTTCGCCGTGATTGAACCAGCACTCTTCGAACAGCTCCAGCACTGGACGAATCGCAAGATGAAAGAAGAGGGCTGGGAGTTCCCCTCCTGAACACTTTCTGACACTCCGATGCATCCCGCGGGTATGCAAGAAATTTCATCCTTGACACTCTTTGGACCCCCAACCCAGAATGGGTGCAGACTTTACCAGCGATCACAGGAAGTTTCCCGGATCCCCCACCTAACAGATAAAAAACAAAGGACCTTGGGCGATTTGACTTCCCAGAGTGCGGCCTCGACGTTGGTGGTTACGGCGCGCTCTCGTATGTTGTTGGTCGCCTGTCCGTGATGTTGCGATAAACGGAGGCTGGATTTATGCAGTCGTTGACTCGGCGGAATCTGACGCTCGGCATCTGTTCTCTCTTCATCATCCTGACGGCGGCAACCGCCCTTGCGCAGACGACCGATATATCTTCCAGCCCGGCTTCGCTCTCCTTCGCTAACACCTACATCGGGAAAGTCTCCGGAAGTAAGAGCATCACAATCACCAACCTGACGACTACGGGCATTGTGATCGTAACCATTGCCTTCGACTGCCCGGGGTTCGGGATTTCTTCCGGAGTGGCTCCTTTCTCGTTTGGTTCGACGCAGAACATTACGCACTACTCGATCTTCTTTCAGCCCACGGAAGCGAAGACGTACAACTGTAATTTCATCCTTACCCTCAACGATGGCACCTCCTTAAGCGTTCCCATGACGGGGACTGGACTCGTCAGCAAAGGCATAGCGAACGTCAGCCCTACCACGCTCACTTTTCCAAATCAGCCACTCGGGTCCACCAGCACACCGCAGACGGTGACGATCACCAATAGCGGAACGGCAGGCCTCGAGGTGGATGCAATCACTTTGTCGCCCAACACATTCACTACGAGCTCGATCAGCCTTCCGTACACCATTCCGACCCAACAGAGTTTGCCAGTATCGGTTTACTACATGCCGAATCGAGTCACTTCGGAAACGGGAGCCATCGATTTTACGTTCAAGAGCGTGCCGGACACGGGGACGTCGCTGACCGGCAACGGCGTCGCGGCTAGCACGCTGGCAGTCGCGACCTCTTCGACTCTTCCGCAGGCAACGCAGAGCGCAATGTATCAGGCGAAATTGACGACAAGTGGTGGTACCGGCCCATTCAGTTGGGCGCTTGGAAGCGGATCGTCATTGCCGCTGGGATTGACCCTTTCCGGTGCGGGTGTGATTAGCGGGACGCTCGACCCTTCTGTGGCCACAGGGAATTACTCGTTCACCGTAAAGGTCATCGATGCTGCCAACAGCGCGAACGCCAGCCGCCTGATGACGATCGGTGTCTTCGCCAACCTCGAGGACAACTGCAACGATATTTATTTCAACATCCCCAACTCATCGACGCCGATCGTAGCCCTCAACGATCTTGGTACCGGGACCTATCAAGGGTCTGAGGGAGGTTTGTATCCGAATGGCAGCAATGTGCGGCCCTCGTCGCACGATGCAGACGGAGTGGCATTCGCCAAAGCGATTGTGCCTCTGGATAGCGATGGCAACTACAGTCCGACAGGAAAAATGGTGTTGATGGCGATCGGTGAGTCAACTGCGCAGAATGAATTCAACCGCTTTCTGCCGATCGCAAGTTCCGATCCGACGAAGAATCCCAATCTCGTGCTCGTCAACGGTGCACAGGGCGGCGCGACTCCCAACAATTTCACTGCGCTCGATTCGGTGTACTGGTCCACGGTGCTCAACAACTATCTGCCGCAGAATGGTGTGACCGCCAATCAGGTCGTCGCCATCTGGATGGAAGACACCGACGGCATTGCCACGGGAACCTTCCCGAGCGACATCGCCGATCTGCAATCGCAATACGAGACGATGATGCAGACGATGCACGCTCTGTTTCCGAATCTAAAGCTCGTCTACTTCTCGTCGCGTACGTACGGTGGCTACTCCAATGGAGTTGGTCACCCGGACAATCCGGAACCGTATGCCTTCGAAGTCGGCTATGCCGTGAAATGGGCGATCGAGGATCAGCTGAATGGAAACTCGAATCTGAACTACGATTCGACGAAAGGGCCGGTTGTTGCGCCCTGGATGTCTTGGGGGCCGTACTACTGGTCCAACGGTATGTTAGGCCGCAACGATGGCTTCGTCTGGAATTGCGCCGACTTTTCGTCCGACGGCACGCACCCTTCCTCGCAGTTCGGCCAGTTGAAAATTGCGACGGCGCTGCTCAACTTCCTGAAGAGCGATAGCACGACCATTCCGTGGTATTTGGCGCCCTCGGTCGCCCTTAGCGTCAACGGGGGAAACAACCAGTCTGGAAATTCCGGCACCGTGTTACCCGTACCCCTTACCGTGCTGGCTACGAACCTCAATGGCGGCGGCGTGCAGCCTGGCGTCAGCGTGACCTTCAGCGATGGCGGTGCTGGTGGAACCTTTGGTACTCCCCTGGCAACCACAGACAGCAATGGGATCGCGTCCACGACTTACACCTTGCCGCCGACCGCAAAGACAGTGACGATTACCGCGACTAGTCCGGGTTCCGCGTCGGCGGTGTTCACCGAAACGTCAGTCTCGGCCTCTCAGGTCCTGGCCGCAGCAGCGGGCAACAACCAAACGGGTAACCTGGGAGCGACTCTGCAGAGTGCGCTGGTTGTCTTGGCCACGAGCAACGGCAACCCGGTTTCGGGTGTGCCTGTGACATTCAGCGACGGCGGAGCAGGTGGAACGTTCGGAAGTCCGAATCCGGTCACTGGCAGCAACGGAAAGGCATCCAGTACCTACACGCTGCCAACCACTGCTCAAAGCATAGCGATCAGCGCCACCAGTCCCGGATACTCCTCAGCGACGTTTACCGAGAACGCAGTCTCGTTGGTCACTTCATTGTCCCTGGTCTCGGGAGGAAAGCAGACCGGAACGGTGGGAACCACGCTGCCACTGCCGATCGTCGTTCGGGCCAAGAACGGCTCCGGGAAACTTGTCGTCGGTGCTCCAATCACATTCAGCGATGGAGGCTTGGGCGGTACGTTCTCGCCGAATCCAGCTGCTACGAATTCCAGTGGACAGGCGAGCACTTCGTACACACTGCCTACTGCGGCAAAGTCAATTTCGGTAACGGCGGCCGATGGAGTCGCGACGACAGGTGCGAGCGAAAAATCGGTGGCGGGTCCGCCTACGAAGATTGCCATTGTCGGCGGGAACGGTCAGTCAGGAAGTCCCAACACAACTCTGCCGAAGAAGCTGATGGTGCTGATCAGCGATCAGTACAGTAATCCAGTCTCAGGTGTGACCGTGAACTTTACTGACAATGGTGCGGGCGGATCATTCTCGAACCCCAGCCCAGTTACCGGCGCGAATGGACAAGTTGCAGTCAGCTACACGACTGGACCAACAACAGGTACGGTTACGGTTTCGGCGACTACTTCGACTCTGGGCCCTGTCAACTTCACGGAAACGGTGAAGTAGCTTTTCTTCAAGAACGCGCATGATCTCCAGCGCGCATGCCTGGCGTCATCCGATCTGCCACACCGTATCGAGTACTGTGCCATCGACCCACTTCACGATGGCTACCGGACGTTCGCTGCGCTGCGGGCGGCGTGGCTTGCCGCCGCAGATTCTCTCCACCTCTTTCTTGATCTCTTCGAGGGGGCGAATGGGAAGGCTCGATCCCTTAACGGCGTCAATCAGATCCTGTCGCTTTGGATTGATTGCAATCCCGCGCTCCGTGGCAACGACATCGATCAGTTCTCCCGGGCCGCAGAGAGTGGTCACTTCATCCACAATCACGGGAATGCGGTCGCGGAAGGAAGGTACCGCCAGGATCGTGCATCCGGATGCCAGACAATTCTGCCAGCCACCGATGCCGTGCAGCAGCCGCCCGTCGGAATGGGTCACCACGTTGGCATTGAAGCGTGTGTCGACCTCGGTCGCGCCCAGTACAACCGCATCGACCATCGATGCAAAATTGCCTTTGCCGTGGTAGTTGTACGACGTGAACGGCGAAGTGGCAACATGCCGTGGATTGTTGGCCATCGAGCGTACGCCATCGAGATCGAACGTCTGCCCGTCGAGGATGTAGTCCGTCAGCCCTTCTTCCAATAGCTCGACCAGATACTTGGTGGAACCTCCGCGCACAAAGCGAGCCTTGACGCCGGCTTCCTTCATCATCTGCTTGAGATAGCGAACGAAGGCCAAAGCGATTCCCCCGGATCCCGCCTGAAACGAAAAGCCATTGCGCATGATTCCGGCTTCGCGCAGGAATCGAGCAATGAACTCCGCGATGCGTAACCGGTCAGGAGAGCGCGTAATCTGGGTCGTTCCGGAGACAATCTTGGCGGGGTCTCCGATCGAATCGACTTCGACCACGTAGTCGACGTTGTTGCCCTGAATCTGCCATGGCACACAAGGGAAGGGAACCAGATTGTCGGTCACGACGATCACGTGATCCGCATAGATCGAATCGGCCAGCGCGAATCCCAGGGAGCCGCACGCAGATTTGCCATGCGAACCGTCGCAGTTGCCGAACGGATCTGCCGTCGGCGCGGCAATCACGGCGATGTCGATGTGAACCTCGCCGTCCTGAATCGCCTGCCACCGTCCGCCATGCGAACGCAGCACTCCCATACCGCGCATCTTGCCCTGCGTGCAATAGTCGCCGAGCGGGCCATTCATGCTGCCTTCGATGTGATCGATGACGCCGGCTTCCATTAAAGCGATTGCGCTCTTCTGGGAAGGGAACGATGCGCTCGGGAACCACATCAGATCCTTTGCCCCGATCAGCGATGCGGCTTCCAGAGCCATCAGCGCAACCCGATCGCCCTCACGGAGATGATGGTGCGTGGATACCACCATCCCGTCGCGCAGTCCGCACTTTCGCAATGCAGACTCAAGATTCTCGACTCTCTTGTCGCCGTCGGCGGGATGGTCGGCGGCCGTGCGGATTGGAGGTGCTGCCTTCCTGCCAATGGGTTGGTATTTGCCCACTCCCATATAAGCATTTTGTGGACGTCCATTCACCAATTCCGGAACGGTGCGCCCGGCGGCGTTTGCGATCAACTCCAGTTTTTCCAGGGTTGGCATAGAGATTCTCAAAGTCAGCGAATCAGCAATCTGCTCGCTCGGTTACAAGATTCATGGCTCTCGCCCGGGCCATCAGTTTCAAAGCACGTTGTACCACCGGCGGATCGATCATCTTCGATCCCAGGCTGACGACTCCCAGACCTTTCTCCTGCGCTTCGTTGTAGGCGGCGACGATCTTGCGGGCTTTTTCAATTTCCGCCGCGGTGGGGGCGAATGCTCCATGAATGACGGGGATCTGTGACGGGTGCACGCATCCCATGCCCTCGAACCCCAACGCGCGGGAGTTCAAGGCCCAACTCCGCAGCGCATCCATGTCTCCGACATCGCCAAACACCGAATCAATGGCTTGTACTCCGGCGGCGCGGGCGGCATTTACAATCCGCTGGCGCGCATAGAGCGATTCAGCTCCAGTCGATGTCTTCACGACTCCCAAGTCCGCCGTATAGTCCTCGAGTCCGATGGTCAATGCGACGATTTGTTGGCTGGCGTCAGCGATTTCGAAAGCCTTCTCGATTCCTAACGCGGACTCGAGTATCGGCATGAGCCAGACCGGACGACTGAGCCCATAGTTCGCATTGATCTCCGCAACGCGCTGGTCCACCTGCACGATCTGTTCCGGGCTCTCGACTTTGGGGATCAAGATCAAATCCGGAGACTCCGGGATGATTTCATCTAGATCTTCCAGCCCAAGGGGGATCTGGTTGATGCGAACCATCCGCTCGCAGTCGAGAAAATCGACAGCGCGCAGAGCGTTGCGTACGAGGAGGCGCGCGGCGTCTTTCTCGTTCGGATGGACTGAGTCCTCGAGGTCCAGAATGATCCCGTCGGCCGCGTGTAGCGCGGCATTGATGAAATACTTCGGCTCGGAACCGGGAACGTAAAGGCGGGAGCGCCGCATGCGGTCGCGCGCGGATGGCTCGTGGAACCGGGCCCGATCTGGCAATACGCGTGTTCCCTCGCCCAGCCCGGCTCGCCGGGCTGCGGCTTCAATGCGGGCTGCGATTACAAAGGGCAGGGCACCTTCATCCCAGATTGCGACCCGGGCATGGCGCACGCCCAGCGACTCCAGGACTTCCTCTGCCTGTCGGCGGATTGCTTCCCCGTAATAGGTCTTCACACGGGACTCGATCTCTATCTCGATTCCACCTCGCTCGCGCGGTTCGATCCGTGTTCGGAGGTCCGAGCGAATGTCCTGGCCGGAGTGCCCAGCCTCGCCGCAGGAGCAAGCCTTATCGATCACATGATTCATGGCATCACTTCCTGTTTTCCGATGATGGCAACGCCTTCACCATATAGAGACTTACGCTCTTTCCCGTTCCCAACCCGCATAGGCCAGCGCGCTGCCGGCCTCGATCTTCGATAGAACGGCATCGGTCATCTGGATCGTGCTGGCTGCGCCCTGTCGGATTGCATTGGCTCCGCCGGGAATCCGCATCATGTCGTAGGTCCGCACTTTGCCCTCCTTGACGACAGCGGCAATTGCGTCCCGAATCTGACGCGCCTTCTCAACTTCGCCCACATGTTCCAACATCATGACGGCTGAGAGAAACATCGCAATTGGGTTCACAATCGGAGGATCGAGCTCTGCGTACTTCGGTGCGGAACCGTGGGTTGGTTCAAACACCGCGACTTCGTCTCCGATATTCCCGGACGCTGCAAAGCCCAAACCGCCGATCAGCCCTGCGAAGGCGTCAGAGATGACGTCGCCGAAAAGGTTTGAAGCCACCACAACGCCGTATTCTTCCGGATTTTTCGTGAGCCACATGGTCTGCGCGTCGATATTCGTAGACCACAGCGCGATGCCCGGATATTCCTTCGACACCGCCTTGCCTTCGTCTTCCATCATTCCCGAGGTCTCGCGGAGGACGTTCGGCTTCTCGCAGATCGTCACCGACTTGTATCCATATTTCTTCGCCCACTCAAACGCCGCCCTGCAGATCTTGCGCGCAGCGTTGCGAGTGATGATGCGGACGGAGATGGCGATGTCGGTACCGGGAACCTGAGCGAAGGGTTTGAATTTGGAATGGGTGGCGAGGGCAGACCGGACCTGATCCGGCGGATTCGTCCACTCCACGCCGGCATAAAGGCCCTCGGTATTCTGGCGAAAGACTACAACGTTCACGAACGGCTCTTCAAACCCGCCATCCGGGCGCTTGCGAATGAAATTGAGCGGATTGCCGGGAAAGGAAATGCAGGGTCGGATGCAGGTATCGAGACTGAACCGCTGCCGCATGGTGACAATCGGACTGAAATAGGAATACCCCTTACCCTTCAATTCCGGCGCTAGTTCAGCCTCCGCCTGTTTCTTCGGTTTGGAAGTGATGGCGCCAAAAAGTCCCAGCCTGTGCTGGGCAAGCAGTTCCACCGTGCGTTGGGGCAGCGCATTGCCCTCACGGCACCAGCAATCCCAGCCGATGTCGGCGTGAATGTATTCAGCATCAAATCCGACGGCCCTGAGAACGCGCAGAGCCTCGGGAAGCACCTGATTGCCGATTCCGTCTCCGGGCATAGTGACGACAGTATGTTTTGCCATGATGGTTCAGTCTCCTGACACGACAACGGGTTCTGTATGTTTCTGCTTGTGGGCAAGCCCCAACTTTCTTGCGACGACGTTTTCCGCGCCGCCGGCAATCACCAGTGACTGGGGCACCACGCCCAGCGGCGGAAACACGAAGGTTTCTCCGCGCCATGTAACGGTGCTGCCGGGGAAGTCGATCTCAAGAGTCTCGCCGGGGATGACGGTTTTCTCTTTTCCCGCAATCTCATTTGCGAACTGCTCGCGGAGTCGCTTCACCAGCGCCGGGACCTCAATGCAGAGAAATCCGTTGTTATAGGCGTTCCTTAAGTACGTCTGCGAGAAACTGGCCGCGATCACCAGCGGGATGCCTTTAGCCTTGAGGCAAGTAACGGCCTGTTCGCGGCTCGATCCGGTGCCGAAGTTGAAACCACCGACGATGACATCTCCGGAATGAGTACGGAGTGCGAACTGCGGATCGTAATTTTCCATCACCACCCGTGCCATCATCTCTGGCGTCATATCGTCGCGGTACGTGTAGTCCTTGCCGTAGATGGCGTCGGTGTTGACATTGTCGGGAGGCATAAACACCAACCGGCCTTGCACGTGCCCAGGAAAACCGGGCAGAATTTCGACTCGTTCGGCCGAGTGACCGTTCGTTGAAAGTTCCTGGTATTGAGTCGCCAGTGGACTATCGGGAAAATGCCGCGGCCCGGAAATGTAGCCCGCGATGGCCGAGGCCGCCACGACTTCGGGGCTGGCCAGATAGCATTGCGCATCACGCGAGCCCATGCGTCCCTTGAAGTTGCGATTCGTTGCCGAGATCCCGACCTCGCCTTTCTCCAGCAGTCCTGTGCCAAGACCGATGCAGGGCCCGCAGCTGGGAGGCAGGGGAATGGCGCCCGCGGCGAGCAGTGCCTGCCACACGCCGCGCTTCTCGGCTTCCTGCTGCGTCCACGCGCTGGCGGCTCCCACATACAACTTGACTCCGGGAGCGACTCTCTTACCGCACAATACCCATGCGGCCGCTTCGAGGTCGTCGATACGCGAGTTCACGCAGGAAACCAGGTATGCCTTATGGATCGCGACGCGTTTCTTCTCGATGTCTCCGAGAGAATGCATCGTCTGTACGGTATCGGGCCCAGAGACGTGCGGGGTGATCTGGCGCAGATCCAGAGAAATGCGAGCCGCATACGACGCCTCGGCATCGGGGTGCGGCGGAGTCTCACTCCAGCGATCGATCGCGGACTCGGGAAAGCGCTCGACACCGATCTCGGCAAGGCGCGCACGCAAGCGACGGAGATAGCGGATCGTAATTTCATCCACTGGGAACCAAGCCACGATTGGTCCCCATTCCGTGCTCATGTTGGAGATGGAAAAGCGCGCGTCCATCGGAAGGCTCGCCACCCCCGGACCAGTGAACTCGATGGCTGCGTTCAGCGCTTCATCATGGTTATAAAGGCCACAGAGAGCGATGATGACGTCTTTCCCGCTCACGCCCTCCGGCAGTTTGCCCTCAAGCACAACCTGAATCGTGCGCGGAATCTGCCACCAGAATTCACCCGTCGCCCACACCGCGGCGGCATCCGTTCGCACAATTGGGGTACCGATGGCTCCCAGCGCTCCATACATGTTGGAGTGCGAGTCCGATGCGACCACGAATGAGCCGGGAACGACGTATCCGCGCTCCACCATCAGCTGATGTCCAATGCCCGATCCAGCAGGATAGAAGTCAACTCCGTGTTCTCTGGCGAATGCCTCGATCGAGCGATACTTCTTCAGGTTGGTTTCATCCTGATTCTGGATGTCGTGATCGAGAGCGAAGACGAGTTGCGACGGCTCGTGGACCTGCTTCGCGCCGATCCCTTTGAACTTGCTCATCACCGCCGACGTGTTGTCGTGCGTCATGACATGAAACGGACGGATCGAGACGAAATCTCCCGCGCGCAGCGGACGCTTCGGTCCTTCCGCCATGTGAGCCTGGGCGATCTTTTCGACAATCGTTTGAGGCATGGAACCTCCTTGACTGCTGGAAACGCGCTCGTGCGGCAGGCTTGTTTATGCCAGTACCGTACTGCGCTTCCGATCCTTGCGGGTGCGACTTTTCCCATTGGCCTTCGCCGGCTTCGCGCGGCGAAGGTCTGACTTCATCAAAGCCATCAATTCGCTGACAGAGTCCACGTGCTCGAGGCTCCAGACCGCATCCTGCACCCGTTTCTGAGCGCCCTTGGAAAGCACCCCCTCGGCCAGTGCCGTGAATTTCTCTTCAATCTCCTGATCCGTGAGCGGGTTTCGCGGGTCCCCTTTCGGAAAATCAAGCTGTTTGTTGAAAGAGCGTCCGTCTCTGGTTTGGATTTGCACAATCACCCTCTGTAATGCAGGAAATACCTTTTCGATCTCTGGATCTGCGACTACTTCGACTTTGTTCAATTGCTCCCGAATTTTCGGGTCCATGATCTTTCCCATCGTGAACTGCACGGGAGTGACCTGACGGTCCACCAGCGCGGCTGCGATGACATAAGGCAGAGAATGATCCGCGGTCTCCTTCGTGCGCGGATCGTACTTGCTGGGATCCGACAGAATGTCGGCCGCGCGCGCCAGGGAGCGAATCTGAACCTTCTGCACATTGTCAGGACGAAGGTCGTTGCTCTTCACCAAGTCCAGAACGGCGGAGATCGGCGTATGCGTCAGAGCTTCTGTGGGGAACGCTTTCATTCCGCATTGCGTGATCCGCCACGATTCGCCCAGACCCTCAGTGAGCAGGCTGAGTTTCCATTCTGGCTTGAACACATGAGTCAGGCCTTCTTTGCCGTCGATTACATGCTCCGGACCGGAGTAGCCCTTCTCTGCAAGCAACGCGGCTAGCACACCACTCTGCGTCGCCATGGGATCGACCGTGTTCTTCATCATCGTCAGCTTGCCTGCGGTAACCGCCCCGAGCGTGCAGTGGCGGCTGGCGGAAATGCCGATCGCGTGCTGAATTTGCTCCCAGGTCAGGTGCAGGGCTCGCCCGGCGACGAGGGGTGAGACGAATGCTGTCAACGTGGCATGGTGCCATCCGCGTTCGCGGATTCCGGGGAAAGCAGCTTCGCACAAACGCATTTCAAATTCATGGCCGAGTACCAGGCCCAGAATCAGTTCCTTGCCGTTGCTGCGCACTCTCTCGCAGCATGCGATCGCGGCAGGGAAGATGTCGGAGGGATGCGATGGGTCCTGCTTCCAGTAGATGTCGTTGTAATCCATGCAGCGGATCATCAATGCGTTCGCCAGTGACGCGGACACTGGATCGATACGCTTGCCGGTGCCGATGACCGTAGCGCGGCCGGAGCCTGCGATCTCATCGAGAAGTCCGAGGGCAATCTTCACATCGTGCTGCTGATATCCGCCGAGTGCGCAGCCGATAGAGTCAAGGAGAAATCGCTTTGCCTGGTAGATGGCATCGGCGGACAGATCCTTGTACTGCAAGCTCGCTGCAAAGCGCGCCATCGTGGCGGTGACAGTTTCCTTCGGTGTAGTGGTTGGATTCGTCGCGGACAAAGTCGTCTCCTTACTTGGGTTGCAGCTTGATGTTCTTCGGATTCTTGAACGGCAGAAATGCCATGAAATCGGCGTGATGCACGATGAAGGCTTCCGTCGTGCGCTTCACCATGTCGCCCTCTGCCGCATGGGCCGCGATGATGTGGCATACAGAATCAGGAACTCCACATTCGAGCGCTAGCGCGACTCCAGTGAATGGATGCCGAAGAGCCTCCCCGCGCTCGCTTTGCCGGCTCTTGCCGTCAGGGCCGAGTTCGTATTCGAGCAGCTTCCCGACGTCCGCCAGGATGGCGCCGGCGATCACCGCATCGATGTCGACGGGCAGCGCGCGCCCCATGAACGCCTGCATCGCCATGGCGCTTTCACGCGCAATGTGGACCACACACCGCTTGTGCTCCATGAAGGTGATCGGGCAATTCGGGACCAGGAGCGTGAAGGGAATCTGGTTCAGGTCGTCGGGCTGGAGCGGGCTACGTTCGAGTGCCTTGATCCAGGTTTGTGTAACTTGTTCACGTAATTGGGGATCTTGAATCCAGTCGATCTCCGGCCAAAGGCGCTTGACGGTCTCTCGCATACCGATATCCGGTGAGAACCTCTGAGGCTAGCGTGCAGAGGAATACGAGGCCGCGACTGGAATCACAAGCGTCTGTGATTGCACTACTTCCCGAACTGGTCTGCTCTCGGATGGCGCGAGATAAGTGATTTCTATCGGGGCACTTGCAGAGCCAATTACTGAGTCGACAACAGCTGCTGCACTTCGTTGTCAAATACGGAAGGATCGGTGGCGCCCATGTGCCTGGCAACGATCCGGCCGCTCCGGTCGATCAGGAAAGCGATGGGCAATCCCAGTACGCCGCCGTACGCTTCGCCGATAGCAGGCGTTCCCATCACGACCGGATAGCTCATGTGGAACTGTTGATAGAAAGTTCGAACCGGGTCAGGGCTGTCGTCCATTGAGACGCCGATAATCTGCAGGCCGCGTTCGCCATACTTCTGCTGCATTTCGACAAAATGTGGGGTCTCTTCACGGCAGGGAACGCACCAGGTCGCCCAAAAATCGAGCAGCACAACCTTTCCTCGATAAGACGACAGGGTTAACTGTTTTCCGTCCAGTTGCGGAAGGGTGAAGTCTGGGGCGAGAGCCTTGATCTTCGTGCCCAAGGTGCCCGACTGCGGAGAGTGTCGACGCAAAGCGTAGAAGCCAGCAATCGCCGCGATGGCGAGTATCAGCACGAGCGCCAATTTGACTTGTGGACGCACGCGCTATTCCCCTTTTGCCGTCGGGTAGCCCTTCTGCACCCAGTCCGTTCCGAAGTTGTCGGCGATGTAGAGCACCTTTACGTTCGTAAACCCCATGGCGTGGAGGGCATCGTCGGCAGGCTTCACGTTGGGGCAATGGCTCCAGGGGCAACATCCGCAATAAAGAAGGATGAACTTGTTGCGCGGTAACGATTCGACGCGCTTGCGCAGTTGCTGCAAGCCGGCTTCATTCGCGGCGGGTCCGGCATACTCTGAGCCGGGGATGTGCGCCTGCACGAACAGCGTGTGCGAGCCGACCTGAAGCATCAGCGGCTTCTCTTTGCCCGCCTGCAGCAACTTTGCCAGCTCTTCAGGATTCACCAGCCGGCCCGGAGCAATCGGACTCCATTGCGCATGCGTTGTGTTCACCAAGGCGAGCGTGAAAAAGAGAATAGAGAGTGAAATCATTGCTATTACGATTTTCATAAGAATTCCGAATTCCTGGCCACAAGCATATACCGCATTGTGAAACCTAATTTATGTGCCGGCAAGTTCCCGCAGGCGCACCGCCACGATCTCGGGAGTGATATCACGCTGCGGATTTCCCAGCATCTCGAATCCCACCATAAATTTCCGGATCGTCGCCGAACGCAGCAGCGGCGGATAAAAATGCGCATGGAAATGCCACTCGGGATGATCTTCGCCATCGGTAGGCGCCTGATGAAATCCCATCGAATACGGGAAGGGAACGCCAAATACTTTGTCGTACGTCGAAGTAACGCGATGCAGCACGTGGCTGAGCGCGCGCGCATCCGCGTCGGTGAAGTCTTTCATACTGGCCATATGGCGCTTGCTGCACACCAGAATCTCGAACGGCCACACAGCCCAGAACGGCACGAGGGCAATGAATGACTCGTTCTCGCAGATGACACGCTCCCCTTGGCGCTGTTCAACTGCCACGTAGTCACAGAGAAGGCAGTGCTTGCGCGAATCCCAGTAAGCCTTTTGAGCGGCCAGTTCCTTCGCCGGTTCGACCGGCAGGGAAGCCGTCGCCCATATCTGACAGTGCGGATGCGGATTGCTCGCTCCCATCATGGCGCCGCGGTTCTCGAAAATCTGCACGTGATGGATGGAATTCAGTCCGCCAAGCTCACGAAATTGCCCCATCCATGTATGGACGACCGGCTCGATCTGTCCCGGCGTCATAGTGGCCAGCGTCAGATCATGCCGCGGAGAAAAGCAAATCACGCGGCAGATACCGGGCTCCCCGTTGGCGACCAGCAATCCCAATCCATCAACATCGAGACGTTCGCGCGCCGTGTCGGGCTTGAGCGCGGCGAAATCGTTGTCGAAGACAAACGTTGAGCCGTACACCGGGTTCCGGATCCCGCCCACGCGGGCGTTTCCAGGGCACAGGTAGCAATTCGGATCGTAGGCCGGTTCCGGTGTGGTACTGAGTTGCGCAACTTCGCCTTGCCAGGGACGTGTCGCGCGGTGGGGCGAGACCAGCACCCATTCGTTGGTGAGCGGATTCAGCCGGCGGTGTGGGTCTTCGGTGAGTCTCAAGTTTCAGCCTCGCAGCATTTTACGATGAGCCGCGAGGTTGTGTGACTCTAGGTGCGGATGTCCGATTCCACGCACTAGCGAATGTGACGCGACGCACAGTCGGCGGCTGGCGCGGGACCTAGAATTTTCATGGTGCCCAAAGGAGTCGCCATGGCATCTTCGGAAAAGAACCGCATTGTGGTGTTATCCATTTTCATTCTGGCACTTATCGTTTTTGCCTTTCTGTATCGACCCGTTGACGCAGTGAGCCGCCCCGCCCAAAGCAACATTGCATTGAAGGGAAAGTAGTTAGAGGAGATGAAAATAGCCGGGTAGCCTGAGGGTTACGGCCTGACGGCGTTCCCCATCATCAGAGCGAAGAGCAGAGGCAGGTAGATCACCGTCGCCTGCAGAACATGGCGCGCCCGCAACTTTGAAGGTCCGGTGGTCAGCGGCATTTGCAGAAATGCCAGGCGGACTCCGAAATAGAGCATCGCGATCCCAAGCAGGATCGCTCCCACCAGATAGATCTTTCCCGCCATTCCCATATAGCTCGGCAGAATACTGATTGGGATCAGCACGATCGAGTAGGCTAGGATGCGGCGTGCGGTTGAACGTCCATCCTCTTCAACAACCGGCAGCATCTTGACGCCACCCCTCGCATAGTCGTCGCGGTATAGCCATGCGATCGAGAAGAAGTGCGGGAACTGCCACACAAAAAGAATCGCGAACAGAACGAGTGTGCCCCATTCGAGTTGTCCGCGGGCTGCGGTCCAGCCCAGTACGCCCGGCATCGCGCCAGGGAAGGCGCCAACGAATGTGCAGATCGGCGAGACACGCTTCAGCGGTGTATAAGCCGCGAGATAAACAACCGAAGTCAGGAAGGTCAGCAGGCCGGTAAGAGGATTAGTAAAGATTGCGAGATAGATCGACCCGCCGATCGACGCAACCAGCCCGACGATCATCGCATGGGCCAGACTCATGCGTCCTGCGGGAATGGGACGGCGAGCGGTCCGCCGCATGTGCGCATCGATATCGTGCTCCATGACTTCGTTCAGCGCCGCAGTGCCGCTTGATACGAGTCCAATCCCAACGAGGGCGTGTAGCAGCCCGAGGCTGAACCAGGGAACGCCAGCTTTCTGAGCGCCGAAGAAATAACCGCACCAGGCCGTCATGACGATCAACGTCGTCACCCGCAGCTTGGTTAATTCGGCGTAGTCACGGAAAAGCAAAGTCACCCGGTTGCGAAAATCAGAGAGAGGCAGTGTCAGCGTGCTCATGAGTTCGGTCGTGTTGGTGTTCCCAGGATCCCTGATTTTTCGGGTACCACTTAAATGAGCTCGCGCGGCCCACTCCGCCACGGCTCAAGGACTGCATAGGTAACCTGTATCGCTTTGGAAAGTCAAGGGAAATCCAAAGCTTGCGCACTAAGGCTATCACATTCCCACACCTGCCGCCGGAGCATCGCGAACTCAAAATCTGGAATCACGAAGGACAAGTAAGTTTCACGAAGGAAAACAAACCCCGCGACTTCCTTCGTGGTTTCAGGTTCTTGGACCCTAAATTAAACATCCAGCCGAATTTCCTCTCCCCGACGTGGCATAATCGTTCGCAAATTCCCTACAAGCTGGTGCGACCGATGCGTGTATCCCCCATCACTCTTCTTTCGGTTTGCGTGCTTGCCGTAACGAGTCTCTTTGCGTCCGCTCCTGCGGCTCCCAAGCCGATGCAGATTTATGTCATCGATGTGGAAGGCGGACAGGCGACACTGCTGGTCAGCCCGTCGGGCCAGTCGATGTTGATCGATACGGGTTGGCCCGGCTACGAGGGTCGCGATGCCGATCGCATCATCTCGACAGCTCACCAGGCCGGCCTCACGCAGATCGACTTCGTTCTGATCACGCACTTCCATCGCGACCATGTCGGAGGGGTTCCCCAACTCGCCGATGGCATCAAGATCGGAACCTTCATTGATCACGGGCCGAACATGGAGGACTCGCAGGTCACGCGCGTGGACTATGCTGCTTATGAGAAAGCCATCGCTGGTCATGCGCACGTTGTGGTGAAACCGGGGTGGCAAGTTCCAATCAAGGGGATGGAAGTTCGCGTTCTGACCGCAGCGGGAGACCACATCACGAGCCCGTTGGCCGCAACCGCAGATGCAAATTCTTACTGCAAATCCGAACCAGCCCCGCCGGACGACTCTACCGAGAATGCGCGGTCGGTCGGTGTCATGGTGACCTATGGGCAATTTCACTTTCTTGATCTCGGAGACCTCACCAAGAAGAAGGAGTTGGAACTCGCCTGCCCCAACAACCTGCTTGGAACCGTCGACCTCTTTCTGGTCACACATCACGGATCGGACCAGTCGAACTCGAAGGCCCTCGTCTGGGCGCTCCACCCGCGAGTCGCGGTGATCGACAACGGTGCTCGCAAGGGCGCAAGCCCAGCGGCATGGCAGATCGTGCATGATTCCCCCGGCATCGAGGATGTGTGGCAGCTTCACTACGCGGCGGAATCGGATAAGGGCCACAACGTCGATCCCGAGCACATCGCTAACGTAAGGGAGAACTGCGAAGGGAAGTCCTTCAAGATCATTGCGAACCCCGACGGAAGCTTTGCCCTCACCAACACGCGCACGGGAGCGCAGAAGACCTATTCCAAAAAATGACAAGACCAGTCCAGCGATGATCGTCATCGTGATGGGAGTCGTCGGCGCAGGGAAGACGACTGTCGGGAAAATGCTTGCTGCCCAGCTCGGATGGGAATTCGCAGACGCAGATGACTACCATCCGGCATCGAGCGTTGAGAAGATCCGAAACGGTATAGCTCTCACTGACGCTGACCGCGCGCCGTGGCTGGGCGAGTTGCGAGCCGCCATCGATCACTGGATCGCCGAATCTAAGAGCGTGGTGTTGGCGTGTTCTGCGCTGAAACGCAGCTACCGGGAAAAACTTCAGGCTGGGCCAGCGGTTCGTTTCGTCTACCTGAAGGGAAGTGAAGCACTGATTGGCGAACGGCTGCGCTCCCGTCAAGGACACTTCGCCAATGACTCGATTCTGGTAAGCCAGTTGGCAGACTTGGAGGAGCCCGAAGGCGCGGTGACTGTCGATGTTTCCAATTCTCCTCAACAAATCGTTGCCAGCATCCGGACCAGGCTGGGCTTAGGGTAGAATCCTCGCACCGCAAGTGGCCTTGGAAAATACGCTGCGGCCGGACCTAGCCTTTGGAACAGCCAGACCGCCTCGAATCCACCGTAGTCTCCCGGCTGATGTGGCGGCTGATGCCGTTTCTCTTCCTGCTTTACATCGTCGCCTATCTCGACCGCATCAACATGAGCTTCGCCGTGCTGCAGATGCGCGGGCAACTGGACCTCAGTGATCGGGTCATCGGGCGCGCCGCAGGAATGTTCTTCATCGGTTATTTCTTTTTTCAGCTCCCTAGCAATCTTGTTCTGGAGAAATTCGGCGTGCGTCGCTGGATTACGATTCTCATGGTGACCTGGGGAGTGATCTCGTGCCTGATGATCTTTGTGCGCGGACCCGTCAGCTTTTACTCCATGCGATTTTTGCTGGGCGCAGCCGAAGCCGGATTCTTTCCGGGCATGATCCTGTACATGAAGCGCTGGTTCCCGGCAGCGGCCCGGGCGCGCGCCGTGGCGTGGTTCATGACAGCGAATCCACTGGCGGGTGTGATCGGCAGCCCCATCTCGGGTTCGCTGCTTGGTCTTCATGGCGGTGGGTTGTCCGGTTGGCAATGGATGTTCCTGATCGAAGGACTTCCGGCAATTCTCTTCGGCGCAGCGGTGTTCTGGACGCTCGCGGACCATCCCCATGACGCAAAATGGTTGCGCGATGACGAGCGCAGTTGGCTGCTGGCGAAACTGGAGAGTGAACGCAAAGGGGAGCCGGCGGTCGCGCAAGGAGACTTCTGGCGAGTCCTGGTCAGCGGCCGGATCTGGTTGCTGTCGATCGTCTACTTCGGCGTGTCGACGACCATGTACGGCCTGACTCTGTGGCTTCCGAGCGTGATCCGGTCGTCTTCCACGCTGAATTATTCCTGGATTGGTGTAGTCGCGATTCTCCCATTTCTTGTCACCGTGGTTGTAATGGTGCTGGTCGGGATGAGTTCGGATCGCGCCGGTGAACGACGCTGGCACACTGCCGTTCCGGCGTTCGCGGCGGCGGCGGCAATGGTTGTTGCGGCGTACGGAAGTTCGACGGCTGTCATCATTGCGGGAATTGGCTTCGGCATGGCCTTCGCCGAAGGCATGGTCGGACCGTTCTGGGCAATGGCAACCTCACGCATGTCGGGGCTGTCGGCGGCGGCAGGGATCGCCGTCATCAACTCACTGGCAAATCTTGGCGGCTACTTTGGTCCCGACATCATTGGATTCTTCCGGAGTGTCGGCGGAGGATTCCGTGGCGGCCTGCTGGCCATCGGCGCAACAGTGGCTGTGAGTGGCACCATCGCCCTGATCGTGGGGCGTGATTCCAAAATGGGAGAACGAAACCGCGTCGCGTGACAAGGCCTTTCCGGAGGAGAGAAAAGTCAAGACCTCGATCGGATATCGTATGCATCAGACATGGTGCGCCTTGGTTCTAAGCCAATGAAACCCCGCGACTTACTAGCTTTAAGTCCTGTACAAAATATTCATTCTAACACTAACAAAACAAACAAGTTAAATATGGAAGTTAAAACGATTTAACTCTCCGATCTGGGCCGTGCAAGCGCGGATGAACTTAGCCTCGATGCGGGCTATTTGGTTCTCTCCAGCGCTTTCTGACGCGGGGCATGGGCCATTTCTGCGCGTGACCGGCCCGTGATTTTCACCGGCCGATTCTGCTTCCAACCGAGGGCAAGTTTTCATCTTCCGCTCCACGAGTATGATTAGCAGTCAATCCCATGTCCCTCCCACGCATTGCCGAGCCGATTCTCGACGTCGAAGAACGTTTCGAAGGCTTCGAGAACCTGATGCCGTTCCGCGTGCAGAACATTCTGCTCGTGTCCAGCCTGTATGACTCCTTCATCCTGCGCGAAGACGGACGGCTGAACGAGCTCCTCATCGACGAATCGCTCGAACTGAACCTACGGCAAATTCCCAGTATTACCCATGTTTCAAGTTCTGACGAAGCGCTGGATCTGGCGAAGGCGAATCCGCAATTCAACTTGATTGTCACGAACCTTACCGTAGGCGACACCAACGCCGCTGATCTTGCCCGCGCCGTTCGTCGTGCTGGATTGGACATCCCGGTAGTCGTGCTCGGGTACGACTATCGCGAGATCAAGAATTTCGTCGCGCGCAATCCCGCCACCGACATCGACCGCGTCTTCCTCTGGCAGGGAACCGCGCGCATCCTGATCGCGATCGTCAAGTACATCGAAGACAAATACAATGTGCTGCACGACACGCGCGCCATGGGCGTGCCCGTTCTGCTGGTGGTGGAAGACAATATCCGCTACTACTCGTCGTTTTTGCCGGTTATCTATACCGAACTGATCAAGCAGTCGCGGCGGGTGATTCAGGAAGGCATCAACGTCGCTCACAAGCTGGTGCGCATGCAGGCGCGGCCGAAGATCCTGCTCGCCTCAAGTTTTGAAGAAGCGTCGGAACTCGTACAGAAGTATCGCGACTACATCTTCGGCATAGTCTCAGACGTCGAGTTCCCCTGGGATGGCAAGCTGAGCCCCGAGGCAGGATTTGAACTGGCGCGGCTGGTGAAGAGCCTGACGCCGGATGTTCCCGTGGTTCTGCAAACCAGTCGGACAGAGTTTCGTCCGCGGGCGCACGCCGAAGGGTATTCCTTCCTGCGCAAACGCTCGCCCACATTGCTGAAGGACCTGCGCCGCATCCTGACGGATCAGTGCGGTTTCGGAGACTTTGTCTTCCGCATGCCCGATCAGAGTGAAGTCGGACGTGCCAAGGATCTGAATGAGCTGGAAGAGCAGTTGCAGACGATCCCGGCCGAAAGCCTGATGTATCACGCGCAGCGCAATCACTTCTCACACTGGCTGATGGCGCGCACGGAGTTCGCACTGGCGGCGAAGTTGCGACCGCGCAAAGTCTCGGACTTCAACGGGCCAGAACACTTGCGGCGGGACCTGATCGAATCGATCAGCGACTACCGGCGCGAGCAGAACGAAGTCCTCATCGGCGACTTCAAGGCCGACACGTACCGGCCGTCGCAATCCAGCTTCTTGCGGATCGGTGCCGGTTCACTCGGGGGCAAAGCTCGCGGCCTGGCGTTCGTGCGGCATCTTCTACGCACGCGCCGCATTGCGAGGAGATTCCCCGGAGTGCGGATCTCAGTACCGCCAGCCGTCGTTATCGCCACCGATCTCTTCGATCAGTTCTTGGCCGAGAACAACCTCAGCGACTTCGCCCTGCATTGCGACGACGACAGTGAAATTCAGCAGCGCTTTCTCGATGCGACACTGCCAGTCCCGCTGCAAGCCAACCTGAGCGCGTTCCTTGAAGAGGTCCGCTACCCACTTGCCGTCCGCTCCTCGAGTTTGCTGGAAGACTCGCAGTATCAGCCGTTCACGGGCGTGTACGAAACTTTCATGCTGGGGAATCAGCAAGCCAGCCTGCAAGCGCGATTTGACGAACTCTCGGAGGCGATCAAGCTCATCTACGCTTCCACGTTCAGCCAGCATGCCAAGGCCTACGTGCGCGCTACGCCTTATCGCCTGGAAGAAGAGAAGATGGCGATTATTCTGCAGCAAGTCGTGGGAACGGCGCATGGGCCACGATTCTACCCAGACTTTTCAGGCGTAGTGCGGTCGCATAACTTCTATCCCGTCGAACCCATGACGTTTTCGGATGGCATTGCCGCGGTGGCGCTGGGCCTAGGCCGCACGGTGGTCGATGGCGGCAAGTGCATGAGCTTCTGTCCGCGCTATCCGCGAAATCTGCTGCAGTTCTCGTCCGTCGAAGACATTCTGGCGAATACGCAAACCGAATTCTGCGCTTTGGATCTGGATGGGGTGCCGCACGGCGGAGGTCCAGGGCACTTGCGCGAGGCGCGATATGGTCTCGATGTAGCCGAAGCCGACGGCACTCTTCACGCTGTGGCATCGACGTATTCCGCTGACAATCACGCGGTTTATGACGGGTTGAGCCGCCCGGGATCACGGGTGGTGACTTTCGCACCCATGCTGAAGCACGGACTTTTTCCGCTCGCGAGTATTCTCGAAGTTCTGGTGCGGGCTGGCGAAGATGCGCTGGGCAATCCGGTGGAGATCGAATTTGCCGTGAGCTTGCCGCGGGCCGAGGAACCAGCCGAATTTGGATTTCTCCAAATTCGTCCACTGACCTTGGCGCGCGATCACCAGGACCTGGCCATCGGCGATGTCGATCCGGCTCAACTGGTCTGCCGCTCCACCAAAGTTCTGGGCAACGGACGCATGGAGAATCTTCACGACATCGTGGTGGTTGATACGCATCGCTTCGAGCGCAGCCGCAGTCAGGAAGTTGCACAGGCCGTGGCTCACTTCAACGCGACGCTGAACGCGGAAAATCGTCCGTATCTGCTGATCGGTGTCGGGCGTTGGGGATCGAATGATCCGTGGCTGGGCATTCCGGTCGAGTGGGATGAGATCGCAGGCGCGCGGGCGATTGTCGAAGCCGGCTTCCGCGATTTCCGCGTGACTCCTTCGCAGGGCAGCCATTTCTTTCAGAACCTGACGGCATTTCAGGTCGGATACTTCACGGTGAATCCGGATGCGGGCGAAGGATCACTCGACTGGCAGTGGCTGGCGGCGCAGCCCGCGATCGACGAGCAGGGATGCGTGCGGCATCTGCAATTTGAACATCCGCTGCGAATTGTGATGAACAGCCGGACCAGTCAGGGAGTGATCTTCAAGCCGGAGGGAAACTGACTACCGGATCACGTGAATCGGGATTGGCAGTTTCAGACTCTTCCAGGACCTATCGGCAGTGAAAACGGGCGCATTCAGCTCCAACGCGAGCGCCAGGCAAGCACGATCTCCCAAAGATAGTCCTGCTTGCCGAGTCTGAGCGACCAGAGTGCCAATTTTTTTGGCGTGCTCAGGGCTGAAAGCGAAGATCTCACGGATAGTTGAGGTGGCGTCCTCCCACGCGTGCTCTGGATCCCAACCGGTGAGCACAAGTTTGCTTTGGACCTCAGCGAGGTTCACGGTGCTTACAGCGGCGGTTTCAAGTAACGGACCCGGAAGCTTTTCGCATCCAGGCTCCTGATGAATAACTGCGAGAATTGCGGAAGAATCGAGTACAACCCTACTCGAGTTCACGTTTCGCAGCCTCGCGTCTTTCGGCGATCAACTCATCGACCAAGGAAACGCCGGGTTTGACATACTGGCGTGCGTGACGTTGAGCGCGTTCGATTCGCCGCCGCATTGTGGTGATACGAATTTCGTCGTCTTTCCAGATAAGAATCACTTCGTCACCCGCTTGAACGCCGAGCGCTCTGCGGAATTCCAGAGGGATGACAACGCGTCCGTTCTCGTTCACCTTGAGCCTGACTTCTGTCGGAAGAGTGATCGCTTTAGTTGGTGCTGCCATGACAGAATGATAGCATAATGTCACAACATATGAATAGTGACAGTATCATAATAAGTGACAGTTTGATCGACATGTGACATCTGCTGCTCGCACGGAGCGGTGTGATGCTGATCACAGCCTCTCTCTTGTGACTCCGAACACAATCAAGGTGTAGGCATTCATCCGTTCTTCGGAGCGCCTGTGTTCAAAATCATGCACGCACAATTCCTCGCGCCGGGAATTAAGCGCTTCGTCATTGAAGCGCCCCGCATCGCGCGCAAACAGAAGCCCGGACAATTCGTCATCCTGCGGATTTACGAGGAGGGCGAACGGATTCCGGTCACCATCGAGAACTCTGATCCCGAGAAGGGCACTATCAACATCGTTGTCCAATCCGCGGGGAAGACGACCACGCTGCTCAACTCGCTCAATACGGGCGATTCGATTCTTGACGTCGTCGGACCCTTGGGCAAGCCGTCGGAGATTCGAAACTACGGCACCGCAGTGGTTGTTGGCGGAGGGGTCGGGACGGCAATGGCGTATCCCACTGCCGCCGCGCTGAAGCGGGCGGGAAATCGCGTGATCTCGATCGTGGGCGCGCGCAATAGGGAGTTGGTGATTCTTGAGTCGGAGATGCGCGAGGTCAGCGACGCCCTGATGATCACCACTGACGACGGCACCTACGGCGACAAGGGATTCGTGACCGACAAGTTGCGGCAGTTGATTGACAACGGCACCCGGATCGATCTGGTCGTGGCTGTGGGGCCCATCGTGATGATGAAAGCCGTGTCCGAACTGACGCGTAAAGAACACATCCATACGGTGGTCAGCCTGAATCCGATCATGATCGATGGCACGGGCATGTGTGGCGGGTGCCGTGTTCTGATCGATGGCAAGAGCGAATTCGCCTGTGTCGACGGACCCGAATTTGATGGGCACAAGGTGGACTTCGGTGTCCTCGTGCAGCGGAATGCGATGTACCGGGACTCAGAGCAGCGGTCGATGGAGGACTACAAACGCAGCCGCGATGCTGAACATGCCTGTGTGGCGCAAGGAGAGAAGCAATGAGTCCCACAGCCAGCAAATCAAAGAACCCGCTCTCTCCCAAAGACCGCATGAAGGTTCCACGTCAACTCATGCCCGAACAACCGGCCGAAGTGCGCGCGCACAATTTCGAAGAGGTCAATCTGGGATACAACGCCGAGCTGGCACAACAGGAGGCGCTGCGCTGCCTGGAATGCGCCAAGCCAACCTGCACTGACAATTGCCCGGTGGGAATTGACGTGAAGGAATTCGTGCAGCGCATCGTCATCGGGGACTTTCTCGGCGCCGCGGCGAAGATCCGCGAAGCGAACGTGTTGCCGGCGATTACCGGACGCGTCTGTCCGCAGGAAGATCAGTGCGAAGGGAAGTGCCTGCTGTCGAAGAAAGTTAAGCCGCTCGGGATCGGCTACCTGGAGCGATTCGTCGCGGACTACGAACAGCGCATGGGAACCCACATTGTCCCGAGTGCCAAACCCACGGGAAAGAAGGTTGCCGTCGTGGGAAGCGGACCGTCGGGGCTTACCGTTGCGGGCGATCTGATTCAGAAGGGTCACAAAGTGCGTGTGTTCGAGGCACTGCATGAAATCGGCGGAGTACTGGTTTATGGCATTCCAGAGTTCCGTCTGCCCAAGCAGATCGTGCGTGAGCAGATCGAGTACATGCGCCAGATGGGGGTCGAGTTCGAAACCGATGTGGTTGTCGGCCGAACCGTAACGATCAACGAACTTCTGGAAGAAGAAGGCTACGATGCGGTTTACATCGGGACAGGCGCCGGGCTGCCGCAGTTCATGAGCATTCCCGGCGAGCACCTGAATGGCGTTTATTCCGCGAATGAATTTCTGACGCGCATCAACTTGATGAAGGCGTACAAGTTCCCGGTGTATGACGAGCCCATGCTTGACCTGCATGGCAAAGACGTTGCGGTAATCGGTGGTGGAAATACCGCGCTCGATGCGATTCGTTCGGCCCTGCGGCTGGGTGCGCGCAATGCTTATGTCCTGTATCGGCGCAGCGAGGCCGAAATGCCGGCGCGGGCCGAGGAAGTGCATCATGCGCAGCAGGAGGGCATCAACTTCCAGATGCTGACGGCTCCGGTGGAGTTTCTCTCCGACGGTAAGGGATGGCTCAATGCTGCCCGCTGCGTGCGGATGGAGTTGGGTGAGCCCGACGCATCCGGACGCCGGCGTCCGGTGCCGAAAGCCGGATCGGAATTCGATCTGCCGCTCTCGGTCGCAGTCATTGCGATCGGCACCACGGCGAATCCGATCGTGCAGAGCACCACGCCCGGGCTCGATACCAACAAGCGCGGATACATCCAGGCGAGTGAAGAGACGCAGCGGACGACGCGCAAGGGCGTGTTTGCCGGCGGCGACATCGTGACCGGCGCAGCGACGGTGATTCTCGCCATGGGGGCGGGCCGACGCGCCGCGACGTCAATACACGAGTATCTGACGACTGGAGAGTGGTAGTTAGACTCCGTGGTTGTTCGTCGTTCGCTAAGAACCCTTCACCACGAAGGACACCAAATTTCACGAAGGAAAACCTCGGTAAGCGTTCCTTCTGGGATCTTCGTGCCCGTCTTGGTTTAAGAGTTTCTGCTCTTAAGGAAAACCGATTTCGAGGAATGCGTCGGCGCGCGAGAATGGGGCTGTAATTCTTGCCAGAAAATACTTTCGCGTCAGGGTCTTTCTTGCGCGAGGCCATTCTTCCGGAAGCATCAGTCGCGCCGTGGCGGAGAACTCTGGTCCAGTCACCTTGCCTCGCATGGTGCAGGGCGCGACCTTAACCTGCGGGTTGTTGCGGACGCGCTTCGTCTTGCCCAAGTCTGCGCGGGTCATCACATAGAGCCTTCCGTCGTCTTCCCCGAACCATACCGGCGTTGCGACGCCTACGCCCGTTTTGCGAAAGGTGGTGAGAGAAATGTATTTCTGACCTTGAATCTCGGCAGGAATCTGGCTTGCCATGTCTTTCCTATCAGCGAACGAAAGGTGGGTTGCGCCGAAATCATTATTCGTGGGAGGGCGCCAGGGCTGGCGGCGGGCCCTCCGGATGATGAGCCACGTAGTCCTCAAAAGGTTCATTCCGCAGAATGAACTGGAATCCTCTTGCGCTATTCGCATCAACGGTTCTCTGCAAATCGAGATCTTCGAAGGGGGCTGAATGTTCGACTGGCTTCTGGCCGATTGCCTCCACCATCTTGAAATGGAGCTGCCCGTCCACAACCCAGTAGTCGGTAACGGTGAGAATTGTGCCATCTTTCAGAAAGAGCCGAGGGAAGTCCTCTCGTTCGCCGCGATCGGCGTATACCTCAGGTTCAGTCGCTTGCGGAGTATAGCTGATCGGCCCTGGGGAATACACGCTGGTGTAGCCGAGGGGCCAAAGCCAAAAAAAATCACAACTCCCCCACCAACAAGAATTGGATCGCCAGGTCGGGTCGCCAAATACGTAGTAGGGACTGTAAATGAAAATCGCCGGCGGACGGGGGCGGATCGGGTGAATTGGACGGATGGGAGGGAGAATGATTGACGTCGGGACTCTACCGGGAGATGCAACGATTCCGCTTCGAGGAGTGATGTAAATGGGCGAAGTGGTAATTGGTGGCCGTACGATGGGCGTCTGCACGACGGGCGCAGGCGCCCGGTAGACCGGAGAAGGAGATACTGGCACTGGCGCTGCAGGCGGTCTCACAACGACGGGAGGAATCACGGTGCGCTGTGCCGCTGACAGTGCGGCTAGAGCGACCAGAGCGAGAAGCACTGCCAACCGTGGTGGGGGGATCGTGCAGCGCGTGAACGACATCATCGACTCAGCCTGCTCGGATCATCCATGTGTTGGATCATGAAAGATCGCGAGATTCCACCACCAGTCTAGTCCCTCAGCGACGCGAATTCCACCGAGTAAGTGCCGAAACCGATTAGTTCGCGCGCAGGCAATGGTGGAGAGCGGGGTCTACATTTGGCTAACGGGATTGGTTCGCAAGTGCCTCTCCGGATTGCTCTTATCCCGGCATCTGTGTTACAAGCCTGAACATGCGTAAATGGATGCGCGAGCGCATGCAGCGCCGCAAGAAGAAGACCGAGGAGAAGGGGAGCAAGCCGGCGCCTCCGCCATTGCAGCCCGCATATTTCGATGCGGACGAGCCAGCCGCCGTAGAACCGGATCCCAGTCGCAATGAGACAGCAGAAAGCGCCTCCAGCCCCGGCGAGACCGAGGAGCCGGTTCGCGAGGTATCCGACGCGGCTAACAGTGAACCGCGTCCCCAAAAAGGTTCAGGTGGATCGCAGCGGACACGCGGACGCCGCAGGCGCGGAGGTCGCGGACGCGGCGGGCGTGGACGAGAGCAGGCCGTGGCCCAGGCGTTTACCCCGAAGGGCGTGCCGGGATTGACCACGGAAGAACCGGAGGCAGCGGCTGAGAGTGCCGAGGCTGAGCCTTCCGTTTCGGAACCGCAGGAGGTGGAAGCTCCACCGGTAGCGGCCCCGCAAGCGCCGGCGGTTCCGGCCGCGGCAGCTACTCCGCGTCCACCGAAGGGTATCGTGGTGCTGGCAATCGGGCTTCCGGGCTCCGGCAAGAGTTCGTGGTTCAAGCGGCATAATGTTGTGCCGCTTTCAAGCGATATGGTACGAACGCTGTTGTTTGATGACGTCCGCGAACAGCGTTTCCAGGATCTGGTGTTCTCGAACCTGCGGTCGATGCTGAAGGCGCGATTGATCGCCAAGCGCCCCATGAACTACGTGGATGCGACCAACCTTACGCCACAGGAACGCCAGCACTGGGTCAAGCTCGCCAAAGACTACAACTACGAAGTCCATGCAGTGTTCTTCGATGTGCCATTGGATGTTTGTATCGAGCGGCACCTGCGGCGCGATCGCGTTGTGCCCGAGGATGTGATGCGGCGTATGGCGGCCAAACTCAAAGCGCCGTCGTTTCAGGAAGGATTCGCGAAGATCACTGTCGTCCGCGTGAAGAAGAAAGACGCGGAGCAAGCTGAAGCCTGAACCCATCAACCACAAAAGGCACTAAGGTACACGAAGGAATTCCTGGTGGTTTCCTTCGCGGACCCTCGGTGTCCTTCGTGGTACAGGGTTTTGCTTAACCCTTCAAATACGGCAGAAGTTCCTTGAACGCCGCGGATGAGGACGAGCGCATCAGTTCGTAGATCATCATTTCGGTCGAGGAAATAATCGCACCGGCGGCGCGCATGCGGTCGAGCCCAATTTTCCAGTTCCATTCGGTGCGTGAGCTCACGGCGTCAGAAGCGACGTGCACGAGATATCCATCTCGCAAGGCCCCCAGGGCAGTCTGGGTGACGCAGATGTGGCTCTCCATACCGCAGAGCAGCAGCGTATAGCGCTGGCCGGGCAGGCGCTTGAGGAGTGTGCAGAAAGCGTCGCTGCCGAAGCAGGAGAACAACGTCTTGTCGATCGCTTCCGTGCCCGAGAGCAGGGAGGCGACATCGGGGACCGTTTGCCCCAATCCCTTTGCGTATTGCGTGCTGAGGAGCGTGGGGATCTTCAGTATGCCGGCGGCGCGAATGAGCAGTTGGGCGTTGCGCACCAGTTGCTCTTTCTGAAAAATCGGCGGCAGCAGTTTCTGCTGGATGTCAATTACGACAAGCGCGCACTGGTCGGCTTCCAGCGGGCGTCGAGCAAGTTCGGTGTAGTCGGAGGCTTTGGCGGCAATTTCGTTAGCGACGATCATGAAATTCTCTTGGAGTCTGGAATCTTTCTGGATTTTACCGCCGAAGCGTTTGCTGGCGCTTGCGGGTTGGACTGCAAAAAGCGAAACCGCATAGATAGCTGAGAAATTCGCGAAGAACGCAAAGAACAGACCTCGGCAGGGCGTAGCTTGCTGTTGACCATACTTCAGTTGGGACCATAGAATCAAAAAGAGCCGCAAGATCGGGCTCTTCCAACAGAAACTGCCCCCTCGTTCAACGGCAGGACAGCTGACTCTGGATCAGCATATCGGGGTTCGAATCCCTGGGGGGCAGCCAAATCTTTTCAATCACTTACCTAATAACGGTTTCGGCGGTGTGCCGTAAAATGTGCCGGGCATTGATCGCGTTGCGAACGTTCAATTCCGGGTGCTGAAACGTCATGGCCGTTTTCACCATCCGAGTGACCCACGCTGTTCCTGACTGCGACAATGTTGCCTGTTTTCTGCAACACGTACGGGCCAAAGTCAGGACGAGCGCAGTACAGCACAAGATCCTCCGGCAAGCCGGCTTTTTTTGCCCTGACCCACTGCTTGTTCACCAGGACGCCGGTGATGTGCTTGCTTTCTGTCGAGAGCGGAAAAAACCAGCCCTCCGTCCGATCACGCAGCGAACTAGCAGGATGTTCATTACTCGGTCGCTCAAGGGCACGAACCTGCGGCAGTGGCCCGGCAGCTTGCTTATTGATCTTGTATTCGTCTGCCGAAATGTCCGATTATCATTAGTTTTTTGAAATGGAAGCGGATGGCTGCGTGGACTCGTAAGAGTGCCTTTCATAGAATTGCGAGCTCGTTTTCTAGCGCATGGTGAGAAAACGTTGTTCACAGCGAAGCATCGTTTTGCAGGCGGAGGAAAAAATGAAGACTTCGGGCCTAGTGGATGGATTGAGCAGTAGTGATCGACCATTTCGAATGGGCCGAGCGTTCGTGTGGAATTCACTGGCACGGACATTCGGCTGCGTATTGGTTGTACTAGTCTTGAGCAGCATTGCGGCAGCCCAAAGTGTTCCATTCATGTTGGAGAGAAAAGGACGCGTTGTTTCGTTGGAGCCATATGCTACTAACATTTTGCGGGTCACGATGAGCGTCGACAAATCTGCGGCGATTAGCGCCCCGGGCTATGGTTTTGTGGCAAAGCCATCAGGCGAGGGATGGATCCACGAGCACGATCCGGAAGGCGGAGACTTGTTTCGATCGTCGAAGATGGTTGTGCGTGTGGCGGCAGAAGATCTTCCGGCCGATAAACTTCCGCAACCGATGCCGCTGGATGAGTTGAATCGCCAACTGCGAGAACGCTACTTCGGCGGAGCAAGCGGCCATGGCCCATATAACGACGCGCTCCTGGTAACGACAGCCGCTGGCAAGATGTTGCTGCACATGGACACGTGGACGATGGGGCCGGAGCGCGCGGATGTTGCACAGCAGGATGTGGGGCAGAAGGGTTATTCGGTTTCGGCGATGTTCGACTCGCCGACAGACGAGCACTATTACGGGCTGGGGCAGCAGCAGAAGGGCTGGATGGATCTGCGCGAGCACGAGGTCCGATGTTGGCACGACTACGGAGCGACTGGCGGCGAGGACGTTTGCGTACCCTTCATGGTATCAAGTCGGGGCTATGGGCTGGTGTGGGATAACCCTTCGAAGACAACTGTGGTGCTCGGCATCAATCAACGGAACACGTGGTCGTCAGATGTGGGAGATCGGGTTTCCTACTTCGTGATTGCCGGGGATACGAGCGACGAGATTTACGAGGGCTATCGGCAGTTGACGGGCATCACGCACATGCTGCCAAAGCCGGCCTATGGGTACATCCAGAGCAAGGCGATTTATCCGACGCAAGGACAGATTTTGAATGTGGCGAAGAAATATCGTGAGAAGAAGTTGCCGCTGGATGTGATCGTCGTGGATTTCCTGAACATGACGAAACAGGGCGAACTGGATCTCGACCCGCAGCGCTGGCCGGATCCAGCGGGGATGAATCGCGAGCTCCATGAGATGGGAGTGAATACGCTACTGAGCGTGTGGCCACATTTTTCCCGTGATACGCAGTTCTATGACATGCTGCAGAAGAATGGATGGTTGATCCATAAGCCGGATGGAACGCCTGATCTGGGATGGACGAAGGATGTGATTGGACCGAATCTCGATACAACGAATCCTGAGGCGGCGAAGTGGTGGTGGGGTAAGATTCGTGACCGTTACATAAAGCCGTACGGATTCGATTACCTGTGGCTGGATGAGACGGAGCCGGATATCGATCCAGCGGGAGATATGTTTGCGGTTGGGCCGGGCATACGATTCTACAACGTGTATCCACTGTTTCACACGGCGTCGGTGTATGAAGGATTCCGGCGGGATTTTGGAGACAGCAAGAGGGTGATGATCCTGGCGCGGGCTGCATACCTGGGAGCGCAGCGCAACGGAACGGTTTTCTGGTCGAGCGATATTGTCGCGAACTGGGACATGCTCAAGCGTTCGATCCCGGCAGGGCTGAATTTTGCCGCGACCGGGTTGCCATACTGGGACACGGATATTGCAGGGTTCTTCTCGCCGGCGATTCCCCCTGATTATCACGCAGAGCACAGGCCATTGATCGGCGGTTCAGATGCACGCGAGACGATCGCGAATTATGAGGACTATCCCGAGCTGTTCGCACGGTGGTTCGAATGGGCCACGTTTCAGCCTGTGATGCGAGCGCACGGGGAACGAGCGCACAACGAAGTATGGTCGTACGGCAAGCAGGCGGAGCCGATTCTGTCGAAGTATCTGAAGCTGCGTTATCAGCTGTTGCCGTACACCTACTCGGCTGCGTATCGCAGCTATCAGACCGGTGCTCCATATATGCGGGCGCTGTTCATGGACTTCCCGGCAGACCCGAGGGTGGCGGACATCCCCGATGAATATATGTATGGGCCGGCGTTCCTCGTGGCTCCGGTGACCGAGCAGGGC
>Ga0335085_10002628_pt1 | contig 33122 bp, 40 predicted proteins | sample Lox_Sample_45_FD_206712 | JGI IMG/M metagenome (GOLD analysis project Ga0335085, IMG submission 206712) | Soil microbial communities from Loxahatchee National Wildlife Refuge, Florida, United States - Lox_Sample_4.5 | ecosystem: Environmental > Terrestrial > Soil > Wetlands | place: USA... | reverse complement strand
CGCCGCGACGGGAGCGAATGCGGGATCGCCGGAGTTCTGGGATTGCATCTGGGGCGACACCGGCGCGTGGATCACCTTCGGCGTCACCTCGAACGACGGGAACTCAGCGATCATCGACCTCTACAACGAGGAGAACGCGGACGCCGATACCATCGACACGCTCGGAGGACTCTCGTTCACGGCGACCCAGCTTCTCTCGTTCTCCGTCGCTAACGGAGGGAGCGGCAGCGGGACGGTGACGGTCTCGATCAACTCCGGCGGCACGTACTTCCAAAGCGGGCCCGTCATCGGAACTCAGTACCAATACGATTACATGTCGATCGGGAACGGGAGCACGACGAACTACTTCCAGGGGCAGATCGGGGCGCTCTTCATCTGGGCCCGCGCGCTCTCGGGCCCGGAGGACGCCGTCGTCCGGACCTTCTTCAAGAACTACTACTCGATCCCCTCGTGGTGACCGAGAGGTCCGCGACGAGTCGCTCCGTGCGGATATCGAGTCGGCGAAGGGTGAAGGCGACGTTATCGCGCACGGAGCGGTTCACGCGGCGAGGCGAGCATCGCGGGTAGCGGAGGAGGCAAACGCGGGCGACCGCTCGCCGGACCTCCGCGAGCGCCGTCGCCTGCGCTTCTCCCGTCGTGCTCCGACCGGCGAAAGGCGCGACGGCCGATCGAATCGCGCGGGCGAGCGCCTGCTCCTCTTCCCACTGCGCGCGAGACTTCGACGCCTCGCGCACGACGGAGACGAGCTCGCCGCGGTCGATCGCCCCGAGGACGGCGGCGACGCCCTCCTCGAGCGTCGTCCCGGGACGGCGACGGGTCTCGACGAAGATTCGGAGAACGCGGAAGGTCAGCGCGTCGGGGACGCGGGCGCGGAGGAGCTCGAGGGCGGGAGGGAGCGCGGCATCGGCCATAGGCCGGAGGTTATAGGCGCGGCGCGGAGGAGGCGAGCCCGGTTCACCGTTCGGCGCGTCCGAGGTGGACGCCGCGAAGGACTTTCGCCCAGAGTCGGCCTTCGTCGCGAGAGAGCGAAGCGCGGCAACGCCCGACCGCGATCCTCTCGAGGAGTTCGGCCTGACGGACGGTCAACAGGAGCGTCACCGGCGTCCGTTCCTTTTCGCGGCGCGCTCGGGACTCGGCGACGCATTCGGAGCATCCGCCCCGGCAAAGTTCGGGAAGAACGCACATTCACGAGCTCGGGTGAATGCAGACGACGGCGGCGGAGATCTGGACGAAGTACCCCGCGGTCCCGACGGATCCGGCGTTCGCCGCGAACCCGCAGGAGATCCCGATGGGGGCCGGCCCGGTTTCGCCGGCGGCGAGCCCGCCCGCGACGATCGGCGTCGAGCCGGTCGAGACCACCGACATGCCCGAGGAGAGGCCGTGCTGGCCGTTCGGGTCGAGCGAGCAGGTCCCGGAGAGCATGACGTCTCCGGTCCCGCACGTCGCCGTCTGGGCGCCCTGAATGTCCGGACCGGTCGCCGCCGGCATGGAGACCGTCGCCGGACTCGCGACGGAGTAGACCATCGAGCTCGTAATCGAACCGGAGGGGCCCGCCGCGCCGGCCGGACCGACGGGGCCCTGCGGACCCTGCGGTCCGGCGGGGCCGGGCACCGTCGAGGCGGCGCCTGCCGGACCCTGGGGTCCCTGCGGTCCTTCGGGTCCCTGCGGCCCCGGAACGGTCGAAGCCGCGCCCGGAGCTCCCGTCGGGCCCTGCGGTCCCTGCGCGCCTTGCGGGCCGGTCGGACCCTGCGGGCCGGTCGCTCCGACGGTCCCCGCCGAGCCGCCGCTCGAGGAGCCGCCCGAGCAGGTCGTCACCGTCCCGCCGTCCGGGAGAGTCGTCACCGGCGGCGAACCGGTCGGCGAGCCGTCGCTCCCGGCGCCGCCGCACGCGATCATCAGAACGCTACCGAGAGCCGCCGCCCAACCTGCTAGAGCCTTCATCGTTGAATCCTCCCTGGGGTCTCGGATATCACGGAGACCTTATGGGGATCAGCCATACGCCGCGCCACGCGCGGCGCTAGCCTGGCCATCCCCGAATCGTCGCAGCCCGCCCTACAGCCCGAGGAGAGCCCCACCCCATGACCTTCCGACACAAGTACGCGCCGGGACTAGAGAACTTTTGGGTCGTCACCGTCATCTCGAACCCGGTCCGCTACTCGTCCCGCTATCGACTTTTCCAGGAGTTCAAGGCGCGCGTGCTCCGCGCAGGCGCGAACCTCATGACCGTCGAGCTCGCGCTCGGAGACCGTCCGCACGAAGTTAGCGAACCGCATCGCTCGGCGCTTCCGCCGCCGTCGGAGCTGATCTTCCCGGAGACTCCGTCGCTCGCCGAGATCCGCGAGACTCGCCCGGGGCCGAAGGAGATCCACATTCAGCTCCGCGGGTGGGACGAGCTTTGGCACAAGGAAAACCTCATCAACCTCGGCGTCGCGCGGCTCCCGGAAAACTGGGAATACGTCGCGTGGATCGACGGAGACATCGAGTTCGTCCGGCCGGATTGGCCGGAGGAAACGGTGCACGAGCTCCAGGTCTACAAGGTCGTGCAGATGTTCCAGAGCGCGATGAACCTCGGACCCGACGGCGAGATGATCGGGCAGTCGGAGAGCTTCGCGGAGTCGTGGCTGCAGGGACGTCCGCTCCAGCGAACGGCCGTCGCCAAGAAGTATTACGCCCACCTCTGGCACTCCGGCTATGCGTGGGCCGCGCGTCGCGAAGCGTGGGAGGGGCTCGGCGGGCTGATGGACTTCGCGATCCTCGGAGCCGCCGATCACCACATGGCGTGGGCGCTCTTCGACGACGTGCTCAACAACATCCCGAAGGCGATGCCCGAGCCGTATAAGAAGCACGCGCTCGAGTGGCAGCTCCGGGCCGCGCACCACGTCCGAAAGGACGTCGGGGTGGTGAAGGGGACGATCCTGCACCACTGGCACGGCAAGATCCGCGACCGCCGGTACAACTCCCGGTGGAAGATCCTCGTCGAGCACGCTTACGACCCGGACCGCGACATCAAGCGAAACGCCCAGGGCGTGCTCGTGTTCACCCGCGCCGGCGAGCGAATGCGGAACGACATCCGCGCTTACTTCCGCGCGCGAAACGAAGACTCGATCGACCGATAGAGCGTACGCTCGCCGGAGCCCCATGAAGCTCCGAGCCGTCGCCGCCGCCCTCGTCGCCCTCCTCCTCGTCGCCTGCACGTCCTACGTCCTCGGCCCCGCCGACGCCGCGAGCCTCCGGGCGGCGACGTCGATGCAGGCGCAAGATCTCGCCGACCTCGCTCCCGACTCCGGCGTCCCGGTCGCCGCGGTCCGCGCCTCCGAGCGCGCGATCTACTGCCGGCTGTCCGACGTCCTGAACCACTCGAACGTCCCGCCGCCGGACGGGGGGATCGCCTGCGAGAGGAGCGACGCGCCGTGAACTACGCCGACGCCGTCGCCGCCATCCGCCTGGAGTCCCCGCTCTCGTCGACGGACGTCGACGACCTGGTCGCGGCCGCCCGGGCCGACGTCGATTCGCCCGTCCCGCCGGGGAACCTCTCCCGCTTCGACGCGATTCGCGCCTCCTACGCGAGCCTCGGGAAGGCGCCGGACCGCACGGCGTGGCAGCGCATCGGGGCGATCCTCGCGACGGTCGAGGACGAGGCCGGGAAGGTCGCCCCGCTCGTCTCGGTCATCGCGACGCTCGTTCCCCTGCTCTAGTTCGCGAGCCGCAGGAGGCCGGGCCGCGGCCGCGGGCGGAGTACGGCCTCGACGTCCCTGCTCGCGTCGCCGCCGGCGACGAGCTCGGGAGATACGAACGGGGCTTCCGCGAGAATGCGGGAGGGAGCCCAACCCGCGTCGAGGAGGAGACGAACGGCCGCGGCGCGCTCTCGCGGCCTCGCCTCCGCAAGCACGTCACGCAGAGAGATCGGGTCGGGTTCCATCGGTCGGTCCTTTCTTTCGTTTCCTCCGGCCCCGCGAGTCCTCGCGGTATCGCTGCACCACCGGCGCGTAGAGGAGCTGGGCGAGGGTCATCCCGAGAGCCTTCGCGACGAGCTCCATGCGCTTCTCCGAGACGGGCCGGACGCCGCCTTCCCATGCGGCGACCGCCGGCTGGGAGACGGCGCAGAGCTTCGCGAACTCGGTCTGGGTCAGCCCGCGCTCGAGGCGAGCGCGCGCGATGATCGAGGAGAAGAAGTTCGAGCCGGATCGGGTGGGGGGGGACGCCATCACTCCGGGACTATAAGCCGCGAGTGATGGCGGGGCGAGGACTAGCGCACGGGGCGAATGGGGAGGGGAGCGCCCGGGACTTCGGCGAGGAGGACTCCGCAGCCGCATCGACGGAAGCGGATCGCGCCGCGGCGATCGCTCATCTTCGCGTGCTCCTCGGTCTCCTCCTCCTCGAGCGGGATCGCTGCGAACTCCTCGGCGGAGTAGGTCCGCATGCAACCGGCGCAGGCCTTCGCGACGGGGGGCGCGCCGGAGGCCTCCTCGGCCGCGTCGAAGTAGGCGATCGCGACCCGCTCGAGATCGGTCAGCCGGCGGGTCGGGTCGAGGAGAGCGCGCGCCTCGAGCTCGACGACGAACGAGGCGGCGGCGGCGCGCATGCGGATCGCGGCGATCTCGCGCGCCTGGTTCGCGGCGAATTGGTCGATCGCGCGGTCGCGCGTCTCGGGCCAGGTCTTCTTCGGCGCGTTCATTCGGGTCGGACTCCTTCGGGTTCGGACGAGGGCTCGAAGCGCCCGGACTTCAGCAGAGCGACGGCGTTCTCGAGCGTCTCGGCGACGAGCTCGAGGCGCTCGACGTCGTCGCCGGCGGCGAGCTTGTCGGCCTGATCGACCTGCGCGCGGCGCGCCTTCGCCTGGGATTCGAGCGCGGCGACGTACGGGGCGAGGACGGCGGAGGCCGCGAGCTTCACCGCCTTCGTCGAACTCACGATCTTGGGGCGGACGATCGGGACGATCGTGGCGCCGTTCGAGGCGCAGGTCTGACAGACCCGCCCGCGCGAGAGGCGATCGACGTCCGAGGCGTCGAGAATCCACACGGTCACCGTTTTCCGCAGGCCTGCGCGGCCGCATGCTTTGCACTTCATCGAGGGGGCTCCTTCTTCCTGGGCAGGATGTGAACGTAAGGCTCGCCCGGGCCGCGGAGCGCTTCGAGCGCCTCCGCGTACCGGACGACGGACATGACGGCGACGGCGAGCTCGCGGCCCTCCGCCGGAGAAACCGGACCGACGAGGAGCCGATCCGCGACGCGACGGAGCTCGGCGACGTGCTCCGATTCGACGGTGTAGGGGCCGCCGCTCATCGCTTGCGCGCCACGAGCAGGTGCACGAGCACGAAAGCCGTAAAGACGGAATCGAGGACGAGCACGAGGACGAAGCCCCAGACCGGCATGTGGATGACGTTGCTCATGCGAACCTCCCGGACGCGACGTAGGCCTCGAAGGCGTGCTCCTCGTCGTTCTTCTCGCGGAGCACGAGCTCGTCGTCGAACGTGAGATCGGCCGCGTCGATCGCGAGCTGGGCGGCGACGACGGAGGCCGGCGGGGCGAAGAGGTCGGCGCGCGAGAATTCGCCGAAGTCGATCGAATACTCCGCCGCCGCGAACTCCGCGAAGGCGTGCACGTGCTCGGCGGCGGCGACGAGGATGAGACCGAGGACGAGATCGTCGAGAATCATCGTCCGCCCTCGGAAAGGAGGAAGTAGGTCCGAAGCCGGAGGCGGACGGCGCGCTCCGCGTTCTCGAGCGCCTTCTCGGACGTCTCGGCGGCGGCCGCGGCGGACTTGTCCCAGACGGGAGCGCCGAGGTTCCGGTGGTGCGCGGCCGTCGCCTCGGCATGCGCGGCGTCGGCCTCGCGGACGGCCCGCGCGGCGACGGCGAGCCGGTTCCGGCGCGCGAGGAGCTGGTCCACCGCCGCGAGCAGGAGGACGGCGGCGGCGTGCGCCTCCTCGAGCTCCGCGACGCGGCGATGGGTTTCGGCGAGTTCGTCCACGAGCGCCTTCGATTCGAGCTCGGTCATCGGACCGCTCGCATCGCTCGGGGCGTATCGCGCCGGGTCGCGGGTTCGACTTCGAGCTCGGTCAACTGCTCGGCGAAGTTCGCCTCGACGAAGAGCCGGCCTCCGCTCGATTCGAGCCACCCCGAGGCGTGGAGCTCCCGGATATCGGCGGGGGTGTACTCCCCGCCCATCGTCGCCTCGTACCGCTCGGCGAGCTCCTCGGCCGTGCAGAGGAGTTCCACGATGCAATCGAAGCCGGCGTAGGACATCGCCCCGTGCGAAACAAGCCGGACGGGGAGGCCAAAAAACGGAGACGGTTCGCCCTCGGCGTCCTGCGGCGCGGAGAACGTGTGCGTAGCGATTCGCAGATCCATGTCAGTCCCTCCAGCTCGAAAGGCCGCGAAGAACCCGAAGGCTCCTCGCGGCCCGGAGGCCTGCGGCCGGTCCGGCGCTACGGGCGCCAGGCCTCGGCGGGGAAGGCGCCGTCTACGCCGGCGACGAAGCCGAGGGCGGCGAGCGCGTCCGCCGTCGTATCGCGCTCGAGGAACGCGAGAACCTCGGGCAGGAGGAGCCAGGGGGCGCGCGTCCCGTAGTAGACGACGTCGCGATCCTCACCCGCCCCGTTCGGGACGTAGACGCATACCATCGGGTCGCGGCCTCCGTTCGGGTCGCCGGAGACGATGGCGACGCCGTGCCGCCCGTCCACGGTCAGCTCTGCGGCGAAGGGGGCGCTCCCGTCGGGGAGGTCTTCGGCGCCGGCGAAGGCCGTATAGAGCTCGTCGTCGAACCGGTTCCACCGGGCCCGGGGGCGATCGTTGCGACGAGCGGCGCGGGCGGCGCGGACGCGGGCGAGCAGTTTCGAGGACGGTGTCAGCATCGGGGTCGGCTCCTTCGAGGGCGGCGGACGATTCCGCGGCCCCGCCCCCTCCTGCGCGGAGAGGGAGGGGCCGCGAAGCCGACTAGCTCGACTTCGTCGTCCCGCAGAAGCACGGCTCCGCGGGCGAGCATCCGCAGCCGTCGGGGCACGTGCAGAACGCGCACTCCGCGACGAGCCGACCCTTTCGGTCCCGGCGGCGATCGGAGAGGTCGGTGGAGCGAGCCTTTTTGGAGGTCTTTTGCATGACGTGGACTATACGGCGCCACACGAGGCGCGCCAGTCCTGGACGGCGCCGTCTATAAAAAAGCCGGATAGTCTTGGAATGGGGAAGGGATGTAAAGAAAGTGGGCGCCGCGGCTGGCGCCGGGTCGGGGATGGGGTAGAGGAATTGGGTGCGCCGCTCCCGGCGCCGAAGTAAAGGAAGGTCACCCCATGAATACGAGCGGAAACGAGACGATGGATATGCTGATCGCGGCCGGCCTCATCCCCGGGGACTCCGTCCCGCCGCCCGCCCCGGCGCCCGCGGAGATCGTGCACGTCGCCGAGATCGTGCCGTCGCCGACGGCCATCGTCGCCGCGCCTGCTCGGCGCGCCCCCCTCCGCGCCGTCGAAGTCGTGCCCGCGACGGCGCCCGCGACGGCGCCCGCGGTCGCTCCGTCGCTCGGCGACTCGACTTCCTGGCGCGCCTCGGCGGCGGGTTCGCCCTACGTGCAGGTTCTCGAGCGCCGGATGGCGCACGGCACGGCGCGGGCGGCGAACGTCATCTCCGCGATCTTCCGCGACATCCCGACGGACCGGATCGCACCGCTCCCGAAGATCGACTGGAAGGCGACGCCGTCCGCGCTCGTCGCCGAGGTCTCGGGCGACGTCCTGACGCCGAGCTCGTACGCGCTCGGGCAGATCGCGGAGCGCGCGGGCGTCCCGGCCGCGTACCTCCGCGAGCTCGCCGGCTCGTCGGCGGAGGGGGGCGAGGGCGTTACCTGGCAGCGCGAGCTTGCGGCGCACATCGTGCGGAAGCACTTCGCCGGTCGCCGGGAGAAAGCCCTCGTGCGCTCGGTCGGCGGGTCGCTCCGCGGCTTCCTCTCGGACCGCTATCGCCGCCTCGACTCGCGCCCCCTCGTCGAGTCGATGGTGAAGGTCGCCCAGGAGTTGGGCGCCGTCCCCTTCGACGGGACCGTGACGGAGACCCGCGCGGCGCTGAAGATCGTCGTTCCCGAGGTCATCGAGCCGCTCCCGGGCGAGTTCATGATCCTCGGCGTCGAATGGTCCAACTCGGACTTCGGGAACGGAACGCACAGCGTCCGCGGCTTCATGCTCCGGGTCGCGTGCCTCAACGGCGCGACCCGCGAGAACTTGCTCAAGCAGATCCACCTGGGCGGGCGCCTCTCGGAGGACGTCCAGCTCTCGGACCGCACGCACGCGCTCGACACGAAAACGAGCGTCTCCGCCCTCACCGACGTCGTGCGTCTCTCGCTCGGCCCGGCCCGCGTCGAGACGGTAACGGCGCAGCTCCGCGAGGCGGCGGAGAAGCATATGAACGCCGCGCAGCTCCGGGCGACGGTCGGGAAGACGGCGTCGAAGGCGACGACGAAGGCGATCGTCGATGCGTTCGAGAGCGAGGACGTTATCAACCTCCCGGCCGGGCAGAACGCCTGGCGCGGGTCGAATGCGATCTCCTGGATCGCCCGGCATACGGAGGACGAAGAGACGCGGCTCGACCTCGAGCGCCTCGCGGGGTCGCTCGTCTGACCCCACCCTTCGCGCGGCTTTCGGCCGGCTGGACGCTCGCGCGCTCGCCGGCCTTCGGCGTTAGGAGGTCCGAAATGAAGGGCGAGAAACGAGGTCGGGTCGCGACGCGGCTCTTTATCCGGTTCGAGATCGACCCGGAGGGGGCGGCGAAGTCCGTCCTCGACGCGATCCGTACCCATGAAGGAATGCTCCCGCGCGTCGCCGAGGCGCTCGGGATCGGGGAACGCACGCTCGACCGGCTCCTCGCGGATCGGCCCGAGCTCGGGAACGCGGCGAAGGCGGCGCGCGAGGCGGCGAAGGCGGCGAGGGACGCGAGCAAGCATGCGGCGAAAGCGGCCGCGAAGGGAGCGACGTCATGAACCACGGCGAGAACCGGCAGGGGGAGGCCTTCATCGTCGAGGTCTCCGTCGAGCTCGCGGCGAAGCTCGAGAGCCTCGACGGCCTCATCCCGCACGATCGCCGGTGCTGCATCGGCCATCGCGTCGTCGCGCACCTCGAGCGGCTCGTCGCTGACGCCGACCGGAAGGCGGGCGAAGTCTTCGACGACGCGGACCGTCCCCTCTCCTCGCTCTCGGTAAACGAGCTCGTCAACCTGCTCGGATGCGCCGACCCGCGCACGCGCCGCGAAGAGCTCGTCTCGGTGAAGGCCGCGGTCGTGCAGCACCAAAAGCTCCAGGCCGAGGCGACCTCCTCGCTCTCGGAGCTCGTCGCCGACCTCAAGCAAGTCCGCCAGGCGGCGCGCTTCGTCTTCGACTCGGCCGCCGAATTCGCGAGCTGGGCGAGCGAGACGGGGGCGGCGATCGCGAAGCTCGCAAGCGGTCCGACGAAGCTCCTCGTCATGGCCTGCTGGGTCGATCGCACGCTCGGGACCTACTCCCCGGTCGATCCTCCCGCGTCGATGCGGAAGGAGACGAATTGAGCTTCCTCTCGCGGTTCTTCTCGCGCCGGCGCCCGCCGTCGGTCGAGGAGCTCTTTTGCGCGCGGTGCGCGATGTGCGAAGCGCCCGAATGCGGCGTCCACATGACGATGCGGGAAGGCCTCGCGGAGTTCGGGGTCTGCCGAGGCTGTCCCTGCTCGCGGGGGAAGTGCGAGGCGTGCGGGCACGAGGGCGAGCATTGGATCCACTGCCCGCGCGTTCGCGCCGAGGAGACGGAGGGGGCGGCGTTCGTCGATCCGGACGCCCCAATCCGGGGAAGGTTCGCTCCGTGACCAAGCCGCCGCCCGGATGGTTCGCGACGCTTCCGCCCGAGGCAAAAGCGGCCTATCGCCTCGCCTGCCTCGAACGAGTCGCGAGCGCGGCCGCGGAAGTCTCGGAGGCGATCGGCTATCGCGATTGGAAACGAACGGCGTCGCGCGGTCGCGAGCTCGACGCCGCCCTTCGGGTTCTCGACGAAACGAAAGAAAAGCCATGAACGACGACGAACGCGAACGCCTTCGGGAGACGCTCGGGCTCTCCGGGCACGAGGACCCGGACGAGCTCCTCGAGCGGCTCGCGCCCTTGCTCCGGATGCCGGCGCCTTCGTGCCCGGTCGCCGGCCACCTCGCTCCGGTTCCGGCGCCGGAGTTCCCGGTATCGGAGCCGGAACATCGGCACGTCCGCATGGGCGGGCTGGAATTCTGCTTTCGCCTGCGCCGCGAGCGAGGGTGGGTCTTCGAGGGCGCCTTCCTCGCCGCCGTCGGTCACGTCGTCTCGGACCTGACCTGGCGCGAGAGCTTCCGAATCGCGCGCGCGGCGGTCCTCGGTCAGTTCGAGGGCGGCCGACCGTCGAAGCGCTGCCCCGAATGCGGGCAGGTCTTCGGCGTCGATCCCGCGGGCGCCGGCCCATGGGTCTGGACGTGCGGCCCGGAGCACGTCGCCCTTTCGCGGGACGGCCTCCAGACGACCTACGGACCGGGTTACCACACGACCCGGCAAGTCCCCGCCTCCGAGATGCGAGTCGAGCGCGCGCCGAAGGGGTGATAGCCTCCCGGGGCATGGAGAGCCGTTACGTCAACCCCGCTATCGGACGTCAGCCTATCGGCGAGCAGAACGACAAGCTGGAGGTGGACGCGACCGGCTCCGCGTTCGTAAACGCCGGCTATCGATGGGGCGTCGCGGTCGAAGCCTCGACGCCTCTCGTTCCCCCCTGCGATGCACTGAACCTCTCCGCCGGCGCGACCATCACCGTGCAGATGGCGGAAGAAACGGACTCCTCGACCACCGTTTCGCTGACCCTTCCCGCCGGGATCTCTCGCATCGGCGTCGTCCAGATCACCGACCTCGGCGGGGCGAGCATCGTCGCGCTTTACGTTCGCAAGCCCCCCAGCCAGGCGTGAGATAACCTCCGGCGTATGGCCGGAGAAAAACAGCGGCAGGCGCTCGTCAACGCACTCTTCGGAGGCGACGAGTCCCCGAAAGGGAAGGGGCACGAGCAACCGCCGCAGCTCCCTCCGTATCTCGTGCGAAAAGGCACGCATCGGATCGACGCGCGGATCCAGCGAGAGAATGCGGAGGACGAAGCGATCGCGAAGTCCGCTCTCGTCGCTCTCGACAAGTTCGGCTTCGGCGGCGTGGTCGGCGAGACCTCCGCCTACGACGGGCCGACGACGAACGCGCTCCCCTCGGCCGACGACGTCCACACGCTGTTCACGATGGCGGGCGCGCTCTTCCCGCCCTACGACCCCGAGGTGCTCTCGTCGCTCGTCGAGCACTCGAACTCGCTCCGCCCGAACATCGACGCTTACAAGACCAACATCCACGGTTTCGGGTATCGCCTCGACGCGGTCATCGACACGAAGGACCCGGAGGCCTCGAAGAAAGTCGGCGACGCCCTCTTCCTCGATCGGCTGTACGAGCAGGAATTGAAGGGCGAAGGGACCGTCGCGCCCTATCCGTCCGACGAGGAGATCGACGCGCGGACGAAGGAGATCGAATCGCTCGCGCGTTTCGAGCGCGCCCAGATCGAGCAATTCTTCGAGCACTGCGCCGGCGAGATCTCGTTCAAAGAACTTCGCCGCCGCACGTGCGAGGATCTCGAGGCGACCGGGAACGCCTACTGGGAGGTCGTGCGGAACGGCGCGGACAAGATCGCGGAGTTTCACCTGGTCCCTTCGTATTCGATGCGGCTGGCGCCCATCGAGCACGTCCTCCACCGCGTGAAAAACAAGCGGAAGGTGACGCCGTTCCGCTTCAACTCCGTCGAGGTCCGTCGGCGGTTCCGGCGGTACATCCAGGTGGTCCTCGACCGGATCGTCTACTTCAAGGAATTCGGCGACCCGCGGGTCATCTCGAAGCGGACCGGCCGCGTCTACCCGAACGTCGAGGAGCTCGTCCGCGACGCCGTGCACGACGGACCGGCGACCGAGATCATCCACTTCAAGGTCTATTCGCCTCGCTCCCCTTACGGCGTCCCGCGGTGGATCGGGAACCTGCTCTCCGTGCTCGGCTCGCGCGCCTCGGAGGAGGTGAATTACCTCTACTTCGACAACAAGGCCGTTCCTCCGCTCGCCCTTCTCGTCTCCGGAGGCAAGCTCGCGCAAGGCGCCTCGGAGAAGATCGAGAGCTACATCGCCGACAACATCCGAGGGAAAGAGAACTTCCACAAGATCCTCGTCGTCGAGGCAGAGCCCGCGGGCGGAGGTCCGGGCGGGAACATCCAGGTCGAGACGGGGCGCGTCCGAATCGAGCTCGTGCCTCTCCGCGATGCGCAGCAAGAGGACGCGCTCTTCCAGAACTACGACCAGGCGAACCAGGACAAGGTCGGGCAGGCCTTCCGAGTTCCTCGCCTCCTGCGCGGCGACACGAAGGACTTCAACCGTGCGACGGCGGACGCCGCGCTCCAGTTCGCGGAGACCCAGGTTTTCCAGGGCGAGCGCGAGATCTTCGACGACCTCATCAACCGCATGGTCTTCTCGGAGCTCCTCGTCCGGTTCTGGATCTTCCGCTCGAACTCTCCGGTCAACCGCGACCCGATCGACGCCTCGAAGATCCTCCAGATCCTCTGCCAGACCGGATCTCTCACGCCGAACGAGGCGCGCGAGCTCGCAAGCGACATCCTCAACAAGCCGCTCGCCCCGATCGACGCGGCGTGGGCGAACCAGCCGATGGTCATGACCCTCGCCGGCGTCGTCGCCGACGCGGCAGGAAACCCGAGCCTCCCGGCCGCGGCGCCCGCGAAGAGCGCCGAGGACGGCGAGGACGGCCCGATGGATTCAACCGAGACCCGACCTCCCGAGCTCGCGCCGGCGGGCCTCGACCACCAGCGCACGATCACGACGCTCGCGGGGCGAATCATGGCGCTCCGCGATTCGCTCAAGAAGGCAGGCGACGCGGAGTACCGCCGCGTGCTGAAGAAGGCGCACGAGGCCGAGTCGGTCATCACGCTCGAGGTCCCCTCGGCGACGTTCCGCTCGTGGGTGACCGTCGATGCTCCGGCCGCTGAGTAAGGACTGGCGTTACCTCGCGCGCGCGAGCGTCGCCGCGGAAGAGGTCTTCGAGCGGCTCCTCGAGCTCGAGAAAGCGAAGAGACCGGCGGGCGGGAAGTCGAACATCCTCTCCCGGCCGGGCTTCGAGTCGAACGTCCGGCGCATGGTGGGGAAGCTCTCGACCGCGACGGACTCGGCGGATGCCGACGCGATCCGCCGGGCGGCGAAGATCCTCGACGCGAAGTGGGACAAGCTCTCGGCGGCGCAGCGGAAGAAGGTGATCGCGGCCGCGGCCGAGGGGCTCGCGGAGGTCCCGAAGATCGTCGTCCCGAAGGTCGTCGGCGTACTCCAGGGCGAGCTCCCCGCGATCGTAGACGCGGCGAAGAAGGCGACCGGAACGAAGCACGGCTTCGCGGTCGCGGCCTCGCTCTCCGAGCAGGACGAGCGGATCGTGGACTTCGCGGCGAAGTCGCAAGGCTCGTACATCACCGACCAGTACGGAGTCCGCGCGACGCAATTCGAGCAGCGCGCGCGCGACATCGTCGCCGACGGACTCGAGGAAGGACTCGGGCGCGAGGAGATCTCGGAGCGATTGTCGACGGACGTCATCGGCTCCATGCTCGGGCGGGCCGAGAGCTACTGGGATCAGGTCGCGTCGATACACGTCTCCCGAGCGCGGAGCTACGGTCAGATGTCCTCCTACGCCGACGCCGGGATCGACGAATACGTCATCTCGGCGGCGCGAGACGAGGTCACGTGCGTCGTCTGCTACCTGATGAACGGGAAGACCTTCTCCGTCGGCTCCGCCATGCAGAGCTACGTGGACGTCGAGGAAAGCGACGATCCGTATGCGGTCGAGCGCGAACAGCCCTTCATCTCCGTCGGTCGAACGGACGAGGGCGATCGCTTCCTCTTCGCGCGCGTCGGCGACACGATCCATCACCTCGCGACCGTGCTCCGAGATCCGACGGGCGAGCGCGATTCCTCGGGAAGCTACGGCTCCGTCGCGAGCCGGTCGAAGTTCGAGGACGTCGGCTGTCAGCAGCCGCCCTTCCACGGCTCCTGCCGGTGTCTTACGGTTCCGGCATGACGTCGGCCCCGCGCTTCGATCAGCCCGACTGGTTCTCGTGGCACTCGGAGCGGTGGGGGGCGTGGTTCGCCGGCCTGCGCGGACGGCCCGGCGTGCGGGCGCTCGAGATCGGCAGCTTCGAGGGACGTAGCGCCCTGTGGCTCCTCGAGAACGTCCTCGACGGCCCGGGCTCCTGGCTCGAATGCGTGGACCCGTATTCGGACGAGGGCATGGACGCGGCGAAGACCGGGACCGCGGGCGATGCGGTTTACGCCCGCTTCCGGGAGAACGTCCTCGAGCGATTCCCGAACGTCCTCCACTTCCGGGAGACCTCGCTCAAGACCCTCGCGCGAAAGCTCGCCGCCGGCGATCGCGAGCGGTTCGACCTCGTGTACGTGGACGGCTCTCACCTCGCCGGCGACGTCCTCGCGGACGCCGTCCTCGCTTGGCCCCTGCTCAAGATCGGGGGATTCCTGCTCTTCGACGACTTCACCTGGAAGTCCGGACGCGGGGCCGAATACGACCCGGGGGTGGCGATCGGTAGCTTCATGACGGCCATGCGGCCGTCCCTCGCCGTGCTCCACGTCGGGGACCAGGTCCTCCTCTCGCGGCGGGCGTGACCGCTCCCGGACGCTCAGTTAGCGTAGGGCATGCCCGCCGACGCCCCGCAGCTTCGTCCGTTCGCTGATCTGCTCAACTCGAAAGCCGACCTCCAGACGGTGACCGCGACGATTCACGACCTCGTCGCCGTCTCCTTCATCAGCCACCCGGTTCGACATCGGACGCAGGCCGAAGTGAAGCGGCGCGCCGAGGTCGTGCTTTCGGCCTTCGGGGCGATGCGGAAACAGAAGGGCTTCTCCCAAGCGCGCGCGCTGGCCATGCTCCCGTACGCGCTGAAGCACGCGCTCGAGAATCCGGGCAAGGCCTGGGAGCCGCCGAAAGAGCGCCTCTATCGGGTGGGGTGATCGACGTGCCGGTCCACAAGATTCCCGGCGGATACCGCTGGGGAGATCACGGGAAGGTCTTTCCTACGCGCGCGGCCGCCGAAGCGCAGGGCCGCGCCGCGTATGCGAACGGCTTCGCGGAGAAGGGCGACGCCTTCGACGCTCCCTTCCAGCAGGCGTGGGGCGCGCCGTTCCCTGCCCCCGAAAACGAGCCGTGGGGACCGGACACTCCGACCGCCGAGTCCGAGGATTGGCGCGCGCAGGGCGACCGGTTCACGCTCGCGGCGAAGACCTTCCCGCCCTGCCCGGCGTGCGGCGGAAAGATCGTCGAGCTCGAGGGACTCCTTCCCTCCTGCGAGTCCTGCCACCTCCCGTACTTCGCGACGCTCGACTCCGAAGACATCCTCGACTTCGCCGAGAAGTTCGTGGACGCGGGGGGCGCGATCGAACCGAAGCGCGACGACCGCATGACGATGACCGCGAAGAGCTATCGGCGCGCGCTCGCCGCGCTCGATTCTCCGGGGCTCCTCCGGCGGGTCGCGAAGCTCAACGCTCGACTCGAAAAAGCGGACGAGGGGGGCGAGGAACGAACCTTCGCGGGTCTTCCGATTCTCGTCGATCGGCCGAAGGGGTTCGTTCAGACGGGAACGGGACGGGACGGGTCGCAGTGGTCGCGGACGTACCTCTACGATTACGGCTACATCCCGAACACTCAGGGCGGAGACGGCGAGGGGCTCGACGTCTATCTCGGGCCGAACGAGGACGCGGAGCACGCCTACTGGATCGCTCAGCGCACGTTCGGCGGGGACGACTTCGACGAATGGAAGGTCTTCCTGGGGTTCCCCTCCCCGGCGCGCGCGGAGCTCGCGTTCCGCCTCCACACGCCGGGCGAGCTCCTCGGCCCGACATTCTCGGTCCCAGTCGCGGCCATGCGAACCCTGCTCAATCTCGAGCCGGGCGCGGAGGCCGGCGCGTCGCTCATCGCTTCGATGCGAAAAGAGGGCGGCGGCGAGGGAGCGGGCGAAGGGGTCAAGGAGGTCGCCGAGGCCATCTCCGAGCTCGGGGAGGGCGTCCAGGCGGAGCACGGTCACTCCGGGCACGGCGGGAAGCCCGGAGCTCACGGCGGGAAGCCGAAGGGGGAGAAACCGAAAGGGGGCCACGGCGGCGAAGGGGGCGGCTCGAAGGAGTCGAAACCGAAGGGGGAAAAGAAGCCGAAGGCACCCAAGGAGCACAGCGGCGGCGGCGACGGGCGCGCACGAGACGAGCACGGGCGCTTTGCGAGCAAACACGCCCGGATGATAGAACCGGGGACGGAGGCCGAGATGAGCAAGGCAACGGGAACGGGCGCACGCGACCTGCGAAAGAACGTCGCGAAAGATCTCGGAGTCTCCTTCGACGACCTGCGCCGCATGGTCGAAGCCGCCATCGACGCGGCCTTCCCGGCTCCGGTGACTCCGGGCGATTACCCGTGCTCGACCTACGTGCGGGACATGTTCGACGCGGCGGCCGTCTTCTCGCGAGACGGAGTGCTCTACCAGATCGGCTATTCCTACGGGAACGGGGTGGTCACTCTGACGGGCCAACCGGTCGAGGTGGTTACGACGTACGCTCCGGTTGCCGGTACGCCGGCGGCGGACCCGAACACCGTGGAGACGAACATGGCGGCAGCGACGACGAAGACCCAGACGCGGAAAGACCAGGAGGGCTCGCCCGGCGCGGCGGCCGACGAGGGCGGGGCGGGCGACGGCGTCGGCGGCGACGGAGCGGACATCGTCCTCCTCGCGCTCGACCGCCTCCAGGATCTCTGCGATTCGATCGAGGCCGGCGGCGGCGTGCTCACCCCCGAGCTCCGGTCCGGCGTAGACGGCGTGTGCGCCCTCCTCGAAACGGTCGCGCCCGACGGCGACGAGGACGACGCGGGCACGGAGGCGGACGACGGACTCGCGGCGGGCGAGGGCGCGCCGGCCCCGATGGAGGCGAGCGCGAAGGCGGCGAAGGCCGCGACCGCGAAGCGCTTCGCGAACGCGAACAAGTTCGTTCGCCATCTCGCGAAGGCGATCCGGAAGGAGAAGGACGAGAAGGACGCGAAGAAGCGTGCGGCGATCAAGGCCGGCGTCGCGAAGGCGCTCCAGTACGGCGCCGAGGCCTTCGGCTCGGAGAACGGCTTCCAGTCCTCGTCGCTCGGCGAGAACGTCCCGGAGTTCACCGACCCGTCCCAGTACAAGTGGACGGAGGAGACGGTTCCGAGCGTTCCGGACCCGCGCGGTCAGTACGCCGAGGATCCGACGTACACCCCGAACGCCAACAGCTCGGCCGCATACGCCGCCGGCGAAGTCGGAACGCCCGAGGTCGCGGAAAAACTCGCGAAGCTCCGCAAGCGCCTCGCGACGTTGACGAAGAGCTCGACGACCGCGACGGAACCGGTCGAGAAAAACGCCGGTATGCACATGGCGTGGGGACCGGCCTTCCTCGCGACGCTCCCGGATTCGGCGTTCCTGCACGTCGAGAGCGGCGCGCTGAAGGACGCCTCCGGTCGATCGAACCTGCTCCAGGGGCCCTCGACCGGCTTCCGGCATTGGGCGATCAAGGACCAGCACGGGAAGCTGAACTCGTTCCACATCCGCAAGGCGCTGAACGAGATCCCGATGGCGGGCCTCGAAACGGCGGTGAAGCAAGCGCTCATCGCGCAGGCGCAACAGCTCCTCAAGGAAGCCGAGGAGGAGGAAGCGAGCGCGGTGGCGAAGGCCGATCGCGGAGACCACGGCTGGCCGGACGACATGAACGCGCCTGCTCCGAAGGCGCCGACGTTCGGCCGCGATAACCTGCTGGAGAAGGCGAAGAACCGGAAGCCGAAAGCCGGGACGGCGGCCGTCGCGGGCAAGTAGTGCGGTTCGCGAGCGACGAACACGGGGCCTTCGCGCTACTCGAGCGCGAGATGGTCGGGACGCCGGCGGGCCTTCGGGCGCTCGCCGGCGCGCTCGAGAGCCTCGAGAAAGCGCTCGGTCCCTCCCGGCTCGTCGTCACTCACGAGGGGTGCACGGTCCCGGAGGCCGTGCGCTTGACGAAGCTCGCGATGTCGGACCGGGAGGGCCGGGTGCTCTCGTTCGAGGACGCGCCCGGTCTCGTCGAGGCGCTCGAGGCGGAGGGGGCGCGCGTCTGGAAGATCGCCGGCGCCGAGGGCTCGGTGTTCGCGAGCGCCGTTCCGCCGCGGGCTGCGACGCGCCTCGTCCCGCTCTCGAAGCACGCGGACTTCCCGGTCGCCGCTCGGAAGCCGAAGGAGGTCCGCTTCCTCCGGAAGGACGAGGGGGGCATCGAAACGCCCGAAAAACAGATCGTCTACGGAATCGTGCTGGAGCCGGAGGTCGTCGATTCCCAGGGCGACATCTACTCCGCCGCGGAGATTGAGGGCGCCTGCCACCGGTATCTCGAAGACTTCCAAAACATCGGGCACATGCACGCGACGCTCATCAACCAGTCGGCGGTGACGGTCGAGAGCTACATCGCGCCGGCCGACTTTTCGATGGGCGGGCAGACCGTCAAAGCGGGGACGTGGGTGATGGCCGTTCACGTGCTGAACGACGCCCTTTGGAAGCAGATCAAGGACGGGGACCTCACCGGTTTCTCGATCGGCGGCTGGGCCCAGCGCGTTCCCGTTCAGTAGTCTCGCCGCCACCCTCCAATCGGTACCCTCTTGTGCGCGAATTCCGCGCTGATACGGTTAGGCCGTGGGCGAGGTCAACGAGAAGGACGGCGAGAACGAGGAGCCGGAAGGCGCCAAGGCTCGCCTCTTCGGGATGGTGGTGCGTGAGGTCTCGCTCGTCGATCGCGCCGCGAACCAGAGAACGTTCCTCGTGACGAAGAGGGATCCCATGCCGGGCAAGACGAACGTGACGAAAGGGCCGGAGCAGGGCACCGCGGAGAACGCGGCCGCCGCCGCCGGCACGCCGCCCGGCGGGAGCTCTCCCGACGGAGCAGGCGCGCCGACGCAAGGCGGGCAGGGTGCCGCCGCCGGGACGAAAGAAAAACTCCCGCCGATGCAGCCGCAGGTGAAGGACCAGCTCATGGCGGCCCTCTCCTCGATCGCGGAGGAGATCGTCGATCTCGCCGACCAGGTGAAGGCGGCCGATTCGGACGAGAAGGCGACCGGGCCCGCCGTTCCCGAGTCCGTCGTCACCGCGATCGGCGCGGTCTCCCAGAAGCTCTCGGCGCTTCTCGCTCAGTACGGCGGGCAGCCGGCGGGCGACGGGAAGACGAAGGCCGACCTCGACGGCGTCTCCGAGAACGGCGGCGTCACCGCGCAGGGCTCGCAGAAGAGCGCCGACGAGAAGAAGAAGGACGCCGAGGAGATGGCGAAAGCCCTCGCGGCGTACGTCGCGAAGGCCGGTCGCAAGATGGCGAAGGAGCGGCTCCAGCGCCTCAACGCCGCGATCTCCTCGCTCTCGCAGATCGCGCGCGAGCTCAAGACCGAGAAGGTCCGGAAGAACGCGGGCGCGGTGCACGTCGCCGATCGGGCCATCGCGAGGGAGCTCGCCGAGGTCAGCGCGACGCTCGAGGAGCTGACCAAGTCGAGCGAGTCCATCGTCGCCGACAACGCGAAGCTCCGCTCCGAGCTCGCCGAGATGGCGAAGCGCGTGGGTCCGCGGAACGCGAACCCGACCGAAGCCCCCTCGGGCACGGCCCCGGCGCGCGGCGTCTCGTGGCCGATCGACCTCAACAACCCGATTCGCGCAAAGTCCGACAGAACCGACTTCGCCGGCGCGCGGCGCTGATCAGCGAGAAAGAAAGGTAAGCGTCCCATGTCCACGAACGGTTTTCTCCCCAACATGACCTTCCTCGAGAAGGCGGATCTGGCTCTGTCCGACTTGACCTCGGGCGGCGGTATTCTCCAGCCGGAGACCGCGCAGAAGTTCATGCGGATCCTCATCGACGAGAGCGTGGTGCTGAAGCTCGCGACGGTGACGCCGATGAAGAGCTTCAAGATGGAGGTCCCGAAGATCCGCTTCGCATCGCGGATCCTGCGGGCCGGTACCGAGGGCGTCGCGTTGGCGGCAGGCGACCGGGCGAAGCCGAACCTCACCAACGTCGAGCTCGACGCCGCGCTGTTCAAGGCCGAAGTCCGGCTCCCCAACGAGGTGCTCGAGGACAACATCGAGCGCGACCAGCTCAAGCAAACGATCATGCAGTTGATGGGCGAGGCGATCTCGCGCGACATGGACGAGGTCGTGGTCCAGGGCGACCCGACGTCCACGGACCCGTTCCTCGCGAACCTCCCGGCGGGAGGCATGCTCGTCCAGGCGACGTCGAACGTCGTCGATGCTCAGCAGCAATCGCTCAACAAGAACGTGCTGAAGAACATGCTGAAGAGCATGCCCACGCCGTTCCTCCGGAACTCGACGCTGCTGAAGTACCTGACGCACAACTACGCGGAGATCGATTACCGCGACACGATCGCGAGCCGGCAGACTCCGGGCGGCGACACCTACTTCCTCGAAGGCGGGGAAGCGTCGTACTCCGGGATCCCGGTGGTGAAGGTCCCGCTCTTCCCGACCGATCTCGGAGACGACTCGAACGATACGGACGTGATCCTCTCCGACCCGAAGAACGTCACCGTGGGCATCTGGCGCGAGATCCGGATGGAGTCCGACAAGGACGTCAGCGCCGGCGTCGTGATCATCGTCGCGTCCCTCCGCTTCGACATGCGCTTCGCGGAGGAAACGGCCGTCGTAAAGGCCATCAACGTGCAGGTCTCGGCGTAGGCAACCCGGACGCCCCCACCCCTAAAGGAGCTCGACGAACATGACTCTTGGTGCTCTCTCGGTCGGCCTGGCGGCGACGGCTTTCGCGGTCGCCACCATCGCGGCGAACTACGATCTCACGAACGGAGAAACGCTGGAGGTCGAGGTCGATCAGCACGACCCGGTCACCATCACGTTCTCCACCGCGCAATTCGTCTCCATCTCCGCCGCGACGGCGCAGGAGGTGTGCGGCGCCATCAACCAGGGTCTCGCCCAGAACGGGATCCCGGCCTACGCCTTCGTCAACGCCGCCGGGTTCCCTCAGATCCAGTCGAACGACGACGGACAGGTGGTCGTCACCGGCGGGACCGCCGCGAGCGCTTTCGACTTCGAGAGCGGAACGACGGCGAGCATGGAGGCAGGCGCGCAGCCGTCGGCGCCGACCTTCCACGACCTCGTCTCGTTCACCGGCGACTCGAACTATCCCGGCTCGGGAGGGACCACGGGTTTCCTCGAGTCCTTCCGGATCGCGACGAAGAGCACGCGGAACATCCTCGCGATCATTCCGGCCGACTGCGGCGGTTACCTGACGAGCTACAACGTCAGCGCCGACAAGCTCAAGGTCTGGTACCTCCCGGCCGAGAGCGCGTCGAAGCAACCGATGACCGAGGTTGTCGCTACGACGAACCTCTCCGCGGTGACCTTCAACGTCATCGTCATCTCGCAGTAAGCACCGCCCCCAGGCACGACGGAGAGAAAAGACATGAGTACCCTGATTCCCGGCGCTCTCGGTGAACCCGGCGCCTTCGGCGTGGACGACGAGTTCGGCGAGGGCGGGATCGGGCTCTCCGGCTCCGCCTCGGAGATGGTCACCTCTACGCCGACGGCGCCGACGCGGCTCCGCGACTACCTCCGTCGGATCTTCGCCGCGCTCTGGTACCCCTACGCGAATGTCGCCGCGCTCGAGGCCGCGAACCCGAACAACCTCGCGGACGGCCAGCTCGCCGTCGCCCTCGACACCTACAATCTGTGGCAGTGGCAGGCCGAGAGCACGACCTCCGCATCCTCGTCGGTGCTCCAGGTCACGGGCGTTACGACGGGCCGATGGATCCTTCTCGTCGGCGCGGGAACGCCCGAAGGCGACGCGCAGGGCGAGATCCAGCACACGACGATCGACATCCCGCTCGCGACGATTCAGGCGGCGACCTCCGGGACGGCGTTCAACATCGGCTCGGCCCTGCCGGCGAATGCGAGATTGATCGCGACGGAGCTCGACGTCCTCACCGCCCTTTCCGGCGGCTCCGGCGCCTCGGCGCATGCGACGATCCAGAACACCGGCGAGACCGCGGGCGCGATCCTCGCCTCGACCACGGTGTTCACCGGCGCGGCTTCCGTGAACGGTTCTCCGGGCGCGGCGGTCGGCTCCAACCCGTACGTCTCGCGCGGCGGTCAGCAGCTCCAGATGACGATCACGGGCGACGGCACGCACGCGCTCTCGACCCTCACGGCGGGCCACCTCCAGGTCCACCTCTTCTACGCGGTCGTTCCGTAGTAGCCTCGACGGCCTTCGAGGCTTCTGACCTGAATCGGCCTCGGGCGCATGGTGCGTCCGGGGCCTTTTCTTTTGGGCCGCGGGGGTGCAGGCTCCTCGAGCGGCTCCGCGGTGGGGCCCGCGAAAGGACGAAAACCCATGGCTACGAAGAAGACGGGCGGAAACGGGCGAAGGCAAGACCTCGGACAGATGGCCGAGCGAGCCGGAAAGGCCCGGCGGGTTCTCGTCCGCATGAAGCCTTTTGCCCCGAAGAAGGGGCAGCCCTGCCGGCGTTACACCGCCTTCGGGATCCTCTTCGAGGAGACGAAAGGTTGGTACCAGGTGGACCCGCACGTCGCCGAATACTTGAAGGGCGTGCGCGCGAAACCGGACGTCTCCGATCACCCGGTGATGCTCTTCGACATCTGCTCTCCCGAAGAGGCCGCACGAATCGCGCGGCAGGAGAACGAAGCGGCGATCATGCAGGGCCGCGCGGCGCCCCATTCCGCGCACTCCACGCAAGAGGTTCGCGCGCGCGACGTCACGAGCGGGACGCTTCGCGGACCGAAGCCGCCGAAGGAGGCGCCCGATCTCACGACGAAGGATCTCGCGTCGAAGGAGGGACCCTCGCCCGCCTACCAGCGGCTCGCCGCCCGGGAGCAACGCGCCCGCGCCTCGCAGCCGCCTCCGCCCCCCGCTCCGAGGCCGAAGCCGGAGAAGGAGGTTCCCCAGCGTTCGATGCGCGCCCCGAGCCCGGGCGAGAAGGGCTGAAGGAACTATAAAAAGGGGGACGGGAGCGCGGTACCCTCGAGAAACCCACGAGCCTCGGCGCGATGCCTCTCCCTTGCGAGGGAGCGGCGACTGAGCGCGGGGACCCGGTAGGCCCGGGTTGAGAGGCTAAGCGTCAGTTCCCCGGGGAAGCTCCCCCCCGGGGGACCGACGCGGCGGTTTGGGATAGGCTTCGCGGGGTGAGGAACGCGATTGCCGTCTCGGAGACCAGCTCCGCCGCGAATCCACTCATCGACATCTGGCTCCAGATGGCGACGACGGTGGACGACGACAACACGGGGACCGTTCAGTCGATCCTCACGAATCCGACGGATCTCGCCTTCACCGTCTCGGTCCTCGACGCCGACGGCTCCGCTACGCAGGTGTTCGCGCACGACTGCGACGTGGTCGCGGACCAGATCCAGGACCCGCTCACCGGCGAGCTCCAACCCGGTCACTACGCGGCCGCCTTCTCGCCCTCTGCCTTCTCGCCCTCCGTTCCGCCCGGGTCTCGCCTCGAGATCGCATGGGCGTGGACGATGCCGAACGGCGCCGAGGGGATCATGGTCCGCCGGTTCGACCTCCTGCAGAACGTCGCGCCGACGCTCGGCTCCGGTTACTGCCTCGTCTCCGACATGCGCGAGGAAGGGCTCTCGCGCGAACGGGTCTCGGACGAACGGCTCCTCCGGCTCATCCTGCTCCAGTCGCAATACGTCGATCGGGTGACCGGGCGCTTCTTCGAGCCCCGATGGCAGATCCAAACGCTCAACGGAACGGGCGGACGCGCGATGCAGCTCGGCGACCCGATCATCGCCCTCGCCCTCGTCACCCTTGGGAACCCGGTGGTCAACACGATCGAACCGGAGTCGTTCCGGATCTTCAATCGCCACATCACCGCGGGCATCACGGCGCCCGACGACCGGAACGATCCGAAGATCGAATTCGTCCACTATCGGGACATCTTCGGTCGGCAGCGGAGCGCCTCGATCGATTCCCCGCTCTTCGGCGTCCCCTTCCGCGACCTCTTCTTCCCGGCCGGCGTGCAAAACGTCAACGTCTCCGGGCTTTTCGGCTTCACGGATCCGGACGGCTCCGCGACCGGGTGCACGCCGGAGCTGATTCGGCACGCGACGAAGCTCCTCGTCATGCGCGAGGCCTATCGTTTCGCGAGCGACGAGCGCGACGAACGCAAGCGCCACCGGATCCTCTCCGAGGGGACCCGCGATCAGCGCTACCAGCTCCAGGCCGCGACGGAGGGCGCGCTGACCGGAGACCGGGAGATCGACGACCTGCTTCTGATGTACATGCGCCCGATCCGGATCTCGTCGCCGTAGGAGGGGCCCCATGCGCGTTCGCCTGATCAAGCCCGTCCTCCTCGAGATCGCCCAGCTCGACACGGCGGCGACGAAGGCCTCCGGCGGTTACGATCCGGACTTCGGGGCCGTGCGCGTCGCGACGAAGGACGGGAAGCGGATCTCCGAGCGGAAGGAGAAGGCCCCGATCCGGCTCCGCGGACAGTTCGAGGACCAGACCCAGAACGCGCTCCGCCTCTTCGGAGCCGGGAACTCGCCGGAGGCGAAGGTCGCGACCACGTTCGAGTACCGCGACCTGGAGGAGCAGAAGCTCATCGATCCGGACTCGAAGCTCCCGCTGATCAACGTCAACGATCGCCTGCGCGCGGTCTACTCGATCGACGGCGAGCTCGTGATGGCGTTCCGGAATCGAGGGCTTTACGCGGTCGAAGTCCGGCCCGCCTCCATCGGTCTCGATCGGAAGGCCGGGATCGTCATCGTCCGATGGAACGATCGCGCCCTCTCCGAGGCGCCGGGATGAAGGTCGAGATCACCCTTGACAAGGCGAGCGACTGGGGAAAAGCGCGGATCATCCTCGACGGAGCGATGAAGCTTCAGCCGCTCGTCCAGAAGGCGATCGTCGCGGAGCTCCAATTTATCCGGAAGAAGATCGTCGAAACCTTCGACAACGAGGGACCTCCGGGCGCGAAGTGGAAGCCGCTCCAGCCGATGACGCTCGCCGTGCGGAGGTTCGAGGGCTTCAAGGGGACGAAGATCCTCCAGGTGACGCGCGACCTCGTCGGCTCCATCTCCGTCGTCGCCGTCCCGGGAGAGGGAGGCTTCGTCGGGGTCGCCCGGTCGAAACCGCGGAAGGGCGGGCAGGATCCGGTGAACGTCGCCCGAGTGCACGAGGAGGGGCGCTCCTACTCCGTCACCTTCACCGACCGGCAACGGCGCTACCTCTTCGCCGCCCTCGCCGCCGCGGGCCTTTCCCGGACGCCCACGGCGGGCAAGGGCGCGCCGGCCGGAACGCACGCGGTCTTGATTCGGATCCCTCCTCGGCCGTTCCTGGGGCCGGTCTTCGAGCAATACGCCCGGCCCGAGGATGTCGCCCGATCGGTCCAGGCCCGGGTCGCGGCCGCGGTCGCCGGGAAGCTCGGACGGCCAGACGGCGGGGCGCCGAGGGAGTAGCCTCGCGGGGTGACCGTTTCGATCGAGTCCCTCTCCCCGACGGCCGGGCACACGGGCGGGAAAACGCTCGTCCTCATCACCGGGACCGGGTTCGCGGTCGCCTCGACACCGCCGCCGAACGCGAACGGGTTCACGCCGGCGCCGCCGCCGGCGGTCTGGGTGTGGTTCGGCGGAGTGCCCGCGCTCTCCGTCGCCGTGCTCTCGGACACCGAGCTCTACGCCACGACCCCGGCCCTCGCCCCGACCGCCGACGAAACCGGCCGCGGAACCCTGCCGACGGTCGTCGACGTCGTCGTCGCAAACCTCGACGCCTTCGGGGCCCCGATCCTCTCCGAGCTCGCGACCGCGGCGTCCGCGTACTCGTTCGTTCTCCCGAACCTCACCGACCCGGAGCAGGAGAGCGACCTCGCGCGCCTCATTCGGACGTGGCTGACCCTGCTCCGAGCGCAGGTCACCCCGAATGTGAGCTGGCCCAAAAACACGGACTTCGACCAGGACACCGGCGACCTGCTTTCGGTGACCGATCTCCCGGCGCTCCCGGGGCTCGTCGTCTCCTCCGTTACCGTGCGCGAGAACGACTTCTACGCGCGTCGCGACCCCTACTACGTGGACAACGGGGACGGGTCCTTCACGCAGAAAGCGCCGCCGGACACCGTCGATCTCGTTTTTTCCATCGTCGGCGTCTCGAACAACCCCGTCGAGCTCCTCAACCTCGCGGCCGCCTTCAAGCGGTTCCTCCGCAAAAACCCGTACGTCACGATGGCGCGGGACCCGTCCGGCGTCGTCCCGGGCTCGGTGAAGTACGATCTCGAGTGGCACGAGGGCCGCGACCTTCCGGTCACCTCCCTCGCGAACGCGAACAACCTCTCCCACTTCGTCTACGACGTCGCGATCCTCGGGTTCGACATCGAAGACATGCCGGGCCTTCCCCTCGGCGGACCGAGCGATACGGGCCGCGCGCACGAGGCGACCCAGGGGATCTCGTACGAGGCCGAGACCATCACCGTGCTCTCGACCCTTCCCCTCCCCAAGTCGGAGGGCGCCGCGCAGCCGGGCCCCAGCGACGAGGGGGATTGAAGAGTACCGGCGCCCTGATAGCCTCCGGAGAAAGCCGCTCAGGCCGGAGGCAACCGCGATGACCGTCACTCTCCAGAACCGGAGCCCTCGCCAGCGGGTGTTCCACCTCGATCACCCCGGGGCGAGTTTTCTCCGGCGCGTCGCCGTCGTCCGGGAGCACGATCCGAAGAGCGGGAAGAAGACGCCGCGAGCGTTCGCCGCGCGCATTCCGGACACCCTCACCCTCAACGCTTTCCGTTCGGAGGGCGATTCGATCTCCGGCCTGCCGGACGAGGTGCTCCGCGCTCCGGAGATCCGCAAGGCCATCAAGCGGCAGGCCATCGTCTGGTCGAAGGACAAGGGGAAGGTCCACCCGCCCGGGGCGCAGGCGAAGATCGCGGCCCAGAAGGCGGCGGCCGCGCAAGCGGCGGCGAACCAAGCGGCGGCGGCGAATGCCGCGCCGCCGGTCGAAACGAAGCCCGAGGAGGTCCCGGAAAAAGCCCCGGAGCCGCTCCTTCAGCTCGACGAACCCCACGCGACCCTCGCCGAAACGCCGGCGCACGCCGAGAAGGAGCAGGCCTGAGCCATGGCGCCGTCGATCGATATGCTTTCGTCCTCGGTCAACATCATCGAGGAACAGCCGCAGGTGCTCGTGGTCACGCCCGTTCCGACGGCGGTGACCGGGATGGTCGGCCTCGCGTCGCGCGGCCCCGTCGATAAAGAAGTCATCTGTCAGGGCCCGGACGACTTCTCGCGCGTCTTCGGCTCTTTCTTCGCCGAGGGCGACGCCGTGCTGGCGGTCCAGGGCTTTTTCGCGAACGGCGGCACGGAGCTCCACTTCGTGCGCACGGTCCACCACACGGACCCGACGGACCCGACGACGAAGACCTCCGCGGCCGCGACGCTGACCCTCGACACGGCCTCGAGCGCCGCAGGGCCCGCGATCTCCAAGGCGGCGAACTCGGCGCCATGGGTCGTAGCGACCGGACAGACGATCGACGTTTCGGTGAACGGCGGCGGCTCTCTCGTGACCACGTTCACCGGGGCGGCCGCGACGGTGACCGGCTCGAACGAGGAGACCTTCGATCTCTCCAACGGTCAGACGCTTCTCCTCGGAACGGACGGCTTCGACTCCGCCGGCGAGCAAACGATTACGTTCGTCACCGGCGACTTCGTCTCCATCGCGGCGGCGACGGCGGCCGAAGTCGCGGCCGTCATCAACGCCCAGATCATCGGCGGCGCGGCGGTGGACGCCGGCGGTTACGTCAAGATCTCTTCGGACACCGTCGGCCTCGCCTCCGAGCTCGTGATCTACGGCGGCACGGCGGCGAGCACCCTCGGGTTCTCCAACGCGACGCATACCGGGACCGGCAACGTCGAGAACCTCAACGCGGTCCAGCAATCCGAAGCGGTCTCGCTCCTGAACGCCGCGGCCTCCGGCCAGTACATCGCTTCCTACGTCGCATCGAAGCTCCAGGTCGCGAGCGTCGGGACCGGTTCCTCCGCGACCATTCAGGTCACGACCGGATCGACCGCTAACCCGGAGTTCGGGTTCGACACGGCGACGCACAGCGGGACGAACGCCGCCGTCGCCGCGACGCTGACCGCGACGGGCGGAAACCTCGGCCTCGAGTCCGACGGGACCTACGCCAACACGGTGACGCTCACCGTCGCCGGCCCGACGAACGGGGCCTCCGGGTCCTTCAACCTGCTCGTCCTGAACAACGGAATCGTGCAGGAGACCTGGGCAAACCTAAACATGACCCCGGGCGATCCGAACTACGCGATCACCCGCGTCAACGACCCGAACAACGGATCGCTCTGGATCATGCTGACGGACCTCTTTGCCTCCGGGAACAACGTCCCGGCCCAGGGGACCTTCGGCCCGATGGCCGGAGGCCTCGACGGACTCGCGAGCCTGGCGGATACCGACTTCATCGGAGGGACCGGGGCGAACGGCGACGTCGGCCTTCGATGCCTCGACGCCGTCGCGACGCTCTCGCTCGACTGCATTCCGGGGCGCGCGACGGCCGCGGTGCACGGCGGGATCGTCACGTACAACGAGGTCTATCGAAACGGGTCGGTCTTCGGCGTGCTCGACCCGCCGCTCGACATGAGCGACACCGAGATCGTCAACTACGTGCAGAACACGGCGGCGCTGACGAACCTCTCCGAGCGCGTCGCGATCTACTGGCCGAACATCCTAATCGATAACCCGGACCAGAGCGTCTACGGAACGGCGACCACGATCGTCTGCCCGCCCTCGGGCCATATCCTCGGGCGCTACGCGGCGACCGACGCGGCGAGCCCCTCGGGCGTCTTCGACCCGCCGGCGGGCACGCTCAACGGCACTTTGCTCAACGTCCGCGGCGTCGAGATGCCCGAAGTTCTGAAGAAGAGCCACCGGGACATCGTCTTCCCGGCGCTCATCAACCCGATCTCGAAGGAGCCGGGAACGAGCTGGTTTCTCGACGGCGCCCGCACGCTCAAGAGCGACGGGAACTGGCCGACGATCGGCGAGCGGCGCGGAATCATCTTCGTCGAGCAATCGCTCCAGCAGGCGCTCGTCACCCTTCGCCATCGGAACATCACCCCGCGCCTGCTGAAGGAAGGCGCGGACGCGGCGACGTCCTTTCTCCTCATCCCGACGCGCGCGGGGAAGCTCGCGACCACGAACCCGGCGCAAGCCTTCCTCGTGGACTTCGGCCCGGGCCTGAACAACGCCGCGACGAACCAGGCCCGCACCGTCTGGGGCCGGGTCGCCATCGCGACCGCGGAGCCCGCGGAGTTCGTGAACATCATCATCGCGCCGGACACCCGGCTCCTCGACGCCGAGCTCGCGGCGCTCGCCACCGCTGTCTAAGGTCGTCTCGCTCGGAGGTCTCTCGCCATGTCCGTCGTCGGAAAGCCGCGCAGCTACCACAAGAAGTTCCTCTTCACCGTCGAGATCCCGGGGGTGGGGTGGGCCGGATTCCAGAAGTGCGGCGAGATCAAGAGCACGACCTCCGTGGTCGAGCAGTGGGAGGGAGGCGCGATCGTCGCGTCGAAGTCCCCGGGCCGCACGAAGACGGCGGACGTCACCCTCGAGCGGGGCGCGACCTCGGACCTCGACCTGTGGGCCTGGTACAAGCAGGTCTCGAACGCCGCCGCGGGAACCGGCGTCATCGACGACCAGTACAAGCGGACGGTCAACGTCACGCAGCGCGATCGCGACGGCTCGGTCCTCCGTCAGTGGCAATTGCAATACTGCTGGCCGACCGAATACTCCGCGGGCGACCGGGACAACACCTCGGACGCGAACGCGGTCGAGTCGATCACGCTCACCTACGAATACTTCGAGCCGTCGGACGACACCTCCGGCGCGACGGTCTAAGCCGGATCCGGTGTCTCTCGTCGGCCGCCCGAGGAGCTTCCGAAAGAAGTTCCTCTTCGACGTAGAGATCCCGGGGATCGGCTGGACCGGCTTCCAGAAGTGCTCCGAGATCAAGAGCACCACCGCCGTCGTCGAGCAGTGGGAAGGCGGCGGGATCCTCTCCTGGCGCGTCGCCTACGACTCGCCGGGAAGGGTGAAGGTCGCGGACGTGACGCTCGAACGCGGCGCCACGGCGGACCTCGACCTCTGGGAATGGTACCGGCAGGTCAACGACGGTTCCTCCGGCGAGGGCCTCCTCGACGACCGCTATAAGCGCCTCGTCAACGTCGTCGAGCGAGACCGCGACGGCGCGGCCCTCCGGCGCTGGGAGCTCCACAACGCATGGCCGATCGAGTATTCGGCAGGCGACCGCGACAACACGGCCGATGGGAACGCGATCGAGAGCCTCGTCCTCGCCTACGACTACTTCGACCCGGATGACGACGAATCTGCGCCGCCGTAGGATGGGCCTCGCCCAACCCCAGGAGGCCCCATGCACATCGTCTGTCCGTCCGGTCTTTCCGGCGACGTTCGCGGACTGACCGTTCGCGAGCTCCAGCTCCTCGCCGATCAGTCGCTCGCGCGCGGCGGTCGAAACATCGACGTCATGCTCGGAATGATGGAGAAGGTCGTCGATCCCGGACCGTACAAGTTCGCCGCCGGGTCGAAGCCAAAGTGGGACAACGTCCTGCTCGGCGACCGCTTCTCCGCGCTCGTGGACATCCGGGTCGCGACCTGGGGCGCGGAGTACTGGTTCCCGGTCCGTTGCGCCGATTGTCGCGAGGGCTTCGAGTGGGAGCTCGACCTTCGCGACCTACCGCGAAAGCCCTTCCCGAAGGAGACGCTCGACCAGCTCGCCGAGGGCGCGAATCGCTTCGTGACCGAGGGACCGAACGGCGAGGAGGTCGGCTTCAAGCTGCTCTACGGGAGCGACGAGAAGAGCGCGGACTCGTATCGCCGGCGCACGGGCTCGACGTGGGGGCTCGGCGACGTTCTCGCCCAGCGAATCCTCTCGGTGAATGGGAAGGGGAGTCAGGGCGACCCGAAGATCCGAGAGTGGATCATGGAGCTCGGCGCGCTCGCCGCCGTCGAGCTCGGGAAACGGATGGACGAGGCGGACGGCGGCGTCGAGACCGAGATCGAAGTGGTTTGCACGAAGTGCGGCTGGCAGCAGTGGATCCAGCTCCCTTTCGACAAAGCCTTCTATGCTCCGTCTCGGAAGAGGGCGACCAACGCGACGACGAAGACGGAGGAACCGAAGACGAAGGGGACGATGGAAGGGCGCGAACTCTCCGCCGAGACGACCCCGACCGGTTCCAGCTCCCCGATGAAAAAGACTGCCTGACTCCGATCGGATGCCAGACCATCCCCGCCTTCCTTTGGCGGGGGTGGGACGTCCGGACCTTTCGCAGGATCGTCGCCGACCTCTCGTACGTCAGCCACGGGGGCTCGGGCTACGGCTTCGGGTATCGGGACATCCTCGACCTGGAGGTCCCCGATGCGAACGCGCTGATCGAGATCCTCAACGAAAAGCGGGACCGGGAGGCCAAAGCGATGCAGCGTGCCGCCAAACAGCCCGCCGGATAGACTCCGAACGTGCTCAACAACCTCGGCCTGGGCTTCGTCGTCACGGCGAAGGATCTCTCGAAGGCGACCTTCGAGCAGGTGCAAGAGTCGTTGGGCACGACCGGGCTGAAGATCGGCAAGATCTCCGAGGAGACGAAGGAAGCGTCCGAGGTTTTCTCGCGCGCCTCCTTCGCGATGGGCCTCGCCGGCGCCGCCATCCTCGGCGCTCTCGGACTCGCGACCGAGAAGGCACACGAGCTCGAGGAGGCCTTCAAGCTCGTCTCGACCCGGGCCGACGAATCGACGCTCCCGATGGAGAAGGTTCGCGACCTGACCCTCGAGCTCTCGAATGCGTACGGCGTGGACCAGGCGCAGCTCGCGCGGGGCGTTTACGACGCCATCTCGAAGGGCGCGACGGACGCCGCCTCCCAAACCTCGGTGCTCACCGCGGCGACCCGGCTCTCCGTCGGCGCCCACATCGCGCTGAATGAATCGCTCGAATCGACGACCCAGGTACTCCGCGCATTCCATCTCCCGATGTCGGACGCGGCCATGGTCACCGACCAGCTCCTCAAGGCATCGGAGCAGGGGGCCGGGAGCATCGGGGAGCTCTCCGCCGCCCTGGAACACGTCGGCCCGGGCGCCGCGCGCGCCGGCCTCTCCTCGGCCGACCTGCTCGGGACGGTAACCGCGCTCTCGAACGCCGGCCTGAAGGGACGCGCCGCGATCGGAGGCATGCGCGCGGTGATCGACGCGCTCATCGCGCCGACGGACGCCGCGAAAACGCAGGCCGCGGCCCTCGGGATCACCCTCGATTCCTCGAAGATCGCGGCCCAGGGCTTCGTGCCGTGGATTCAGAGCCTCGCGGGAAACACGAAGCTGACCACCGCCGCCATGTCGAAGCTCTTCGGCTCGACGGAAGCGACGACGGCCGCGATGGCCCTCATGCGAAACGGCGGGAACGACCTCTCCGAATCGCTCAACAACATCAAGAACTCGACCGGCGCGGCCGCCGACGCCGCCGAGACGATGACCGACGAGTGGGCGCGCTCGAAGACGCTCACGACGAACGCGCTGATCGCCCTCGGGAAGGCCTTCCTCCCCCTCACCGAGGCGATCCTGAAGCCGCTCAACGCGGCGGTCGAATGGTTCACGAAGCTCTCGCCCGGAATCCAGAAGGCGATCTCGTACGGGCTCCTCTTCGTCGGGGCGACCCTGCTCATCGCGGGGGGAATCGCCGGGATCACCGCCGGGATCGCGGCCTTCGGAGCGACCGTCGCGCCGGTGATCGCCGCCTCCGTCGCCCTCCTTTGGCCGGTCGCCGCCGCGCTCGTCGGGATCATCGCCGCCGTCGCGCTCGTAAAGGCCGCGTGGGATGCGAACTTCGGAGGGATTCGGACGACGCTGCTCGACTTCTACGGGAAGGTGAAGCTCGTCTGGGACGGGATCGTCCAGCTCTTCTCCCAGGGCGGGTTCTCGGGCGCGGTCTACTCCGAGATGAACAAGGCCGGGAACGGCGGGATCAAGAACTTCGTCGTCAACCTCTTCCTCTG
>Ga0335085_10002627_pt1 | contig 33128 bp, 35 predicted proteins | sample Lox_Sample_45_FD_206712 | JGI IMG/M metagenome (GOLD analysis project Ga0335085, IMG submission 206712) | Soil microbial communities from Loxahatchee National Wildlife Refuge, Florida, United States - Lox_Sample_4.5 | ecosystem: Environmental > Terrestrial > Soil > Wetlands | place: USA... | reverse complement strand
GACAGCTTTTTCTGAGCAGCCCGCGGCACGCGTGATCTGAGGAGCGCGTGACCTGAGGAGCGCGTGATTTGGCGACGTCGCGCACCGTTATTGTTGCCGGAGCCGGCATCGCCGGGCTCGCCTCAGCGCTGGCGCTCGCCCGCAACGGCTTTCGCGTCACCGTGCTGGAGCAGGCCGAGCGGCTCGAGGAGACCGGCGCCGGCATCCAGCTTTCGCCCAACGCCACGCGCTGCCTGATCGATCTCGGGCTCGGCGAGAGGCTGCGGCCCCACGTGGTATCGCCGCAAACGCTGCGCGTGCGCGACGCGCGCACCGGCAAGGACATCGTTGCCATGCCGCTCGGCGTCGCGGCCGAACAGCGTCACGGCGCGCCGTACTGGTCGATTCATCGCGGCGACCTGCAAGCGGCGCTCGTTGCCGCCGTCACCACGCAAAGCGCGATCAGCGTCAAGCTCGATATGCGCGTCGAGGACTTCGTCACCGATACCGACGGCGTCAGCGTCGCGGCGCGCGGCAGCGCCGGCATCGCGCATGAACGCGGCATGTCGCTGATCGCCGCCGACGGGCTGTGGTCGATCGCGCGCACGCGCATCGGCGCGAATGACAGCCCGCGCTTTGCCGGCCGCGCCGCCTATCGCGCCTTGGTGCCGGCGGCACAGGTCGCGCCGGAATTTCGTGAACCGAACGTCCATCTCTGGCTCGGCCGCGACGCTCACCTCGTCCACTATCCGGTCAAGGGCGGCAGCGTCATCAACATCGTCGCCATCATCAACGATCGCTGGAACGCGCCGGGCTGGAGCGAACCGGCGAGCCGCGCCGATCTTTTGCCGCGCTTTCCCGAATCATCGTGGGCAGAGCCGGCGCGCGGCTTGCTCGGCCTGCCTGACGCTTGGCTGAAATGGGCGCTGCATGATCGCGCGCCGCTGACGAACTGGACGCTCGGCCCGGTGGCGCTCGCCGGCGACGCTGCCCACCCGATGCTGCCCTACCTGGCGCAGGGCGCCGCCATGGCAATCGAGGACGCCGTCGTCGCGGCGCATTGCCTCGCGCACAGCCCGGACGATCCAGCCGCGGCGTTGCGTACTTATTGCCTGTCGCGGCGCGCGCGGACCCGCAAAGTCCAACGGGCCGCGGCCCGCAACGGCGTGCGCTATCACTTCGCCGGGCTGCGCGGCCTCGCGCGAAATGCGGCGATGCGGGCCCTAGGCGGCGAGCGGCTGTCCCGGCACTACGATTGGATTTATGATTGGCGGGCGCCCGAGACGTCGCCGACGTCCTGAGCGGACGCACGGCCGGGACCGATGACGACAACCGCAACAGAACATTCTCTGTTTCCCAGCACCATCGCCGGCAGCCTGCCGAAGCCGGCGTGGCTCGCCGAGCCGAACAAGCTGTGGCCGCAGTGGCGTCTCAAGGGCGAAGAGCTTGCGGCCGCCAAGGATGACGCCACGCTGCTCGCGCTCAAGCTTCAGGAAGACGCCGGCATCGATATCGTCACCGACGGCGAAGAGGCGCGCCAGCATTTCGTGCACGGCTTTCTCGAAGCGGTCGACGGCATCGATTTCAACAAGCGCGTCGAGATGGGCATCCGCAACGACCGCTACAAGGCGATGTGCCCGACCGTGGTCGGCGAATTGCGGCTGCGCTCGCGCGTGCACCAACGCGAGGCGCGCCTCGCCCGGGCCCACACCACTAGGAAACTGAAGTTCACCCTGCCCGGGCCGATGACCGTCGTCGATACCATCGCCGACGCGCACTATGGCGACCGCGTGAAAATGGCAATGGCGTTCGCGGCGCTGCTCAATGAGGAAATCCGCGGCCTCGCCGCCGACGGCGTCAACGTGATCCAGTTCGATGAGCCGGCGTTCAACGTCTACATGGACGCCGCCGCCGGATGGGGCATCGAGGCGCTGCACCGCGCCATGGACGGCGTGGCCTGCGTGAGCGCGGTGCACATTTGCTACGGTTACGGCATTCCCGCCAACATCGAGTGGAAAGCCGCGCTCGGCGCCGAGTGGCGGCAATACGAGAAGTTCTTTCCGGCGCTGGCGAAAAGCCGCATCGATCAGGTGTCGATCGAATGCATCAATTCGCACGTGCCGATGAGCGTGCTCAAACTGCTCGACGGCAAGGCGGTGCAAGTCGGCGTCATCGACGTCGCCACCGACAAGATCGAGACGCCCGAAGAGGTCGCCGCCGTTATCGGCGAGGTATCCAAATACGTCGCCAAGCAAAACATCATCGCCTCGACAAACTGCGGCATGGCGCCCATGCGCCGCGAAATCGCCGCAAAGAAACTGGAAGCACTCGGCCGGGGCGCCGCACTCGCGCGCACAAGATTCGGTTAAGCTGCCGCAATCTCAAGCAAATCCAATCGCTAAGATATTGTTAAAGTTTTGCCGATTGGATGATCCGAGTTCATTTCAGGGAAGTGCAATGTACGTGCCGTTCGTGACGACCGTCTCATTCGCGGATCGCGATGGAATGACGGTCCGCCTGCAATATGGAGTCTCCGCCGGAAGCGAAATCGAGGCTCGAAACGAGCTTGAACGGCGGCTGATCAACCAAGAGCTCTGCAATTACTCGATTTCGGAAATCCGACCCGCCACGTCGAGTGAAGCGGAAGCGCTCAATCTGACGGCGGGCTCGATCAAGCTGCTGAATTAAGCAGCAGTCGGCGCGGTCGCTTATAATTACGGCAACGACTTCCGATGTGTCATGCTCCGCGAAGAGCTTGCGCGGATGATGCCAGGCCAGCGTTACCCGCGCTTTCCCATCAGGACGTCGCGCAGCACCGTCGCGTGGCTTAATTCCAACTCGCGCGTGGCAGTGATCAAGGTCGCCCTGCGGCCTTTGATCCGCGCGCGAAGCGCCGCGAGTTCATCAGGGTGTGCTGAAAGCTCGCGCATGTAGCGGCGACGGAATTCCGCCGCGCGTGTCGGGTCGTGCCCGTACCATTTTCGCAACTCGTTCGACGGGGTGAGCTCGTGCGGCCACGCATCATATTTGAGCGTCGCCTTGGATAGGCCCCGCGGCCACAGGCGATCGATCAGGATGCGAATCCCGTCGCCGGCGGACGCTTCCTCATAGACTCGCTTGATACCGATCGACGCGGACTTTCGCCCTGCCCGCTTGGTGCTCGGCTTGCGCCTGGCCGGTTCTGCTTCCGTGGCCTTCATCGGTCGCTGCGCGACAGCACGTCGATCAGCTCGGCGACCTTGCGCCGCTGCTCGGCCTTGTTGCCGGAAGCGATGGCGTGCTCGACGCAGTGCGCGGTGTGATCGGCAAGGATTTCTTCCTCGGCACGGCGAAGCGCGGCGCGCACCGCGGAAAGCTGGGTCACGATGTCGATGCAATAGCGGTCGTCCTCGACCATGCGAGCAAGGCCGCGCACCTGGCCTTCGATCCGCTTGAGGCGCTTGAGCACCGCTGTCTTGGCAAGGGGTTGCATCGCGTCTATATACCCCTACCGGGTACCGGTTTCAAGCAGGTTTTGACCGTGGATCATTCGCTTCATTCCCACGCCGGCGCTGCCGACGTCGATCCGGTATGCGGCATGAAAGTCGACCCGGCGACGAGCCGCTTCCAGCATTTCCTTCGCGGCCGCAATTATTATTTCTGCTCGGCCGGCTGCCGCAGCAAGTTCGCCGCCGACCCGGCAAAGTACCTGGAGGAAACCGCCGCCGTCCCGGAAGCGCCAGCGGGCACGATCTTCACCTGCCCGATGCATCCGGAAATCCGCGAGGTCGGCCCCGGCGTCTGTCCGATCTGCGGCATGGCGCTCGAGCCGGAAGCCGGCGGCGAGGATGACGGCGGCGAGCGCACCGACATGACGCGCCGGTTCTGGATTTCCGCGGCGCTGGCGGCGCCCGTCGTCGCCATCGACATGGGCGGGCATTTCGGCCTGTTTCATTTGGCCGGCGCGTTGTCGGCTACTGCGCAGCTCGTGCTGACAACGCCGGTCGTGCTGTGGGGCGGCTGGCCGTTCTTTGTTCGCGGCGCACAATCGCTGCGCACGCTCAATCTCAACATGTTCACGCTGATCGCCATGGGCACCGGCGTCGCCTATGCTTACAGCGTCGTTGCGGCGCTGGCGCCGGACATTTTCCCCGCCGCATTTCGCGATGCCCACGGCAACATCGCGCTTTATTTCGAGGCCGCCGCCGTCATCACCGTGCTGGTGCTGCTCGGCCAGGTGCTGGAGCTGCGCGCCCGCGCCACCACCTCGAAAGCGATCCGCGCCTTGATGGCGCTCGCCCCGAGTATCGCGCGGCGGGTGAACGATGACGGCAGCGACGAAGATGTGGCGCTCGAAAACGTCACAGTCGGTGACCGGCTGCGGGTGCGGCCGGGCGAGAAGGTGCCGGTCGACGGCGAGCTGGTCGAAGGCCGTTCCAGCGTGGACGAATCCATGATCACCGGCGAATCCATGCCGGTGACCAAGCAACAAGGGGCAAAGCTTATCGGCGGCACGCTCAACCAGAGCGGCGGCTTCGTCATGCGCGCGGAGAAAGTCGGCCGCGACACCATGCTGGCGCATATCGTCGCCATGGTCGCCGCCGCACAGCGCTCGCGCGCGCCGATTCAGCGCCTCGCCGATCAGGTCGCCGCATGGTTCGTGCCGGCGGTGATTGCGGCGGCGGTCCTGGCCTTCATCGCCTGGGCGATGTTCGGGCCGCAGCCGCGCTTCGCCTACGCGCTCTTCGCCGCCGTGACGGTGCTGATCATCGCCTGCCCGTGTGCGCTTGGGCTGGCGACGCCGATGTCGATCATGGTCGGCGTCGGCCGCGCCGCGCGCGCCGGCATCCTGGTGAAGAACGCCGAAGCCCTGCAACGCATGGAGAAAATCGACACCCTCGTTGTCGATAAGACGGGCACGCTCACCGAGGGCAAGCCGGCCGTTGCGGCCATCGTGCCGATGCCGGAGCTCGACGAAGCAACGGTCCTGAAATTCGCCGTAAGCGTCGAGCGTTCCAGCGAGCATCCGCTGGCGAGCGCCATCGTCAAGGCCGCCGCAGAGCGACACATCGAACCGTATCGGGTCGTTGGTTTCGACACATCCTCGGGCAAAGGCGTTGTCGGTTTGGTCGAATGGCGCCGCGTCGTGCTCGGCAACGCGGCATTCCTGAACGAGATCGGGGTCGCTACCGCCGCCCTCGAAGACGAGGCCGAACGGCTACGGAGCGACGGCGCCACCGTCGTGTTTCTCGGCGTCGACGGCAAGCTCGCAGGCCTCATCGCCATCGCTGATCCGGTCAAGCCGACGACGGCGGCCGCGCTCGATGCGCTAAGGGCGCAAAATATCGCCATCGTCATGCTCACAGGCGACAGCCGCACCACCGCGCAGGCAATTGCGCGCAAGCTCGACATCGCCAAGGTCGAGGCGGAGGTGCTGCCGGACCGCAAGAGCGCCGCGGTCGAGGCGCTGCGCCGGGCCGGCCGCGTCGTCGCCATGGCGGGCGACGGCATCAACGACGCGCCGGCGCTCGCCTCAGCCGACATCGGCATTGCCATGGGCACTGGCACCGACATCGCCATGGCGAGCGCCGGCATGACGCTGATCAAGGGCGATCTCACGGGCATCGTGCGCGCGCGCAAACTCTCGGTCGCGATCATGCGCAACATCCGGCAAAACCTGTTTTTCGCGTTTCTCTATAACGCCGCCGGCGTGCCGATTGCGGCGGGCGCGCTCTACCCGCTGTTCGGCCTTCTCTTGTCGCCCGCGTTCGGCGCCGCCGCCATGGCGCTGTCGTCGGTCAGCGTCATCGCCAATGCGCTGCGGCTGCGGCACGTCGAGCTTTAACGCGCACAACAACCCCTTACCCGGCAATGTGATAGGCTGAGCACGGCGGCCTGAGGAACGCCCGGAAGGCGGCGGCCTGTTCTAATATCGATTTCCAGCTATGAGCCAGCAGCCGGGCCGCTCGCGCGAACATACCCGCTGGTCGGCCGCCGAATTTGCGATAGACTGCGCGGAATCGACAGAATGATCAGATTGCAATTGGTTTGCGGCCGGTGCGCAGGGTCTTCGTCATACTGATTGGTGTTTTCCTGACCGCAGCGATGGCGGCACCGGGTCGCGCCGGAGAGTTCGAGCATGGCCTCGATGCCTTCAATGCCGGCGCTTATGCGGAAGCCTTCGCCATCTGGTCGCCCTCGGCGCGCGGCGGCGACGCGAAATCGCAGGCCTCGCTGGGATTTCTTTATTACGCTGGCAAAGGGGTCCGGCGCGACAATCGGCAATCACTGACTTGGTTCCGCCTGGCCGCCGAGGCTGGGCAGCCGACCGCACAGTATTATCTTGGCGTGCAATACTTCTACGGGCTTGGAACCGATCGCGACTTCGCCGAGGCCTATTCCTGGTGCGATATCGCGCTCACTAACGGCTACTCGGAAGGCTTGTCCTGCCGGGACGCAGCAGAGCTGAAAATGTCGCCGGATGATCAACGCCGGTCCGCGCAGCTAACGGCCGAATTCTTCCGTTCCCACGAATTCCGCAACTAAGCTGCGTCGATCGTGCGATTCTCGCAGCGAGCAGCCATCGCGATGACTCTCTAGCGTTCAGTTTAGAACGCCAAAAATCGACTTGAGCGGCGTCCCGTTTTGGCCCAATCTTACCATAAAGAGCAGGGACACGCCCGCGCGTCGGATGGCAACGTCCGCAGCGGATGCGCAACTGCCGGGGAATGCGGGAAACACTCGAGGAGAAGGCAATGTCAGAAGATTGTCGGACATCGCACGCCTGCGATTCTGATGCGCACGACGATCGTCAAGCGAGCAGCGGCAATGCGCTGTCCGAGATCGCTCGTACCAAGGCATCGCGCCGCAGCTTCATCAAAGGGGTCATCGCATCCGGTGCGACGCTAGGCGCCACCGGTTATCTGTTCCGCGCCGGAACGGCCGGAGCAGTCACCGCCGGCGCCGTGGAGCGGCTGGTCAGCCTGAAGGTGAACGGTCAGACCCGACGCGTCGATGTATTGCCGCACGAGACGCTCGCCAACACCCTTCGCTATAAGCTCGGGCTGACCGGCACCAAGCTCTCCTGCGATCGCGGCGAGTGCGGCGCCTGTACCGTCATCGCCGGTGACACCCCGATCTACTCCTGCACAACGCTGACGCATGCCGTAGCCGCCAAGGAGATCACCACGATCGAAGGCGTCGCCAAAAATGGCGAACTGCACCCGGTGCAGAAAGCCTTCATCGCCGAAATCGGCCCGCAATGCGGGTTCTGCACGCCGGGCCAAGTGATGTCGGCGGTAGCGCTCTTGAAAGCAAATCCCCATCCGACGATCGAAGAAGCGCGGCGAGCCATGTCTGGCAACCTGTGCCGGTGCGGTTCCTACAACCAGTACCTGGCTGGTGTGATGCGCGTGGCGCAGGGAGGCTGAAATGGCTGATTACAAGCTCGTAGGCAAGAATTTCACGCCGCCGGACATGGTGGCCAAGGTAACCGGAACCGCCAAGTATTCCGAGGATTTTCAAGCCGAAGGCATGTTGCACGCGAAAATGTTGGTGTCGCCGATGCCGCATGCCCGCGTGCGCAATATCGACGCCTCGGCGGCTATGAAGATGAAGGGCGTCGTCGCCATCATCACGCCCGACGACGTGCCGCAATTCCCGCCCCCTGTCGATCCGATCCTGTATCGCGAGCCGGTCTATGCGGGCGCGCCAATCGCTGCGGTCGCCGCGGAGTCGGAAGAAATCGCCGCGGCCGCCATTGAGGCCATCAAGATCGACTTGGAGCAGTTGCCGCATGTCGTGGATCCGCTCGACTCGCTCTATCCGGGCGGCGTCAACGCCTTCAGCGGCGGCAATGTCGCCAACGTCAAGCTGCCGTTACAGACGGTGAAGTGGACCGCCAAGGACTTTCAAGGCTTCGATCAGGGCAAGATGCCGATGGGCAAGCCCGCGGAGGAGTGGCACTACGGCGATCTCGATGCCGGTTTTGCCAAGGCCAAGGTGATCATTGAGCGCAGCTTCCAGACCGCCGGCACATCGCACCATTCGATGGAGCCGCGCTCCAACATGTCTTACTGGCAGAACGGCAAGTGCTACGTGCACGGCTCGATGCAGAGCCAGTCATTCGTGGTGCCGATCATCGCGCGTTATCTCGGCATCAAACCCGAGGATTTGGTGTTCGTCGCTGAGTACTGCGGAGGCGGATTCGGCTCCAAGGGCACCGGCTATCCATTAGTGGCGATCTCGGGACATCTCTCCAAGAAGGCCAACGGTCGACCGGTGATGCTGCGGGTGACGCGCGAGGAGGAATACGCCAACGGCTCCGGCCGCGCCGGCTTCCAGGGCTGGGCCAAGATCGGCTTTGCCGAGAACGGCCGCATCACGGCGTTGGATGTCTTCGTGGTGCAGGACAATGGCCCCAATATCGGCTTCTGGGACTTCCGCAACTGTGGTGAAACGGCCCAGATCGTTTATCAGCCGGAAGCGATGCGGTGGCGTGGCACCGCGGTCCTGACCAATACGCCGCCGCGCGGTCCCCAGCGCGGTCCCGGCGAGAACCAGACCGCGATGACACTCGAGCCGATGATGGATGAAGCGGCCCGGCAGCTCGGCATCGATCGGCTGGAACTGCGGCGCGTTAACGCTCCGGACAACGACGGCTTCGAGGGCGAAGATGCCAAGGGCAAGCTCACCAGCGCCTATCTGAAAAATGCCCTGGCCAAGGGCGGTGAGCTGTTCAAGTGGGAAGAGAAGAAGAAGTTGTCGGGCCAGCGCAATGGCAACAAGGTCATCGGCGTTGGCATCGGCAGTGCTTTCCACGCCGGTGGTTCGAACGGGTTTGATGGCCTCGTTCGCATCCTTCCGGACGGCAAACTCTACGTTCATACCGGCGTCGGCAACCTCGGCACCTATTCGTATGCGGCGACCTCCCGCGTTGCAGCCGAAGTGCTCGGCTACAATTGGGACAACGTCGTCATCGTCCGCGGCCGTACCGACAACCATCTGCCATGGATGATCGGCCAGTTTGGCTCCAACACCACCTACACGGCCTCGCGCGGCATGTACGTGGCGGCGATGGATGCCAAGAACAAGCTCATCGAGATCGCCGTCCAAAAATTGGGCGGCGGCGCCGACGACTACGTCCTCAAGGACGAAAAAGTCGTCCACAAGACCGACGCGTCCAAGTCGATGAGCTTCCAGGATGCGGCCAAGGCGGCGATCGAGATTGGCGGCAAGTTCTCCGGCAAGGAGATGCCGATCGACATCAATCCGCTGACCAAGGCATCGGTGACAGGTTTGGCGGGAACCGGCCTGATCGGCGTTGCCAAGGACACCCTGCCGAAACGCGGACTGGTGCCGGCCCTCGTCGCCGGCTTTTGCATGATCGAACTTGATACCGAGACTGGTTCGTTCGAGATCAAGGAATATCTCGGCGTCGCCGATTGCGGCACGGTGTTGCATCCGGATGGCCTGCAGTCGCAGATGCTTGGCGGCAGCATGATGGGCTTCGGCCTCGCGACGACCGAGCACATCGTCTACGATCACGAGCTCGGCCTGCCGGCCAATGTCCAGTTCGACCAGGCCAAGCCGCAGACCTATCTCGACATGCCGAAGAACTTCCACTGGGCTGCCGTCGATGAGCCGGACCGCGACAACCCTGTCGGCGTCAAGGGAATCGGTGAACCAATCATGGGCGCGGCCGCGTCTGCGTTGATCAACGCTATCGCGGACGCGCTAGGTGGGCAGTACTTCCACCGCACCCCTGTGGTCCGCGACATGATCGTCAACGCACTTGCCAAGCGTCCGCAGTCCTATCGGGCGCTGCAAGCCAACACGATGTAATGAAGGAGCCCAGCCATGATGATCAAGGATGTCATTCCGGGCTTCGAACTCTACCGGCCCACCACCGTTGCCGACGCTGTCGGACTGCTCAACCAGCACAAGGCTGATGCCTGGAAGCTTGCAGGCGGCAATGACTCGCTGTCCTGGTTTAAGGACCGCATCAAGCGGCCGAAAGTCGTCATCGAGCTGACCGGCATTGCCGAGATGAAGGGTGTTAAGGAGACTGCGGACGGGATCGAAATCGGTGCGCTGACCACGATCAGCGAGATTGAAAAAAACCCGATTGTCAACAAAAGCTATAAACTGCTGGCGGAAGCCGCCGGCAGAGTAGCCAGCCCGCAGATCCGCAACACCGGCACCATCGGCGGCAACGTTTCGCAGGATGCGCGGTGCTGGTACTACCGGTCGGGCCTGCCCTGCTATCGGGCCGGCGGCAACACCTGTTTCTCCGATACGCCGCAGGGGCAGAACCGCGAGCACGCTCTGTTCGACGCCAACCGCTGCGTGGCGGTGTCTCAATCCGACTTGGCACCGACCATGATCGCGCTTGATGCCAAGATGGTCATTCACAACGCCAAGGGTCAGCGAGTGGTCGCCGCGCAAGACTTCTTCGTCGGGCCGCGCATCGATATCACGCGGCTGACGCAATTGCAGCCCGAGGACCTGCTGGTCGCTATCCGCATTCCGAAGGAGTGGGCCGGAGTGCGGTTCTATTTCGAGAAGGTGACGGATCGCAACACGTGGGACTTCGCGTTGGTCAATGTCGCTGCTGCGGTGAAGACAGATGCCGGAGGCGCAGTGCAGGATGCGCGCATTGCCGTCGGCGGGGTGGCGGCAACACCGCGACGCTGCGGCGTCGCCGAGCAGACCATCAAGGGCCAAAAGGTCGACCAAAGCCTCGCGGAGCTTGCTGGCCAATCAGAAATACGCGGCGCCCATCCGCTAAACTACAATCACTTCAAGATCCCACTGATGGCGAGTCTCGTGATGCGCGCGGTGCGGGACGCGAAGGCCTGACGCAGCGCACTTTGTCATGCCCGGTCCGGGATTTCGGTATGCCGAATGAATTCGGTCGACCCAAGCCCGGGCCGGCGGTGTTTTGGCCGTCCAGGCACGATCCCGAGAGAATTTAGGAGTAACGATGGCCGATTTTTCAGTTGGCATCGTCGGTCTGGATTCTTTGGGGTCGGCGCTGACACGCCGGCTGGATCAGCAGGGCATTGGCCATACGGCGACCGACCTGAACGCGCGGCTGCTGCAGTCGCATCTGGCTGGCGGCGGCAGCGCACCGGCCGGTTCACCTTACGACTTGGCGCAACTCTGCGATTTGATCCTACTCACCGAGACCAGCGATGAGACATTGCGAGAGTCGGTGTTGGGCTCGGTCGGGCTGGTCCACGCGCTGCGCCCGGGAACGATCATTGTCGACATGAGCGATGGCTCGCCGCAGGCCGGACCGGCATTGGCGCGCGCGCTGTACAGCAAAGGCGCGATATGGATTGAGGCGACGCCGGTCGGCGGCCCGCAGGAGCTGCGCGCCGGCAAACTCACGCTGTTGACAGCGGGTGCGGCGGACGCACTCGAAAGAATAACGCCCGTACTGCGCACATTCGCGGCGAAAATTCTTCGTCTCGGCGAACTCGGCACCGGACCGCTCGCCAAGGCGCTGGCATCGGCGTTCGGCGCGGTGTCGATCGCAATCCACGCCGAGATGCTCATTGTCGCAAAAATGGGCGGGCTCGACCCCACCGGTGTGCTCGATGCGCTGTCGCTGCTGGCGCCAGGCATGGGCACCGCGCCGGCGGCCGTGCGTACGCAAGTGCTGACGGGCCGCTATGACTCGGATCTGTCGAGCCGGCGCCTGCAAGAAGATATCTGTCGGGTGCTGGATGCGGCGCGCACGGGTGCGGTCCCGACGTTGTTCCTGCCGCTGCTGCAGGCGGCCGCGGCCGCTGCCGGCCATTCGCCGCATGCGACCGGCGGTGCCTTGGATATCGCGCGCTGGATGGCCGACAATGCCGGCATTGAATTTACCGACGCGTCGCCCGCTGCGGTTTCAAACCAAGCGGAAAGCGCTGCAGCCGCTTCGTCCTCCTAACTGAGGCACCCCCCATGCAATTCTTGCGTTACTCGAGATCGATCTATGGCGGCCAGGATCAACTGATCGGCGCTTCGTGGGACCTGTTACCGTGGTTCGTCGGCGCGGCTGCGGCGTTCATCATCCTGCACGCCATCCTCAGCGCAGTCGCCAACCGCCGACGCCGGCCGTCACGATAGTGGAAAAGCCCGATGAACGAGATTGCAACCCGCGACCGGCAAGCCGCAACCAAGGACCCGGAGCACGTAGTGCGTCATCAGCCGCTTGATCGTCTTTATCATTGGCTGATGGCAATTTGCGTCTTCATCCTGATGGGTACCGCATTCCTGCCAATTCTCGGCATCAAGTTTGAATGGCTCGACATTCATTGGATAACCGGCGTGGTGCTGGCCGCCCTGGTGTTGTTCCATATCGTGCGCGCCCTGTTCTTCCAGGATTGGCGCAACATGTGGATCGGCATCACCGATCTGCGCGAGATGTGGGGCGACGTCTGCCGCCTGTTGGGCGGACAGGCGAGACAGCAGCTGCCGGGCAAATACGATGCGGCCCAAAAGCTCTATCATCTTGGCGTCGCCGTGGTGGTGTTGTCGGTGGTCGGCACCGGTCTTTTGATGCTGTTGAAGATCGACACGCCGCTGTGGCGGCGAAACCCATATTGGTTCTCGGCCGACACCTGGGGCATGATCTATGTCATCCATGGCATGGCGGCGATGACCATCGTCGCCATCGTGCTCGTGCACATCTATTTCGCGGTGCATCCCGATCAATGGTATTTGACGCCGTCCATGTTCCGCGGCTGGATCAGCCGCGCGGACTACGACCGGCACCACGATCCGACGCGCTGGAAAGCATGAATGCAACGCCGGCGATTGTTTCGGCCTCAATTACCCAGGGATCCATCATGGCCTCGACCGAGCCGGACAAGTCGCAGAATGTCTCCACCGCGATCGACGTGATCGAAGCGACCTACGAATTGACGCTGGCCTACGCTGCCCAGGGACGCGAGCCCGAAGAAAACGATCCGCTCGGTATCCGTCAGGCGCTGCATCGCGCCGATATTGCTCTTGACATCTTGGCGGCGGCCGCGCCGGCCGACTTCGGTTCGCCCGGCGGCGGCGTCGCACAGGCGACCGCCGACATGCTCGCCGTGCTGCGCCAGGACATCGCTCACGCGCGCGCTGCGATCCGCTTCGTTCTGGCGCAACGGCAGATCGGTTCGCAGATCATCGACAACCTCAACGCCTCAATTCACGTCCGCTCACTGCTCACCGATATTTTTCTGCTCGATGAAGCATTCGAGCGACAACCCGGCTTCTGACACGAGCGGCACCTTCTTTCGCAGCAAACGAGACAAATCGTGGCCCAAACAGGCCATCATTGCGATTTGATCTTCGCCGCCTTGATCAGCGGCCACCACTTTTCGATCTCGGCTTTCTGAAACGCCGCGAAAGCCCGCGGCGTCTGCTCGTCGGCCGGCGGGATGTCCTGGCCAAGCTCGTGAAAGCGCACGGCGACGTCGGGATCCGCCATCGCGTCCATCGCCGCGTCGCTGAGCTGATCGATGATCTCCTTGGGCGTGCCCGCAGGCGCCCACAGCCCATGCCAGACCGAAATGGTGAAATTCGGCAGGCCGGCTTCCTCGAAGGTCGGAATCTCCGGCGCCGAGGCTAACCGCGCCTTGGCGGTGACTCCGAGAGCCTTGATCCTGCCGGCGCGCACCGCCGGCAGCGAGTTCGCCACCTGATCGAACATGAAGTCGACCTGGTCGGCCATCAGGTCCTGCATCGCCGGCGCGGCACCACGATAGGGAATGAAGTGAAAATCGGTCTTGGTCGCAGACTGAAAATAAACGCCGCTGACGTGCTGCTGGCTGCCGACGCCGGCGGTCGCTTGCAGCGCCTTGCCGGGATTGGCCTTCAGCCAGCCGATGAATTCCATGAGATTATTCGCCGGCACCTTGTTGTTCACGACGAGAAGCTGCGGCCCGCTCACCAGCCGCGCCACCGGCGCGAAATCCAGGAGCAGATCGTAGGGCAAGTCATACACGGCGCCGTTGACGACATTGGTGCTCCACTGCCCGATGCCGATCGTGTAGCCGTCGGGGTCGGCGCGTGCGAGGCGCCCCATGCCGATCGTGCCGTTGGCGCCGCCGATATTCTCGATCACGATGGGCTGACCCAGCGCCTGCGACATGTAATCCGCCATGATGCGGCCGAACGTGTCGGTCGGGCCGCCGGGCGGAAACGGCACCACCAGGGTAATCGGCCGCGTCGGATAGTCGCGCGCGCGAAGCGGCGATGGCGAGGAAAATGCGGCGGCGCAAACGACGCCCACCAAGGCCAACCGCAGCCACCTCATCGCAGTCCTCCGGCGCAACGCGACGCTACTCTATTCGCACCCGCAACGTTTCCACTATAGTTTATGGTTTCGCCGCGGGCGACCGTTTGCCGCCGCTTGTTCCGGATCGGGTCTCATGATTTCAGCGCCATCGCCGACCAGCATGGCCCTGCTGCTGGGGCTGAGTTTCTTTCTCGGCCTGGCATTCGAGGATTTTTTTGCTCACAGCGACACGCGACGCCCCGGAGGCGTGCGCACGTTTCCGATGCTCGCGCTTGCCGGCGGCATCCTCTACCTGTTCGATCCGGTGCATTTCGTTCCGTTCACCGGCGGACTGCTGGTGTTGGGCGCGTGGCTCGTCGCCTACTACCGCGGCCATGTCGGCGAGCGTGACGAGACGGACGAGCCCAATGTCGGCATCGTTGTCCCGCTGCTCAATGTTCACGCTTATCTGCTCGGCGCCGTTGCGCTCGCGCTGCCGCCCTGGATCGCGGTGACGGTCACGGTGACGGCGGTGCTGCTGCTTACCGGCCGCGACAGGCTTCACGCCCTGGCGCGGCAGATCGACGTCAAGGAGATCATCACCGCCGGCGAGTTTCTCATTCTCACCGGCATCGTCCTGCCGCTGTTGCCGGCGACGCCGGTGACGACGCTCACCGCCATCACGCCGCGCCAAGTCTGGTTGGCGCTCGTCGTGGTGTGCACCTTCTCCTACGTAAGCTACCTGGCGCAGCGCTATTGGGCGGCCGCCGCCGGCGGCCTGTGGATGGCGGCACTGGGCGGCCTTTATTCGTCGACTGCGACGACGGTTGTACTGGCGCGCCAGGCGAAAGCCGATCCCGCTGTCCGCCGCCACGCCCAGGCCGGGATCACGCTTGCCACCGCCATCATGTATGGGCGCATCCTGGCCATCATCGCCATCTTCAACATGCCGCTGGCGCGCTCGCTGGCGCTGCCGCTCGGGGGACTATCGCTGGTGGCGCTCGTCATCTGCGCGCTGCAGTACTGGGTCTTGGTGCCGGCGCGACAGGACGATGCGCCGAAAACGCCGATGCAGCTGGAAGCCAGCGGCAATCCGTTGGAGCTCGGCGCCGCGGCAATATTTTCGCTGCTTTTCATCACGACGTCGCTCGTCTCGACCTGGGCGACGAAGCAGTTCGGCGTCACCGGCATTTTCTCGCTGGCGGCGATCGTCGGCGTTTCCGATATCGACCCATTCGTGCTCAACCTCGCCCAAGGCGGCCTGAGCGATTTGTCCAATGCCACACTGGCGGCGGCAATCCTGATCGCCTCGTCATCCAACAATATCCTCAAGGCGCTCTATGCGGCGTGTTTCGCCGGCGGCCGCGCCACTGCGCCGAGCGCCGCCGCGCTGGCGATCCTGGCAGTCGCCGGCGTCGCCGTGGCTTGGGTCGTCGGGCACTTGCCGCTGTAACGCGGCGCGATCAAATCAGCGGATGGTCTGGTCGCTCTGGAATCCCGGCGCCAGCTCGCATTTCTGTCCCGCCGCTTCGCGCTGCACCTGTCTTTCCTGAGTGAGCACGGATTCAAAATCGGGACGATAGGCGATATTGCCGATCACGGTGCCGACGCCACCGTCGCTGGCTTTGTCCTGAAGATTACGCAGTTCCTTTTCGCGAGCCTGAAGCGCTTTCATCTGCGCCACGAGATCGTTGCAATGCATGACGCTGTATTTGCCCGGATCGACCATGAATGAACCGGGATCGCTCCCGCACCCCGCGAGCGCGATGGCGGCGAAGCCGCATGCCGCCGCGATGCGACGCGCTCGGGGGCCGAGGCGAGAACACGCGGATGCAACCTGCATCAGGCTCATTGCCTTCTTCTCCCGACAGGCGTCGGTGAACAGGATCATCGCAGCGCGCCCAAACACAAACCCAGGAAGCGTGAAGCCGCTCCCGAAAATCCGCCAATCCCAGCGCCACCCGTTTGCTTGCAGTTTGGTACGCCGCAATTAAGGCCGACGCCACCGGCGAGGTGAACGCAGCGCCCGCTGTTCGGAGCGCCTGTTATCGAAACTTGATCTTAGTTGCGACCGGATCGGTGAAAGCCACGCCGACGGCAGTCCCGTCGCGCCACGCCAGCCGGCAAAGCCGCCGCGAAGAGCCGGTCGGCGTGAGCAGCAGCACGAACTGCTCCGGCAGCTCGGACTCGCTCTCCAGCTTGACGCGTGCACCGGTCTCCGAAACATCCGACAGCGAGCACGGAATCTGCGTGCCCTTTTTATCGATCAAAATGCGGGCTTTGTAACGAAGCGTCCGGCGTGGCTTCCGGCGCTGGTTGGCGCTGTTGCGTGCTCTTTCGGCGGCCTCGCCCATCTGCAATCCCCTGCCGACCGTACGATCCGCACCACGGCACGACGCTTCAACGTAAGTTCGGGCCATTAACGGCGGGTAAATCGAATGTCGCAGGAGCTGTTGAGATCAGCGCCAGCCGCAAAGCCTCGACAACGACGACCTGCTGCGCTGGGCAATCAATGATCGGCCCTGTCAGAAGCGCGGCCCTTGCCGGGGGACAATCAGTTGCCTTTCATTGTTCCACGACAGTCGCGTATTGCCTCAATACACGTGCTACAGTTTGGCCGCCTGCCCGGCTCGGATTGAGGAAGCCGCCATGAAGCGTCGCCTTTTGCTTCAGCTATTTGCCTGCGCGACGATGGCGCTGCCCGGCGGAGCCTTGGCGCAGCCGGTGACGAAAACCTATCGTCTTGCATCCCTGACGGTCGGCAGCCCAATTCCGCTCAACAGCCCGAACGCCTCGGCGATCCTGCCGATATTGGCGCAACATGGCTACAGCGTCGGACAAAACTTGGAATATCAGCCGTATGGAGCAGCCTTACAGACCGCGCTGCTTCCGCAACTGGCCCAGAGCATCGCGGCCAACAAGATTGATGCCGTTGTTGCTTTCGGCTATCCGGCCGCCGCGGCCATGAAGGGTACTGGCATTCCGACAGTTGTGGCGGCCGGCGCGGGCGACCCCGTCGCAACGGGTCTCATCCAAAGCCTGGCGCATCCGGGCGGCAACATTACCGGCATATCGGATAACGCCGCGATGCTCAGCACGAAGCGTCTCGACCTCCTCAAGCAATCTGTTCCGAAAATACGAAATGTCGCGATGCTATGGAACAAAAGCGATCTTGGCATGACGTTGCGCTATCAATCATCCGCCGACGCAGCCAAAGCGCTTGGAGTTACCGTTCAACCGCTTGGGGTCGGCGAACCTGACGACTTCGGCGATGCGTTTTCCGCCATGGACAAAAATCCACCTGACGCGATCTTGATGGTTTCCGACCCCTTGACGATCCTCAATCGCGCGCGCGTCTTCGAATATGCCAACGCCCATCGCATCCCCGCGATCTACGAGAACGATCCTTATGTGCGCGCAGGCGGCTTGATGTCCTACGGCGCGGATACGAAGGAATCTTTTGGCAGGGCCGCTTCGCTCATCGAACGCATCTTCAAGGGCACGAACCCGGCGGATTTGCCGTTTGAAGAACCGACGCGATATTTATTCGTGATCAATCTCAAGGCCGCCAAACTCATCGGCTTCGACTTTCCGCCGAACGTGCTGGCGCTCGCCGACGAAGTGATCGAATAAAGTTTCTCGCGGCGCATGGCCTGATATTGGCCTCGCGGTTCGAGGGCGAAAGCGTGCTGCCGCACATTGCATTGACGACATCCCAATTCATGCCTCACGCGACATTGATGACATGCGGCCGCCGAGCCGGCGGTGGCCCTATGGCATTGCGTGACGATATTGTTACAATTCCATGAGCGTTCGGTGACGCGTGCGGAAGTGGTGATGGGTTTCGCCTGGCTGAGTTTGTCGAATCCGGTTGCGGTGTGGTGGTGCTTCCTGGTCGCGGTCAGCGCGGCCAATAAGACGCTGTGGTTCGGACTCTATCGCCGCTACCGCAACACTGCGGTCGCGCGGCAAACATCGACCTTCCTGGCCGAGCCGCTGGTCTGGTTGAGCGCGGCCTACGTGTTCGGCTGCGCCTTCCGCTCCATCCTGCCGCGCGCCGACGTGCAGAGAATCTGCCTGTTCAATGACTGGATTTCGAGCGTGGTCGTCGGCCGCTCGGTGGCGACCGTCGCGGAGGTCTGCTTCGTCATTCAATGGGCCATCGTTCTGCGCGCGCTCGCCAACCTCACCCATTCCGACACGGCCAAAACCGTTTCGAATATCATCGTGCCGCTCATCGTGGTGGCGGAAGCCTGCTCCTGGTATGCGGTGATCACCACCAACTATCTCGGCAACGTGCTCGAGAATTCGCTCTGGACATTGACCTTCCTGCTCATCGGCGTCGCCCTGTCGCGGCTTATTCCCCGCTTTCGCGGCCCCGTACAATGGACCATCGCGGCGGCCGCTGCCGGTATCGCCTGCTACGTGGTGTTCATGGCGACCGTCGATGTGCCGATGTATTTCGACCGGTGGCAGGCGGATGTGGCCGACGGAAAGAGCTATCTCGGGCTGGTCGCCGGGTTGCACGACGTCGCCGCGCGATGGACCGTCACCCACGATATCGCGCAGTGGCGCCAAGAAATCCCGTGGATGTCGCTCTATTTCAGCATGGCGGTTTGGGCGAGTCTGGCGCTCGGCAGCTTTGGACTCCTGCGCCACCTGCTGCCGCGCCACCGCGTCAGCGAACCGGTCGCCAAGCCCACGCGGCAGCCCGTTGCGGTTCCGATCAAGAGTCGGCCAATGCGCTACTAGGCCCTTGGCCGAAACGCACGCTGCGCATTACCCGTTAGGCACTTCGCCGCGAATCCAGTACGATCCAAATTCGGCCGAGTCGCTGTTCGCGGGCCTGCGCGGGAGGTCCTCGACGTGACGAACACGATCATCACAGTCGCCACCATGAAAGGCGGCAGCGGCAAGAGCACCCTTGCAAGCTGCCTCGCGGTGCACTGGCATCTGCGCGGCCGGCATCCGACCCTGATTGATGCCGATCCGCAGCGTTCCATCATGCGGCTGGTGACGCGCGAGCGCGCGCTCGGCGGCGTCGCGGTCGTTGAGGACGCCACGGAAGAAGCCTCCAAGACGGCGCGGCGCCTGGCGCAGAACGGCCCGGTGATCATCGACACGCCGGGCTTTCGCTCGCGCACGACGCTCGATTGTCTGGCGGTCGCCGACTTCGTGCTGGTTCCGGTCAAGCCGTCACCGTTCGATGTGGACCGCATGCTCGACACGCTGACCATTCTCACCGACCGGCCCGACGGCCGGCGGCCGGTCTTTCGCTGCGTGCTGACGCAGACGACGCGGGACTCGGTCATCGCCAGACACATTCGCAAGGAACTCGCCGAGGCCGGCGTTCCCGTCCTCGACAACGAAATGGGAAATCGGGTCGCCTATCCGGAGGCTTCGCTGTGGGGGGCGACGCCGAGCCTGATCAGCTGGAAGGGCCTAGCCGCCAAAGAGATCGCCGCCATCGCCGATGAAATCGACGCCGTCCTCGGCGTAAGGCAGGCCGCATGACGCGCAAGCCGCTTCCGAAAGTCATCACGCCGGCGAGCGCCGGCATTCGGCGATTTGCCGCCGATGCCCACGCGCGGAAGGACCCGCGCACTGCACCGTCCTATGATGCGGTCGAACCCGAACCGCATCTTGCCGTTTCGGCGGCGCCGATTGCAAACGACATGGCGCCTGCCGCGGTCGCGCCGTTGCGCACCGATCCGCTCGCCGCAAAGCGGCGCGCACTGGCGCGCAAGACCGTCGAGCGCCACGGCACCTATGCGGCGGTCGGCGGCCTCCTGCCGCTACCGGTCGTCAGCATCGCCGGCCTCACTGCCATCAACATGCGCATGGTGAAACAGCTCAGCATGATCTACGGCGTGCCGTTCCAGCGCGACCGCGCGCGCGCGGCGATCATCGGCCTGATGGGCGGCGCGGTGCCCGCGGGCTTCGGCGTCGCCACCGCCTCAACGCTTGCTTTCGTCGTCCCCGGCGGCGCGCTCGTCGGTCTCGCCGTCTCCGCCGTCAGCGCCGCCACGATCACGCGCGGCATCGGCATGGTGTTCGTCGAGCATTTCGAGAGCGCGGTAGGCTAGGCAGCACAATTGAGAGTGCCGCATCCGGCCTCGCCTTTGCCGGTTTCGAATATATTGCGCGGATCACGTGCAATACTTGGAACCGCCCGCTATCAGGTCGTGTAGGCGTCGCATCAATGAAGTCGATGACGAATCCGCTCGCCCCTCAGACGGAGCCGCCGGGGAGCCTGATCGCTGCCGCCGCGGCGCATTATCAAGCCGGCCGGCTGGTGGATGCCGAATCCGCTTACCGCGCCGCCTTGGCTCTGGCGCCGGACGATCCGGCCATCATGCACAACCTTGGCGTCATCGCCGCCGCACGCGGTGATGAGCAAAGCGCCATCGCGCTGTTCGACAGCGTGCTTGCCCGTCAGCCGCGCTACGTTTCGGCACATTACAATCGTGCGCTGGCGCTCCTTGCCGTTGGCGAGACAAATGCCGCCCGCGAAGGCCTGAGACGAACCTGCGCGATCGAGCCGGGACATTACGAAGCCCATCGCGCGCTCGGCTTTCTGTGGCTGGCGCAAGGTGAGACCGGCCGGGCGCTCGATCATTTCGCCCGCACTTACGAGCTGCGCCGCGGCGATGATCGGTCCGGCCTGGCTCAAACTTCGCTCACGCACGCGACGCGGGACAAGCTTCTTCATGACGCCGAGCAATTTCGTTACTTGGCGGCCCGCTCCCGCAATGCCGAAATTTTCAATGCTCTTTCGCGAGCTTACGCGGAGGTGGCCGAGGAAATCCCGGAGCAATCAATCAAGCTCTCCGATCGGCAAGCCGCAATGCTCGGCGCCGATTACAACACGCCGATCAGCATTCGCGACGCGCCCGAGCTTGCGGGACCGGCGGTGAACAAGCGGCCGGATCGCGACGCTCTCGTGCACGGCTTTCGCGACGGCCGAGCTGGAGCCGTTTTCTTCGACGACCTGCTTACGCCCGACGCCCTGCAAAGGCTGCGATCCTATTTGCTCGAAAGCACGATCTGGCATGACTTCAGCCACATCGAAGGCTTCGTGGCGTCCTATATCGAGGACGGCCTCGCCTGCCCGCTGATCCTGCAAATCGCCGACGAGATAAGACGCAACTTTCCGGAGCTGTTGGGCGCGCATCCGCTGTCGCAAGCCTGGGCTTTCAAGGGGCTTCGCTCCGCCTCCGCCGTCGACATTCACGCCGACGATGGCGCGGTGAGCGTGAATTTTTGGATCACGCCGACGGCCGCCAATCTTGATCCGGCCGGCGGCGGCCTTGTCGTGAGCCTCGTCCCGCCGCCCGCGGACTGGCGCATCGAGGGCTACGAAGCCGACCAGAAACGTATTGTCTCATTTTTGGAACAAAATCCGCAGGCGAGCCTCAAAGTGCCGTATCGGGAGAACCGCGCGGTGCTTTTCGAGTCGCGCCTGTTTCACTGGTCCGAAACGCCGAAATTCGCTGCCGGATACGAAAATCACCGGATAAATCTGACTTTTCTTTATGGCCGGCAGGGGCAGCCGCGGCTGCCGCCAAAGTTGCGCGAGGCGCCTGCCGTGCTATAAGCGGCACAAATACCAAAATTGGCACAATCGCCCTTCGGGCCGCTTCAGGCCGCCGGGCGAAGGGCCATTCGCCGGCCGCGGCCGGGACTGCGCACCACCATGTCGAGCGAGCCCAAAGGCAAGTACACCAACTCAGCCCTTCGCCCCGGCGACAAGGACCCCTATCCGCAGCGCAAGGTCGGCGAGTTCATCGGAGCGATCGTATCCAACGATTTCGTCAACGATGAATACAAGCATCTGGTGATGCAGGTCCACGAGCACGCACTCAAGGCCTATGCCGGCCAGATGTTTCATCTGCTGTGCCCTTCGCCGGACGGCGCGGAAGTCTGGATGCGCCGCCCGATGAGCGTCTATCGGGTGAACAAAGACGCGGGCCAAGTCGAATTTCTCTACAAGGTCGAAGGCCGCGGCACCCAGGGCATGGCAATGCTGCGCCCCGGCGATGAATTCAACATCGCGGGCCCCCTTGGCAACGGCTTCAAGCTGCAACCGGGCTGGAAAAACATCGTGGTGCTGGGCCGCGGCGTCGGCCTCGCCACGCTGGCGCCGCTGTCGCAGCTTGCCGCCGAGCGCGGCGTCGGCGTCACCGCGATCCTGAGCGCGCGCAATCCCGACGTGGTGATGTCGAAAGACCTCTTCGAACGCATCGGTGCGCGTGTGGTGACCGTGGTCGACACCGATAACAGCAGCGCCGTCGAGAACGTCGAGACGATCATTGCCGAGCTGATCGCCGACCGGAAAGCTGACGCATTCTTCACCTGCGGCTCCAATCGTCTCCTTCGGCTCATGCAGCGCCTCGGCAAGACGCATGGCATTCCGGGCCAAGTCGCCGTGGAACAGATCATGGTCTGCGGTTTCGGCGCTTGCTATGTTTGCATGCGGACTTTTGAAGTCGACGGCGTGCGCGTGCTGCGGCGCGTCTGCCGGGACGGCCCGGTGTTCAACATGCAGGAAGCCGTGGGATGGTAGACCTGTCGGTCAAGATCGGCGACATCACGCTGCAAAATCCGGTGACGCCCGCCTCCGGCGCGTTCTCATGGGAATATAACGACGTGATCGATCTCAACCGGCTGGGCGGGCTGGTGGCGAAAACCATTTGCCGCGAGCCGCGCCTGGGAAATCCGACGCCGCGGATGGCGGAAACCGAAGGCGGCATCATTCAGTCGATCGGGCTGCCCGGCAAGGGCATCAAATATTTCATCGAGCACATTGTCCCCGAATATGCGCGCTTCACGCCGCCGCTCATCGTCAGCGTCTCCTCGGAGAGCATCGAGGACTTCGCCGCTCTGGCGGCGGAATTGAGCGTGCCGGACGTCGCCGTGATCGAAGCCAACATTTCGTGCCCGACCCGCAACGCGACCGGCGGCAATTTCGCCATGCACGAGGGCTATACCCGCGACTGCATCCAGGCGATCCGGGCCAAGACCGACAAGCCGCTCTGGGTGAAGCTCTCGCCCAATGCCGGCGACATCATCTCGATCGCCAAGGCCGCCGAGGATGCGGGCGCCGACGCGCTCGTCATCGCCAACACGTTCCTGTCCTTGAAGATAAGAACCGACAATTTTCGCCCGGCGCTGGGCAACAAATTCGGCGGCCTGGTGTCGCCGGCGCTCAAGCCCATCGTGCTGCGCATGGTCTATCAGGTGGCCAAGGTCGTCGACATTCCGGTCATCGGCATCGGCGGCGTGACCAAGGCCGAGGACGTGGTCGAATATATGCTCGCCGGCGCGAGCGCGGTCGGCGTCGGCTATGCGGCGTTTCGCAATCCGACGGCACTGATCACGATCATCGATGACCTCGAAGCCTGGTGCGAGGATCGCGGCATCAAGAAAGTGTCCGAGCTGATCGGCGCCGTGCGCGATGAGGACATGGAGACCGACACGCTGATTGCGGCGTCGCACGGCGTTTAGCCCGGCTTGATTGGCGACACCGTGCGGCTATCGTACACGCCAAATACACCACGCGCGGCGCGCGCTGCCAACGCTGATCGCGCTTAACACATCCGGTTTCATGATCGAGGACGCCCATGGCCATCGCCGACACCGAGATTAAATCCCGCATGCACTACCGCGACGGCCTGCGAGGCTGGCTCGACGAGGTGCAGCGCATCGGCGAATTGCTGCACGTCAACGGCGCGCATTGGGACGTCGAGATGGGCAGCATCACGCAGATGCTGACCGAGAACAGCAACAACACGGCGCCTGCGATCCTGTTCGACGAAATCCCCGGCTACCCGAAAGGTTACCGCACGCTCTACGGCCATTTCTCGACGGTCAAGCGGGTCGCGCTCACGCTTGGCCTGCCGCTTCATCAGGAGCGCAAGGTCGACATCGTGCAGCGGTTTCACGCCCGCATGCAGGACATGAAGACAATCCCGCCGCGCGTCGTGAAGGACGGACCGATCCTGCAGAACGTCATGGAGGGCGACGCCTGCGACGTGCTGAAATTCCCGGTGCCGCGCCACCATGAGCAGGACAAGGCGCGCTTCATCGGCACCGCCGACTGCGTGGTGACCCAGGACCCCGACAAGGGCTGGTTCAATCTCGGCGCCTACCGTTCGCAGGTCTACGACGGCAAGACCATCGGCTGCCAGATCACCGAGGGCAAGCACGGCCGCATCCATCGCGACATCTATTTCGAGCGCGGCCAGCCGATGAAGGTGGTGATCCTGTGCGGGCAGGACCCGCTGCTGTTCATGCTGTCGGGCGCGCCGATGCCGGACGTCAGCGAATACGATCTCGCCGGCGGCTTGCGCGGCGAGCCGATCGACGTCATCCGCGGGCCCTATACGGGCTTTCCGATTCCCGCCGATTGCGAGATCGCGATCGAGGGCGAGACCGTGCCGGGCCAGACCAAGCCGGAAGGTCCGTTCGGCGAGTGGATGGGCTATTACTCCGACGACACCCAGCCGCGGCCTTTCGTCAACGTCAAGACGATCCTCTACCGCAACGATCCGATCATCTGCTGCGCGCCGCAGCACAAGCCGGTCGACGAGACCGGGCTCCTCAAGGGCATCGCCGGCGCGGCGCAGGTCTGGCGCGCGCTCGAAGCCTCAGGCGTGCCGGACATTCTCGGCGTTTGGAATCACGAAGCCGGTCCCGCGACGCGCTTCACCGTGGTGCAGATCCGCCAGCGCTATCCCGGCCACGCCCGCCAGGCGCTGCATATCGCGGCGGCCTGCCAGGGCGGCGCCTATGCGGGCAAGTGGAACATCGTGGTCGACGACGACATCGACGCCGGCGAGCTCGACCAGGTGTTGTGGGCGATGTGCACGCGTTTCGATCCCAATGTCGACATCGATATCATCCAGAAGGCCTGGGCGTCGAAACGCGATCCGCTCTACCTGCCGGGAAATTTCAACAACCGCATCCTGATCGACGCCTGCATTCCCTACGACATGAAGCTCAAGAACACTTTCCCGACCGTCGTCGACGTCAGCACCGATCTGCGGGCGAAGCTGCGGGCGAAGTTCCCGCATATTTTTCCGCCGGGTTGATGGGGGCTGCGGGAAACGTACGCCGTGAGCGGGCCTGACATCCGGCTCGCGGCGGACCGGAGACCATAGGATAATTGTTGATCACGTGATTGGTGCGGACGGCCGGACTCGAACCGGCACGGGGTTTCCCCCAAGGGATTTTAAGTCCCTTGCGTCTACCATTTCGCCACGTCCGCTCAGCGGGTGAAAAAATCTCGCCGCGCCGCGGTTGTTCTAGCATCCGCGGCGCGTTGGCCAAAAGCGATCCGGGCGGGGCCGGCGGGTTACTGCTTGTTCTTCGCGGTCGCCGACGGATCGGGCCGGATGTTGCCCCAGGGATCATTGACGACCTTCTTCTCGGGGACATTTTTTGTCGCCGACTTATAGGCGTCGTCGATCGCCCTCTGCTTCTCTCTTTGCTCGGGCGTCATCGCCGGGCCGTCGCCGCCGAGCGAGATGCTGGGCATCGGCAATTGGGCCGCCGCGGCGCCGGTCAGCAAGGCGAGGATGGCTCCGGCCTCGATCAGTTTTCGCAGCATGGATCAACCAGCTCCCTCTGCGGCGCGCGGCACCGCCAAAGCGCCCCTCAATCCTTGAAAACGTGGCCCCACAATTCGTCCCATGCGGTGCCGGAAATGTCGGTGACGCGGCCGTCCTTCTCGAAGAACTTATTCGGCACCTGGAACATGGCGAGCATGAGACCGCCCTCGGGCGTCCAGGCGACGTGGCGGCTGCCGGCCTCGCGCCAAACGAATTCGCCGGGGCCGACCGTTAGTCCCTTCGCCGGGCCTTCCTTGTCGACCAGCTTGCCTTCGAGCACGTAGGTCTGCTCGATCTTGACATGCTCGTGGTCGGGCAGCGTGGCGCCGGGCGCGAACTTCATCAGCGCGGTGACGAGGCCGGTGTCCTTGTCGAGGAGGAGGCCCTTGACCTCGCAGCCGGGAAACCGCGTCTTCTTCCATTCCATGTCGGCGGCGCGCACCACGTGCGAATGGGTATCGAGGGTGTCGTGCTTGCTCTTGGGGGTGACGGCGTCCATAGGCGATCTCCTTCGATCGGAACGGCTTGCCGGCAGTATAACCGATCCCGCAGCCGGGCGCGCTACCGTTGTCGCTCTCGCACCCCCTGCGGCGTCATAGCTGCATCGGCGGGGGCATCCGATGATGCCGGCGGCTCTTGATCGTGACCTACCCGCATCGTCTTGGCCGGACTTGTTCCGGCCACCCACGTCTTTCTTTCGGTAAGACTTCAAGACGTGGGTGCCCGCGAGGGCATGACGAGTCAGGATAAGACTGGCGCTATAGTCCCGCTTCCCGGATCGGGGGCTGGAAGGCGAGCCCGGTGTCCCAGGGAAAGTAGATCCAAGTGTCCTGCGACACCTCGGTGATGAAGGTATCGACCAGCGGCCGGCCCATGGGCTTGGCATAGACCGTCGCCAGATGCGCCTTCGGCAGCAGGCCGCGCACGATTTTCGCGGTCTGGCCGGTATCGACGAGGTCGTCGACGATGAGGACGCCGGCGCCCTGCCCGCCGCCGCTTCCGACGATCGACGGCGCGATCGGCTTGAGCACCTTGAGCTCGCCCTGGCTGGTGTGAGCGTAGCTCGCGACGCACACCGTCTCGATCAGCCGGATGCCGAGCTCGCGCGCGACCACGCCGGCCGGCACCAGGCCGCCGCGGGTGATACAGACGATGGCTTCGAACGGCCCGGCGCCGCTCAGCCGCCAAGCGAGCGCCCGGGAGTCGCGGTGGAATTGGTCCCACGACACCGGAAAGATTTTTTCGGGGTCGCGCGGGATCGGCTTGGCAGGGTTGGCGAGTTCGGCGTTGGTCATTGCGATCGGTCCTCCCCGGCCCGCTTTGCTCCATGCAGCCGATATCAGACCGCGATCGGCTCTTGCAATCAGGGAATCTCGTAGACCGTGGCCTCGTCGGTGATGCCGCGCAGCGCCGCGCGCTGCATCGCCGGCCGCAAGCCGGAGGTGGCGAGGATCTCGGCCGCCTTGGGATCGTCCACCACCGGCTGGGTGACGAAAATCGCGCGCGAGGACGCCAGCCCCTGCACCCGCGCGGCGATATTCACGGTCTGGCCGAAATAATCCTGGCTGTTGTTGAGCGTCACCGCGAGGCACGGCCCTTCATGGATGCCGATCTTGAGCAGCAAGTCCTCGTTGCCGCGCTCGGCATTGATGCGGCTCATGGCTTCGCGCATGTGCAGCGCCGCGGCGATGGCGCGATCGGGCGCGGTGAACGTCGCCATCACCGCATCGCCGATGGTCTTGACCACGGCGCCGGCTTCCGCCGCCACGATCTCGTGCAGCACGTGGAAGTGCTGGCGGACGAGGTCATAGGCGACGAGGTCGCCGACGCGCTCGTAAAGCGCCGTCGAGCCCTTGAGGTCGGTGAACAGGAAGGTGAGGCTCGTGATCTTGAGACGCTGATCGACGTCGAGCGTGTCGGTGCGAAAAATGTCGCGGAACGTCTGGTTGGTGAGGAGCCGCTTGGCGGTGACGAACGGCTTGCGCTTGCCGAGGAGGTCGTGGAGCTTGTCGGCGGCGATCCACAGCGCCGGCAGCACGCGGCGGCCGGTGCGGTTCTCCAGCGACAGCCGCAGCGGACCCGGGCGCATCTCGACCGTGCCGACCGGCGATTTCACATCGTTGAAAACCATCGACAACGTCTGCCGCTCGCGCGTCGGCTCGCCTTTGACGTCGATGAATTGGGTGCCGTGCGTCACCGGATCGAACACGATGACGAAGTCGTTGGGCAATTGCACCGAGAGCACCGCCTTCTCGCCCGGCGGCAGCTCGATCGAATCGACGGTGAACTCGGCAAGGCTGTCACCGAGCGAATCCGGCAGATCGACGCCGGAGCTCCAGAAGATCTGCCGGTAATATTCGACTTCAGGGAGCGTGTCGGGCCGGTGTGCCGCGATGTGGCGCACGCGCGGGCTGACGGTGAACGTGACCTCGACCATTTCGTCGAGCGTCGGCTGATAGCCGCAGGCGCAGAGGCCGCAATCGTATTCTTCGCGATTGACGGTCTTGAGCGTCGTGCTGGCGTCGAGCACGCCGCCGCAGCCGGGACACAGCACATTCCACGATAGTTCGAACAGGCCGAGCCGCGCGGCATGGAGGAAGGCGGCAAGCGCGCGCTCTTCGTCGAGGCCGTGCTTTCTGGCGAAATCCAAGACGTTGATGCGGCAGAGCTCGCGATCGGGCGCATCGCGAACCGCCGCTTCGATCGCGGCAACGCAATCGGCATCGGCCGACTGCCGCAACACGCCAAAAAGAGCCTCACTGTCGCTCACCGCGTGCGATTCCCGCTCCGGCGCCACAACGCGCGCAGGAAACGTAAGCATCGCGTCGCGGGCCCGCAATGCGCGCCGGTGCGAAGGCGGCGAGGACAGGCCTCACGGTTCGTTGAGGCTGGTGGCCGACCGACCCGACGACGCGACGGCGACGTTCGCTATTGGGCCGGCAGTTGCGCCTTGACGCGCACCAGCATGGCCTCGACCGCGGCCTTGGCGGCGGCAAGCTTATGCACGTCGCGCGAGCGCACCACCACGTGGGTGTTGCCGCCGCGCTTCTCATCCATGAACGGATAGGAGCCGATGACGACATCGGGATGCTGTTTCGCGATCTCGCCGAGCTCGGTGCCGATGTCGCCCTCGCGGCAATCGGCACGAACCGATTCCGACAGCATCTTGGCGCCGGTCTTGAGCTTCGGCGCCACGAAGTCGAGCATCGCCTGCATGATATGCGGCACGCCGGCCATGACGATGACGTTACCGATCCAGAAGCCCGGCGCCGCCGATATCTTGTTGAGCACCAGTTCGGCGCCCTTGGGCACGCGCGTCATGCGCATGCGCGCCTCGTTCATCACGCCGCCGGTCGCGGCGACGCGTTCGGTCATGATCGCGACGGCGCGCGGGTCGTGCTCGATCGGCACGCCGAACGCCTTGGCGACGCTGTCGGCCGTAATATCGTCGTGGGTCGGACCGATGCCGCCGGTGGTGAACACGTAGGTGTAGCGCGCCCGCAAAGCATTGAGCGCGGCGACGATCTCCGGCTCCTCGTCGGGGACGACGCGGACTTCCTTGAGATCGACGCCGAGATTGGTGAGGTATTCGGCGATATACCCCATGTTCTTGTCCTTGGTGCGGCCCGACAGGATTTCGTCGCCGATGACGAGAACCGCCGCGGTGACGATACCGCCGGCATCTTCGGCCGGACTGTTGGACATGGGCTGCTCTCCGTGCTGACGCCTCCTCTAGCGCGGCAGCGATGGCGGCTCAAGCGCAGCATCGTGCATCGCGGCGGGCGTCGCTCGCGAAATCCCAATTAGGCGATCGGCCTTGGCGGGCACCCCCCGGCCAATGTCATTGACGGCGCAGGAGCCAATTCTTACTCTTACCGGTAAGAGTAGGAGCGAGGCATGCGCATCACATCCAAGGGCCAAGTTACAATTCCGATCGCCATCCGCGAAAAGGCAGGGCTTATGCCGAATACGGAAGTCGATTTCGATTTCGACGGACAATGCGTTCGGATACGTAGGGTGCGCCGAAAGAAAGGGCTCTACCGCGGGACTAGGCTTGTCGCCCGCATGCGAGGCCGAGGCGACGTGAAAATGACGACTGACGAAATCATGGCGCTGACACGCGGCGAATGAGCGTACTGGTCGACAGTAACGTCATTCTCGACGTCGTTACCGAGGATGCAAAATGGTTCGATTGGTCGTCGGAAGCGCTCGAAAACGCGGCGCAACGATCCCCGCTTATCATCAATCCGATCATATTCGCCGAGGTCTCGTTACGATTTACCCGTATCGAAGAGCTTGAAGAGGTGCTGCCGTCCAATCGCTTCATCCGCGTGCAACTTCCGTATGCGTCCGCCTTCTTGGCCGGGAAAGTTTTCCTTCGTTATCGGCGCCGCGGCGGGCCACGGACCGCACCGCTTCCCGACTTTTTCATCGGCGCGCATGCAGCCGTCGCCAACCTTCAGCTTTTGACGCGAGATCCGGGCCGATATCGGACCTATTTTCCCGATCTCGGTCTCATAACGCCGTGATAATGGTCCCGCAAAAAGGTGGACCGTCTAGGCAACGCCGCGGCCAATCACCGAACGGGCGAAGAAGTTCTTCGCTCCGCGGCGACACTTACGAGACGGTTCTGGATTGTCTGGGCGCGAGCGGATCGGGACGCATGATGTCGGCGCGCTTTTGCAAATACTCGTCCCGATCGATGTCGCCCCAGGCGTAGCGTCTGGCGAGCACTTCGAGTCCAGTCGACGCCCTCACTGTAGCGCGGTTGCGAAGCCACTTCCGCCACCGGTGCTGCATGTACCAGGCGGTGGCCGCAATGGCGATCCCGACAATTAGAATTGGCTCGATCATGGTCGACCTCGGACCTCTCTCAACGCTCAAACCCAGACCGACTGAGCGCCGTTCCACGCTAGCGTAGCGCCGCCGCGCCACGGGTCAAATCGCCTAAATCATGGGCAAGAGCGCCCGGCCAGGCCTTTTTGGGCGCTTTCCCCAGGCCTCTGACTTGGCGTGAAGATTGCTAGAAGTCTATCGAACCAAGTGATTGACTGAGGCGTTCGCGAGTCCAGGGCTGCCGGGATCAGCGTCATGTTCGACGAAATGCGGGACAGCGGGGGCGCCGTGCGGCCGGCTTATGCCGAACTGTCGCAGTGGCTCGGTCAAATTCCCCCCGACGTGCTCGACTTCCGCAGGCGCGAGGCGGAGCTGCTGTTCCGGCGCATCGGCATCACCTTTGCGGTCTATGGCGACCCGGAGGCGCAGGAGCGTCTCATCCCCTTCGACGTCATTCCGCGAATCCTGGCGGCGAACGAATGGGCGATCGTCAAGCGCGGCCTCGAGCAGCGCGTCAAAGCCATCAACGCCTATATCAGGGACGTCTATAGCCGCCGCGAAATCCTACGAGCCGGCATCGTGCCGGAGGACCTCGTCTTCCAAAACCCGGTGTTCCGGCCGGAGATGAACGGCCAGAAAGTGCCGCACGATCTTTACGTGCACATTGCCGGCATCGACATCGTGCGCGTCGATGCCGAGACCTTCTACGTGCTCGAGGACAATGCGCGCACGCCGTCCGGCGTCTCCTATATGCTGGAGAACCGAGAAATCATGCTGCGGCTCTTCCCGGAACTGTTCTCGCGCTATCACATCGCGCCGGTCGAAACCTATCCGGAGGAATTGCTCGACACGCTGAAATCGCTGGCGCCGCAAACGGCGCCCGCCGAACCGACCGTCGTGCTGCTCACGCCCGGCGTCTATAATTCCGCCTATTACGAGCATTCCTTCCTCGCCGACAAGCTCGGCGTCGAATTGGTCGAGGGCCGCGACCTGATCACGAAGGATGACGCCGTCTACATGCGCACGACCGAAGGGTTGAAGCGCGTCGACGTCATCTATCGCCGCATCGACGACGATTTTCTCGACCCGCTGGTGTTCCGACCCGACAGCGCGCTCGGCGTGCCGGGCCTGATGTCGGCCTATCAGGCCGGCAATGTCACGCTCGCCAACGCGGTCGGCACCGGCATTGCCGACGACAAGGCGGTCTACAGCTACATGCCGCAGATCGTGAAATTCTATCTCGGCGAAGAGCCGATCCTGAAGAACGTGCCGACCTGGCGCTGCCGGGAAAGCGAGCACCTCAGCTACGTGCTCGACAACATCGAGGACCTGGTGGTGAAAGAGGTCCACGGCTCGGGCGGCTACGGCATGCTGATCGGGCCGAAGGAGGACAAGGCGACGATTGCGGCGTTCCGCGCCAAGCTCAAATCCGATCCGAAGAATTTCATCGCCCAGCCGACGCTCGCACTGTCGACGTGCCCGACCTGCGTCGAGGAAGGCATTGCGCCGCGCCACGTCGATCTGCGGCCGTTCGTGCTCAACGGGCGCGATCGCATTCGCATCGTGCCGGGCGGCCTCACCCGCGTCGCGCTGAAGAAAGGTTCGCTGGTGGTCAATTCAAGCCAGGGCGGCGGCACCAAGGACACCTGGGTGCTGGACGCATGAAGAAATCCTAGACGATGCTGTCGCGCACCGCCGACAACCTCTATTGGCTCGCCCGCTACGTCGAGCGCGCGGAATATCTCGCGCGCATCCTCGACACCACGCTGCGGCTGACCGCCATGCCGCTCGCCTATGTCGGCTCATCGAACGAATGGGAATCAGCGGTCGCGACGGCCGGCTGCGCCAACGCCTTTTTCGCTGCCTACTCGGAGGCGAACGAGGAGACGGTCACGGAATTTCTCGCCTTCTCGACCAGCAATCCCTCATCGATCCGCAATTGCATCGAGACCGCCCGCATCAATGCCCGTGCGGTGCGCACCGCGCTCACCATCGAAATGTGGGATTCCATCAACAGCGCCTGGCTTGAATTGCGTAAATGGGGCAACGGCCCATCGTCGCGCGAGGAATTTGCCCGCTTCCTGCGCTGGGTGATGGGCTCTTCGCTCAATTTCGACGGCTCCGCCTACCGGACCATGTTGCGCAACGACGCCTATTGGTTCTCGCGGCTCGGCGTCTATATCGAGCGCGCCGACAACACCGCGCGCATCCTCGACGTCAAATATCACCTGCTGCTGCCGGAACAGGAAAAGATCGGCGGCCCGCTCGACTACTATCAATGGGCCGCGATCCTGCGCTCGGTTTCGGCGCTTACCGCTTATCACTGGGTCTATCGCGAGAACGTCAAACCGTGGCTTGTCGCCGATCTCCTCATGCTGCGGGACGAGATGCCGCGATCGCTGGCGAGCTGCTATGAAAACCTGGTGCAGAATCTCGACCGCATCGCCAAGGCTTACGGCCGG